>Ga0310810_10000047_pt1 | contig 148649 bp, 216 predicted proteins | sample NCmetagenome_FD_207641 | JGI IMG/M metagenome (GOLD analysis project Ga0310810, IMG submission 207641) | Soil microbial communities from experimental microcosm in Duke University, North Carolina, United States - NC | ecosystem: Engineered > Artificial ecosystem > Soil microcosm > Unclassified... | reverse complement strand
GGTACCATAACAATATATTTGATTCAAAGTATATAGACGTACAATTGGCCGGCCAGCAAAGGCCATGTCCATGTATGCCAAGTAAGCCGAAATATACCAAAGAAGAAATGATAGAGAGAAGAAGGGATCGGAACAGAGTCTCGCGCGTGGGTCAAAGATATGGTGAGCTACAGGTTATCTCCCAGCGGTGGAATCCGCCGTCAGAACCTGGCGCCCGCGACGGCATGGTAATATGCACCCTTCGATGCAGCTGCGGTAAAATTGTCGAGTTGTCTTCCCACGAGCTTGGAAGGCGTAAGCGTACTAACTGCGGATGCGCGACTGCTCCGATTCCAGCACGCGCGGATGTGGAGAACGATCAGGGCTGTGAGTTCAAAGTCGGGTCAGTCGGATACGACATAGTGACCAACCGAATGCTGTGGTACATCGATAGTGCCTGTCGGCGTAATCTCGATTTTACGCTAACGCGAGTCCAATTCGAAAAGTTACTGTTCGGATCTTGCCATTACTGCGGGGCCCGCGGTCTATCGGAGGCTTCGAACCCAGCGCAGGGAATCCTCATCAACGGCGTGGACAGAACTAACAACGGCCGCGGGTACCTGGATGGAAATTGTGTTTCATGCTGCAAGTACTGCAATATTGCCAAAAATACTCGTCCACCGCAGGTGTTCTTGGAATGGGTGGAGCGAATAGTAGCCATACACCCTCTACCTAAGGCGTCCTGATATGCCTGTGGTCGAAACAGTCGGGCAGCGCTTTGGTCGTTTGACGGTTATCTCGGAGCACAACGTGCGCTCGCCGGGCGGCGGGTACCCTAAGCGGTGTCGAGTTAGATGTGATTGTGGCAATGAATATGAAACTTGGGCATCCACGTTATTCGGCCCCAATTGCCCAAAAAGCTGCGGTTGCCTGCGTCCGGACGGCGCGCTCGGGCCGAGCGACCGCGACTCTATAGTAGGTCAGAAATTTACCAAGCTACTGGTGCTTTCGCAGTGTAATGACGGGCATCCTTCGTGTGAGTGCCTGTGCGACTGTGGAAAGACAATTACAGCTAAACCATCCGCTCTTAAAAACGGTAATAAGGTGAGCTGTGGATGTTGGAAAAGAAGTGCCAGGAGAAAGACGCCGGAGGAGGCAGTCCCTGCCAGCCTGTGGCACGCATACAAGCAAGGCGCCTTACGTAGGGGTCTATCGTTCGATCTAACAAAAGACGAGTTCAAAGCCCTCATCCTATCGCCATGTCACTACTGCGGCGCCGTAGGAAGTTGCAAGACCAAGATACGCAAGCATGTTCTAGCGCGAAACGGGGTCGACCGCATCGATAGCGATCAGGGGTACTCCCGTACCAACTGCGTGCCATGTTGCGAAGACTGCAACACCGCCAAGGACGATCTTCCAGTGGAGATGTTTTTGGGATGGGCCCATCGCGTTTCGGCCCACCAGGCCGGTCTCGTAAATACACTGGCCTAGTCAAGTGTAATGTCCTGACTGGACTGCTCTAAGAGACAATGAAGTTGCCAGGGCTACAGCCCATCGAGACAATAGTGTTGTCTCCAGGGGAAGCCACATGGCGGAGCAGCCCGACAGAATACAGGTAACCGCGGAAGAGCTGCGTGATGAGATGATCACGATCATGGCCGACCTGGTCATGGAGCGAGATGCCCTCAAGTTCGGCAAGTTCCTGCTGCGAGCCAATAAGTCGAGTCCGTACCAGATCGACGTCGGGGCCATGTGCCGCGGTCGCGATACCTTCACGATCGGCCGCGCCTACGCGCTTGCCATCAACCACAACTTCGGTCCAGATCTGAAGACTCTGGTCGGGGTTCCGGGCCGCGGAATCGCGATGGCGACTGTAGCCTCGTTCTACTACGCCCACATGTATAACTACGACTGCGCGTGGTCGTTTCCGAACCTCGCCGCGGCCAAACCGGACGAGCCGATCCCGTTCTGCGGCGCCCCGCTCGACGAAGAGTCGGCCGTGGTGATCGTCGATGACATCCTGTCCGACGGTACGGCGATCCGGGACACTATCGAGATGGTGAAGAAAACCGGCGCCAAGATTATGGGGGTCTGCTGCCTCATCGATCGCCGCGATCGCACAAAATCGAACCGGTTGGCTTCGACCGATATCGAACGCGAGACCGGCGTGCCGGTGGTCAGCTGCTGCACAGTCGCGGACCTCGTCCGTAAAATGCCTAGTTCGTACCTATCTGATGAAAAGCGCGAGCTGGTAATCAAGCACGTGACGGTGGAAACTGGTCCGCCCTTGCTACCGCCGTTCAATAAGCTGACGAACCTTTAGGCCTGACTGCGGGACCAGGCTCCGACCAGGTCCCACATGTTCTGGCTCACGATCCAGTGACCTACGTCGGATCCGACTAGCATTCCTGCCTGAGCTAGCTGCTTGGTCAGGCGCCCAATGTCCGCCGGCGCCAATACCGGGCTCGCAAATGCGGCCCTGACGTCAGCGTGTTCGATCCTGATTCCGTCTTGGGTCTGCCGGATCGGCAAGATGTTCTCGTCGGCGAGTCTGCGGAGTAACCCGAGCGTCTTGGTTCCGATCGTGTGCTCAGACAGGATCCAGTTTGAATCCAATTGGGCAGCGCAGCTGAGCAGCAGGTGCTGTGGCCGGCTGAGGCTGACCACTGGTCCGACGATTTCGGCGATGCTGGTGAAGAAGCAGTCTGGTTTTATCAGGTCAGCGGTCGCGATCAGGATCGGGAGCGCCCGAAATACCCACCGGAGTGCCTGGAAGTCGCAGACGGATTCGACCGGGAGCCTGAGCCACTCGGGGTTCACCGCCAAGAGCTCGAACGAGCGCCGATCCAGCGACAGCATGACGTGCTTCGGCCCCGGATGGCGCATCAGTTCGACCAACTTCTCATCCGACCATCGGCCCATAACCGGGAGGGGCCACATGGCTTCATTTTGGACGCGCTCGACCGAGGGATCGACTGAGGCCGACATCGCGAAGGCTTCGGCGGTGCGTTCCACCACGTGATTTGCCGACTGGACCGCGATGCAGAACGGTTGCTGGCCCGCATGGGTCCTGACCAGGTTGCCCAGCAGGGCCAAAACCATCATGCAGAACCCTGGATCCAGGAATGCTTCCCACTCGGCGGGACTCAGGTTCTCCGGGTATGGGATATCGGGGCCTGCGACGCGCGACACCGCGTGCGAGACCGAATCCGAGTCGACCATGAAGCGCTGGAACCGCAGCACATCGCCTTCCCATCCGAACGGATGATCTGACGAGTAGGTCTTGATCGAGTCCTTGGAGAATTCGCGCCCGATATCGAGCAACCGAGCTCCCCACTTGGGTCCGTACCGGAACCACCCACCGTGCCTGGTGAGCAATTGCTCGAGCCACTTCACCGTTGCGGCTCCGCGGATCTTGGCTTTGTCTTCTTGGAACGGCACGACCTTGTCGTCGAACGACACGATGCCGCGCATGATCGAGTGACCCGACTTGGTGTCGTTGTGAATCTCGTCGATCCGGATCACCGCGTTGCTGACCAGCTTGCCATCCTGGGTCCAGCCGGATTTCGACTCGTCGATGCGGTCGCCATCAAATTCGATCGAGCGGCTGGTTGACGAATTACCGAAGTAGCGCGTCAGTTCGGCCGCGTCCTGGCCGGTGAAATGCGATTTGACCTGATTCTGCTCGGTGACGGTCAGACTCAGGTCTGCCGCACGTCGCGAACCTTCGGCGCCAGCACGTAGCAGGTAGGTTCCGATCGCCTGATAGGCCGGAACCGCAAGATTGGTCAGATGCCGGATCAGCGATTTCGACGTGTCCTTCTCGCGGTAGTCGGTCAGGAGCGAAAACTTCAAATCCCACTCCTGCACGGTGTGGGCGCCGTCATACCGGAGCGCCCGTTTGAGCCAGTGATGGATCGGCTGGTTATTCGATGATACCGGCAGGAACATAACGCGCTGATTCGCCAGCTGGTGTATCGGCTCTTCGTGACCAACCGGGATCGCGAACACCGTCATGCTGTTCTGATTGTCGACTGTTTGACGAACCATGAACCGCAAGGCGACTCGCGGGTCGTTGACCATCACGACTTGATCCTGCCCGATCCGGAGTGCATGTCCGTACGCGAGCGCCGCAGTGTAGCGCTGCAGTTTCACGAACATGTACCCCTGCGGGATCTTCTTGGGGTTCACCAGGTAGAGACCGACCAGACGGGACTGCTCCCAGACCGGTATCGCGAACGCGTGGTAGTTGCCCAGATCGGCCCGGAGCCGTTTCCGCTCCTCCTTGTCGAGGAACAACTCCTCCAGGTCTGCCGCACCAAGGATCGAGTGGTTCCGTGCCAGGAGGTTTCCGTGGATCGCAAGGCTCATGCACCGAAGTTCGGTCAGGATCGCCTTCGCGGGCAGCGACATCCCTCCCTCAAGGCGCTTCTGGCCTTCCCGCCAGACCTTCAGGCAACGCTGGTTATAGTCCCGCTCCATCTGGTACGTGGACTGGCCAGCCTGGGTCATCTCAAGCCGCGCATCGATCTGGAGTTCGGCGACCGCCGCCGGCAGCTCCTGGCCGGATTTGCGCGCGTACAGCTCAACCACGTCCCCGATGAACCCGCACTGCTGGCAAATCAGGGTATCGGATCCCCGAACTTCTAACGCATCAACGGTTTGACACAAAGGGCATTGACACGAGAATGGTAGTACATTCCGGTCACGGATTCCGCATTTTGCCAGAGCAAGGCTGAGGTCAATCTTCATGAACGCGATCAATTATCACAAGATGAGTCGCCTGCTGGCTGTAACTGGCCGTCCTGCATATGTTAAGGTGGCCGGCGAGCAAGTCGACCCCGCAACTCCGGTGTATGCCGATCCCATCAAGAAGTTGTATCCCGTCCAGACCAAAGAAGCTACGTTCCTATCGTTTGTCAACGCTATTGATCAGAATGCTGACTCCCAGCAAATTCAGGAGATCCGCAAGTACGCGGCCTTCTGGAAAATCGAGGCTGACCTGGACGCCGCTGAGCAGGCCCTGATCGCCGACCGGACCGAGATGAGCCTGTCCGAGCTCCCCGACAGCGACTTTGCCCTGTGTCAGAAGCACGGCTCCGAAACGATCCGTAAATACGCCGCCGTCGACCCGACCACGACCGTCGAAGCCGCAATTGCGTTCTACGAGAACCGCACCCGCTACCCGCTCGAGTGGCGCAAGCAGGCCGCCGTGAACCTGCTGGCCCGCGCTGACCAGTTCGCGACACCGCTGCCGGCCTACGTCTCAGAATACCTCCACAAGGCCGCCGGCTACGCTGTCGCGACCACTGAAGCGATAGACCAGGCCCTCGGGGCCCGGATCGACCTGACGCCGGCGCGCGACCACGAGGCCCTCAACAAGATCGCGGTCGTCCTGAATAAGATCGCCGAGTCCGAAGAGCTCCGGTACAACACCGAGCTGGTCGCGGAAGTCCTGGGCGCGATGGATGAATACGATCGCGACATCAAACTCGCCCAGCATTACGAATCCGGCCGCCTTCCGCTCCCGGAAGAGATGCTGGCCATGACCGAAACCAGTCTCCAGAAGTACGCTGGTTGCCAGAACCGCATCGTGCGCCTCGTGAACGGCCATGAAGTCGACGTCGCCGATTTGTCGGTCGACGCGCTCGACGCGGTCGACGAGAAGCTCGCGGGCATGAGCCTGTCGAAGCTCGCCGAGGTTCTCCCGACTCTGCCAAAACCGGAAGCCGATCTCCTGATCGAGCTCCTCCCGGCTGCGCAGCACTGGAAGACGGCTGGCGACGAGACCAAGGCGGTCACTCCGGCCCCGACGCCGAATCCTGCTCCCGCTCCGGCCCCGACGCCGAATCCTGCTCCCGCGCCTGTGAATCCCAGCTTCGGTACTCCGGCCGCCGCGACCCCGGCACCGGTCACTCCGGCGCCAACCTCGGCCCCGGCGGTTCAGCCCGCCGCCCAGCCCGCGGCGACCCCGGTCGGCAACAATGCCTCGCCGGATGAGTCGATCGATGACTACATCAACCGCATCAGCGCCCCCAAGACGGCGCCGGCGCCGACGATGAACAACACGCTCGACAACAGCACCGATATGGACGCCGACGCCGCGGCATTCGCTGCGAGTCCGGTGAAGAACTTCCAACCGGTCAAGCAGGTGGTCCCCGGCGCAACGCTTCCCAACGGCAACATCAAGGTTCCGCCCGGCAAGCTGTGGGTCGACACCCCAGAAGGCCGGCGCGCGACCGCTCGCGATCCGAACTTCCATCGCGGTTCGAACAAATAATCCGTGCAACACGCCAGCGACCAGCTTCGGCGCGTCGCTGGACAGTTCCTGTCCGGCGAGCGTGAAACCTACGCCACCGTCCTGTTGGGCATCCTGTTCCAGGTCTACGGCGCGGAGTGTTTGAACTGGGATCCGCTCACTCTCCAGGCGCAGATCACCGAGGATTTCGGGGTCCACATGCCTGATGTGGTGAATGATCAGCTGATGGCGATGGTGGCTGCTATGACCAGCGACACAGTATACACATCGGTCCACGCATTCGACCAAACCGTGAACGCGTTCTGCCGCGTCGGCGTCGATCACGATCAGGATATGCCGGCCCCGGAAGAAGTCGCTTGGACCGTGTTCGAACTGACTATGAACGATCCGGATCCGTACGGTCAGACCTCAGAGTGGCCGTTCAGCCCGGATATAGCGCGCTACGTTGGCGTGGTGCTGGCGGACGCTGGCCTGAAGCGCGCCCCCGAGACCCTAGAGTTTGCGATCATGCCCGAGTGGGTTCCGAAGAATCTCGGGGATCACCCGCAAGAATTCGCCGAGGCCTATCATTCGGCTGAAGAACAGTCCGCCCAGATCGACCAGTTCGTCCAGAAGCACTTCCAGGTGCTCGTCAGCCACCTGCACGAGATCGGGGTCGAACCGGCTCCGCCAGCCCTGGCACAAGCAGAGGATCTGCCTGAAGAAAGCCCGCTAGATCGGCTGCTTCCTGGCTGAACAGGTGCGATCGCACGATCGCGCTGAACAGGTCATCGGAAAGTTCCGAGGTTTCGGTTTGTTTTCCGCATTCCCCGCACGGCTTCTGGGCACGCACGCGTTTCACGTATGCCGCGGCCGGCTTGAGCGAATTGAATTTCCCCAAGAGCGCGGTGCTGACCAACAGTTCCTTGGTCAGGACCTTACTAGACATCGGTGGTCAGGTCCGAAGTGATCGCGATCGTGCTGATCACGCTCAAGTCGGAATTGATCTTCGCCATCTCGTCGGCAAGGACCTTGAGCTCGGCCAGGATCTCGTCCTGGATCTCGAGGGCCTCGATCTTGCTGCCAAATACCAGATCGATTTCGGCTGAGCGGAACCAGCCGGTCTTCTCGTCCGGCAGATCGATCTGGAAATCGACCAGGTCGGACGGACGGCAGATCGCGCTGAACATGTCGGCTTCGCCTTGGCGCTGGAACAGGAACACGGCACCATCGGCGAAACCGCGGACCGGACTGCACACCATTTTGATCCTGTAACCCTGCGTGCGGCCATCGACGAAGTCGGTGGTCTGCTGGGAGGCGATCGAAAGTTCAAATGCTGGAACTGCGGTCATGGAACACCTGTTTGGCGCTAGCGATCAATTGTGGGACGAGTGATTTTAGGGCCGGGTTGGCCTCGACGAAATTGGCAATCTCGATCTGGAGATGAGTCAGCCGTTCGATGCGTTTCCGCTCCTCGCAGGCGCTGCACCCTTCTTTGACGGTGCCAGCTTCGATGACGCGTTTCCGGTACGGCGTCAACTCTGGCGCCATCCCGTCGAGCAGCGGCGAGTCGAGCATAATCAGTAGGTCAAAATCGTTGTCGCTCATGCGAGGTAGGCCTTCCAGCGAACGCGTCCGCCTGCCTGGACTGCAGCGCGCTCCAGTGTGACGGTATCGCCCTGAATCATCGGTTCTCGATCGGCGTTCACGATCTCGTTTTGGCTAGCATCCAGCTGTTCACCGACGTCTCCGAGAATTCCGGCGTTATCGACAACCGGGACTTCAGCACCAGGTGCGTACGCGGTCGCGCAGCACGCACTCGCCATCGGGCTGGTGGTGCCTCCTACCGTGTCGGTTCCGACCGTGAATCCGGTGCCGCCGTCGGTCGGGAGTGTTGCGTTGATGGTGAGCCCGGCTCCGCACTGGTTGTTGTCGCGATTGCTGGTCGGCGGGTCTACCGTGATACCCGACGGGTACCCGGTCGCCGAATTCACGCTCGCACTGATAATCGTGCACGGGAACTTCAGTTTCTGGATCAGGGTTGGACGACACGCGTCACCGTTTCGGTGCGTAACCGAGTGTTCGACCGATCCTGCATCGCCGGTTTCGATCTCGATGTCCTGCTGGATGGTCGGGCAGTGGGTTCCGAGGCTGGGCGGGAATGGCGGCAACTGCGGATGCAGGGGGCGCGGCTGCTTGAGCTTTCCGAGCGGTTCGGTCACGAACGCATACGGCCGCACCTTAAACAGCGGTGTCGCGTGACACGACTTGGTCTCGAACGGCTGCGCGTCCACGCACGAAGCGGAATGCGCTACCGTCGGATACTTGTCAGTATCGTCCAGGTCAGGCAGCTCGACTGGGCCGAAGTCAAGGTTGGGCACGTTTCAAATCCTGCGCGTTGATCAAAACCAAGATCCGGTGTCCAGCCGGGTCCGGGACCAGCGTCACGCCATCGCCAGCCACGAGTGTGAAATTACCATCTTGGGTGTGCGCACCATTGATCGATTTCACACAATCCTTGGCCAGGGTCCCCAGATCCGGGAACCCTTTCACCTCTGCACAATCGACCCCGAGTCCGGCGCCGAGCCGATAGCCAAGCCGGATCAGGTTCTGGGACAGATCCCCGTTCAGGACCGTATTGTGGCCAGCCTCCAGGAGTGGTGCGCTCGCGAGGGCCCCTGAGCCATCGACTTCGGCATCATGCGTGGTTGGCAGAGACGGGATCTCATCGTCGATCGTCACCGCGTGGGTTGTGATGGTCACCACGGATGAATTGACGTAGTGGGTGTACTCAGTCTCGGGCGGTTCGACCGCGACATCTACTGTGGATGTACCCTGAACCGTCGGGGTGACCTTTTCCTGTGTTTCCACTGGTTCGGTCGTGACCTCGACGCAGCCAGCCACCACGGCCGCAGTGCGATTCTGCAGCATGAATGACGATGCAGCGCCTTCAGTCTCGTCACACGATGACGGACCGGCATGAACCTTGTTCGCAACCCGGAGCGTGGTGACGTGTCCAGTATCAGAGACGCGGACTACCGACGGATCGAGTTGATCCGAGAGTCCGGTCAGGCTCGCGACCCAGCTGTCGAGCGATGCGGGATTTCCGATAAACGCGATCCCGTATCCGAGTTCCGGGTGCGGAACCGAGCTGCTGTCCTGAAGGCTCAAGATGATACGGGTGTCCTCTTCATCGGATGTACTGAACGATCCGACCAGCTTGTAGCCCGTCTTAGCCGACGACACGATCGCGAACGTGAGTTCGACGGTCGATCCATCTGATTCCACCTCGTTCAATTCGATCCCGCCATTATCGAGGAACAGCTGAAACTCGCTCGAGAGCACACACAGCATGTCGACGAGGATATCGTCATTGAACGGCGGCGTCGCGTCGAGTCGGAACGGGAATTTCCGGTAATGATTTTCGGTTAGCCACTGGTTCACGTGTTCTCCCCAGTGAGCTCGATCGTCAGCTGCGCTTCGCCCGGAGTCAGGTTGATCCGGAACGGCAAGCCCGCGGCAATGAAAGTGGAACCGACGAAGTTGCTTGTCGAGAGTCCAATCAGGTTGACGTTGCCGTTCGCGTCAGGAACGCGGCCACTTAGAGTCTGGAGTCCGCGCGCCGGCGCGGTGCGGCCGGCAAATGGGTTTCCTGAGCAATGCAGTCTGGCGCCGTTCACGGTTCGCTCAAACCACAGATCTGTCTCGGCGACCAAGTAGACGTCACCGGTCAGGATCGTGCCATCTGGGAGCTGCACACCGGGCTGCCAATTCGGATCCGAGACGACCAGCAAATGCGGAATGACCTGAACGTCAGTGAGGAGGTGTTCGGTCTCGCGCCAGACCAAGACCATCTGGATCACCGCGGGCGTGACGCGCGCATACCCGACCACCAGACCGTTGCGGCTGACCGGTTCGATGTCTTGCATGGAGCTCGACACGGTCAGGACGCCAACCAGGTTTGTGTCGACGTCGGTGAACCGGAGCTCCGCGGTGCCGCTGCCGGAGAGAACGATGCTGGACAGGAAGACATCGGTGGTGTCGCTGCCAACCATCAAGTTCAGATCCAGGATCGCGTCGTTATCCAGGATGTGGCCCGTATCGGTCTCGATCGCGCCGGTGCCCTGAAACGGGTACCGTTCTCCGCGTAGGGAATCTTCCCATTGTTCGTTTAGGACCCGCATGGTTCACCCTCGTCGGTCCAGACGTCACCCTCGTCGGTTGAGATCTCCACGATTCCCGGATCGGTCGGGATTTCCCGCACGTTCACGATTTCGAGATCGAGATTTCCATCGCAGTCCGGCACCACGCCATTGATGGACGTGATGGGGCGAACCTTCGGATCACCCTCGGCCGGCCGCAGGCAGCCCGGGATAGGGTCGACCGCGATCGCGGCGTCGATCGCTCGCACTACACCGGCCGTCACGGTCACGATTTCATCATCCTCGCGCTTGATCCGCAGGGTCTCTGGCACGATCTCGAGACCAGTTCCAGCTTCCAGTCGGACGAGTCCAATCAGGCTGTGCGGTCCGACGCGCATTGTCGCGGTCGCGAGCGAATCCTGGTAGGACAGCAGTGCTTCCGGGAGGAATTCGTAGGATCCGTCAACGCGCAGACGCTGGCGACGCACACCTTCACCGAATGCCATGAATCCAGTAACGCCGAACAGGATCGGGGTCACGGCGATTGGGGCGTGGGTGGTCAGGGCGCTCTGCAGAGTGGTCAGATACGCAGCCGGCTGGCCGTCTATCGCTAACACGCACGATACGACCAGGTCGGTGACCGACATGCTGATCAGAGTCAGCTGGTCGCCGTAGCTGGCCGGCGCCTGGATGATGGTGTCGACGATCAGATCCTGCGCTATCGCGCCGTCATCGTTGCCGACCAGCGGGAAGGCGCGAAGCTCATTGGAGTCGTAATACGTCATCACGCCTCCGTGGCCGGATCAGCCGGCTCGAATATGACTTTGAACTTCTTCGACCAGGTGTTGTCGGCCGGCAGGGTGGCACAGCCGCCCATGTAATTGATGGTCGCGTCGACATGCCAGCGGCCACTCGCCGCTACTGAGTCGTCAATAGTCGCGAGATGGACTTCTGCTGAAACCGATACGGTTTCACCGGGGCTCACCGTAACCGTGATGGTGCCAGGCAGCCCGTCATGGGTACTGGTGCTCGCACCTTCCGGTCCAAACCGCTGCACCAGCATCGATCCGCTCACGCCAGCCAGCAGAGTCTGTAGAGCCGTCGGCTTGACGATCGCAGTCAGGTCGACCGACAGCTCGTAGGTTGAAGTGTTGGTCACAGCAACCACCAGCTGGCTGAAGTAGGGACGATTGAACGATCGGCCGGCGATCTGAACGATTCCACACGTGTGAGCGAAGGTCCCCGAGATGTTCTCGAGAGTTTCTTCGACTCGGTTCGCGGCCACCAAGGCAGTCTGGTAGCGGTTGAACTGATCGTGGTGGATCGCGGCCAGGTGATACGAGTAGTCGGCTTGTTCGGCAAACTTCGCATTGAGCTCGTCGATGTCGTCGCAGTCCAGGCACGGTTCGCACAGGTTGTAGAGCAGCAGCTTGTGCGGCTCGGTCGGGTGCGGAACAGCGCGGTGACAGCCGTCGTTCGCGAGCACAAACGAGCCGAATCCGTCCGGCTGGATTCCAGAGAGGGAGAAGACGTTGTCGCAGTCGGTTTCAGAGCAATCGACCCGGTCGACCGGATCCTGGGCTGACACGACCGTGTTGGTGTCGTTCTGAATCGAGACGAATTTGTCGAAGGTGAGTTCGACGTCGCCGTCGAGCCCGTTCAGACTGGTCACCACCGGGTTGACGGTCACGCACGCATTCGGGGCGAATTCGACCGGCGTCGTCAGTAGGGCGTAGGTTTGGATCGCTGCAGACGAGACGATGAACCGGTAACGCGAACCGCGCGCGGTGTCGACGCCCTCCATGACCTTGTAGTCGCCCATGGTCGTCACGGTCGCGGTCGTGGTCTCGAGGATGACGGTTGCACCCTGTTTGACCTGCACGTGCGCGTTCGTGAGTGCTTGCGGATCGAAGATTGTGAGGGTGAAGATCCCAAGCGCCGGCGCGGCCACGAAACCGTCCGCGATCACGTGCGTGATCGGGTCAGTGACCTGATCACCCAGCGGATACGCGAGGTTGAGGTTTCCGGCAAGCCATTCCATTAGCCCACCAGGAAGTTCTGGAGTGATCGCAGCGCGGATTCCAGGTCAGCGGACTTGTTGGCCTGAGTAGCCAGGATCGATTGGATATCGCGCGCTGCTGCTTCCAGGATCTGGATTTCAGCGGTCCCGCAGCACGGCTGGGCGCAGGTATCTTTGAGGGCAAGCTGATTGGTTCCGGCTTCTATGTCGACGCATCCGACCGGAATTATCTCGAGGTTGCCCGACTCATCCGGCGTGACGCCATTGATCGATTTCACTGCCGTGCGGGCCCTCCCGCCGGTGTCGGTGCACGGGCACGGATCTTCGATCAAGACGCCGGTTTCGAGTTCGACCTCGATGGTCTGGCCGTCGACATCGATCGCGACGTTGTCGCCGGCCTGCAGAGTGACGGCGCCAGTGAGGCGTGTCTGGGCTCCGAACGCGTCCACGACTGTGATGGATGTCACGCTCGGAGCGGCTGGGAAGATGATGGTGGGGACCAAGCGGGTCGCGGCCAAGGTGAACGTGTAATTGCCAGACGCCGCGGCGATGACCGAAGCTGCGGTTCCGAATACGAACGAACCGCCGACGTCGGTGTACCCGGGTAAACCGCTGACCGTGTAGGCCGTGAACTCCTCGAAGCCCGCGAGCGGCACCGTTACGGACGCCACATCGGCGACCCCGTCGACCGCAACGGTCAGAACCATGCCGGCCCCGAAGGCCGCGATCTGGCGAATGTAAAACTTGGTCGAATCCAGATTCGGCGGAGCCACCAGGCGCGCGTCGACGATCACATCGTTCGGGAGCTCGAAGGTAGCGGTGGTGTCGAGACGAGTAGCGAAGTCGACGAGCGGGTAGGCTCGATCAGAGTTTTGGTCGTACCAGTTTTGGTTGATGACTTGCGTCATGGGACTCCATGGCTGTTACACCAGCGTGAACCCGAGTCGCAGGAACCCGAGATTGCCCGTGAATCCGTCGGTTGAGAGGCGGTTGATTCGCACCTGGACGATCGCGCCGGCGGGGACGTTCGCGATATCAGGGGTGACATCGAATTCTGCCGCTTGTCCGGCCACGACCGCGCGGCCCGCGAGCGTCGCGAGGCTGGTCCAACTGGTTGGCAGCGCGGCGTTGGTCGAGCTCGGAGCGACGATGCGGTAATCGATCGTGACGCCGGCCGGCACCGTGCCGGTTAGGCTGCTGTACAGCCACGGCTTGAGCCGAAGGGTCGCGGTCGGAGGCGCGAGGCGCGAGACTTCGAGGTTGAAGATCGGGTTCGAGGTGCGGCCGGCTGCCAGCGTGATGACTTGGATACCGTTGATCGAGTCCTGACGAGCATTCGCGAGATCGACCAGGTCGGCGTTGCCCTGGAGGGCGTCCGAGTTGGTGACGCTCAGCGTCATCGGACCGTAGTAGCCTTCGGTCGCGGTTCCGTTCGCGGCATTGATGGTCACGCCGGCGCCCGGGATGATGCGGCTCACTACCGGTCCGCGGCGATGCTTACCGGCGCTGACGCTCTTGAGTCCAAGCGCACCTTCGTCGGTGTCATTCAGGTTTGGGAGGACGTCGGTTACTTTCGCGAGCAGGCGACCCGAGGAGGCCGGCTGTCCCGAGGCGTTCACGTACTGGATATCCAGGACGGACTGTGGGTGCTTCTCGAGGCGCGTCACAACTGCGTTCGAAGTCGCGAAGAGCAGGCGCGAGAACCAGAACTGTACGACTTCCGCGGTCAGGCTGACGCTATAATCGACCGGCCACGGCGCGGTGCCGTAATCATCGGTCATCCACCAGATGCCGAACTGATTCACTACGATGGTACCAGAATCCAGGATGGCGCCGCCCTGATCGAAGCTCACGCCCTCGAGCGGAATCGGTGGGAACGAGGCGCGGAGTTCGGCTTCGTCCGGATGTTGGATGTTGTATCCGAACTTGGCGCCTGCCGGAATCTGGATGGTCGGGAAATACGGAGCAGCGGCGGGCAGCCAGCCGCGGACGGCGGTGTTGGGCGTATTGACCAGATGCGGATTTCCGACTGACGGATCCACGACAGTTCCGGCTGGATCGCCAACCAGGTCGAACTGGAAGTGCGTGTGGGAGCCGTACACGGGCGGCGCCGGCTTGGCCAGGAACGTGCCGTCCGGTAGCGCTTGCCCGACGTAGATCGCGAGCGGTCCCGGTTCGAGCGAGATCTTGCCCTCGTCCTCGCTGGACAGGAAGTAGTGCCCCGGCGCGAAGACCGCGTCTTCCATGACGGCGGCCCACTGGACCTCGGTGATGCTGGAGATGCGGCCACTGAGCGCGACCGTTCCGGAGGTGGCGGTGTCGAGCGCCAGCAGGATTCCGAACACGTAACCGGATCCGGCGGTCAGACCGCCAACGGTGTCATCGGCGATCGCGGCGAGCGCGGGTTTGAAGACGTTGTCTGTGTCGAGATACAGCGGAGTACCGACGACCATGCCGGATTGCAGGACCGCATTGGTCATGCGCAGCAGCTGGCCGGCCTCGAGCGCATCCAAGACCTCCTTGAGGTGCTGGGTACGCTGCGTCAGGTCCTGAGTCGGTTTGTTGGTTTCCGACGCGCTGACCGGATCGCCATCCGTGAGCAGATGAACGGTGTCTTTGAAAGGCGTCGTCATGTCAGTTCGCCTTCGTGATCCAGGTGCAGCTGGCTTGCCCGCCGCCGGTCACCGGGACCGCCGTGCTGAGCACGAAGCGGGCGTACAGGACGTCCTGGAGATGGTTCGAACCGGCCGGGGCTGCCACCAGGCAGACTGCGAAGATTTTGGAGTCCGAACCGGCGCTGAACGGCAGGCTGTTGAGCAAGCCGGTCGACGAGGTCGTGAGCGCGTGGAACGTGACCTGGTTGCCATCGTGGTCGCCGTCAGCGGCTTCGATCAGAGGCTCGGCGATAAGGGCGGCCCGGATGATGTCGCGCGGCGCAGTGTAACCGTGGATGTCGGCCGCACGGTCGGTGCGGGCGACCGCGCCGGCGCTCGGGGTGCCGGCGGTATTCTCGTATTCGAAGTAGACGTGCGAGATTCGGTAGTTGGATTTGCCGGCCAAGAGCTGCGCGATCACGTCACCGCCGGTGTAGACCACATCGTTGTGGCCATCTGCTTCGGCGCCGGCGTCGTTGCGGACCAGTACGCGACCGGTCAACCGTTCTGGAATCTCGAATGTGTCGCGCATCAGTTCACCATGATCACGGGATCAAAGTCAGTATAGGTCAGCCCTGGTCCCGTCGTATCCATGGTCTCCGTCGGGGCCTGGATGGCATCGTAGACCGTGGCCGAGGCGTCGGACGTCTCTGTAAGATTTAACAGATCATCCACGGGTTGTAACGCGGATTGTACCACCAGGAGGGTGCCAGCCGGCAGCAGGGTCTGGATTCTGGTCAGGAACCCGGGTTCGAAGCCCAGGAAGTGTTCCGGTTTGACCACTACCACGATCAGGTTCTGGCCCACGATATTCTCGACCATGAACTTGAGCGGATTGACCGCGACTTCGTCGGAAATGTCGTCCACGCCGACCCATTCAGCCAGGAGCTTGCCGGCGTCGAGGCCGCGCTGGTGGGTCTGGGCCCAGAAGGCCTCGACCGCCGCCTGGTCGCCGTACACCGTGAACCGGACGTCCTGGGTCTCGGTATCGAACTGGAATGTTTCATCCACATTCGGGAAGACCAGGCTATTGGACCCCACGGAAAGGCCCGGCAGGGACGAATACGGCCGCGCTGAGCCACTCGAGCACTCGAAGACCTGCACGGTGTCGACCAGGAGCTGACCTGGCTCCAGAGCGTCTCCAACGGTCACCAAGGGGGTGGCATCGGCATGGGCCCGGTAGACCCGCTTGTCGGTCACGATCGCCAGGCCTTCGTCGTCGACCTCGATCAGCTCGACGGTTTCGTCGCCGACCGCGTCCTGGAGCCCGACCGAGCCCAGGATACCGCGCTGGAGGTCAGCGATCGACGGTCCCTGGACCAACATCGACCAAGCCGACAGGAGGGTCTTGCAGTAGGCTTCGCTGGACTGGCCGTGGATCCCCAGGACAGCTCCGTACCGGAGGAACGGGAGGTTCTCGTCCTGCTGGACGTTGCGGGCCCACAGCAGGACTTGGTGGTCCACTACGGCGCCGGTCGAGTCGTAGATCGGGAGCCGCGGCAGGAGCTCGAACGGGTTCTGGGTGAACCGGATCACCTGGGTCTTGGGATCGAACTGGAAAGTCGAGGCATCAAAGACGTGGTCCGGATCCAGAATCTGGTCGACCAAGATTCCGATGCCTCGGATGTCGGCCGCAAGCTGCCACGCGTAGGGCTGTGATTCGATCTGGCCGTACACCAAACCATCGCCATAGGTTCGTCCGGACCCATACCGGACCATATTCGTCTCTAGGGTCAATTCGGACTCTAGGAGACGGATCAGGCGCCACTGGCGAGCCACGAACGGTTTGATGGTCTGGATCGATCCGGCCGACGCGGTCTCGATCGCTCGCAGGTACACGTCGGCGTTGACCTGCAGGTCGGCCCAGGTGTGCTTGCGCAGCAGTTCGGCGTCTTCCAGGTAGTCGCGCCAGAACGTCCCGAGCTGGTTGTACAGCTGATCGGGATTGCTGAGCGTACCGGTCAGGATCGGATCAGCGGGAAACAATGGTCAACTCCACGCTGGCGGGGTCGCAGCAGAAGTAGGTGTTGGCTGCCCCTATGCCGTTCTCGGGCGATTCGACGAGCGTCAGTTCGGGGCCCGTCTCGATCGCGTGGTCGGTCTGGTCTGGAGCCAAGATGGTTCCACGCAGCACGGTATTCACGACGTCGCCACGCGGCACTAGGTCCGCGATGGCGCGGTGGATCACGAATGAGCTCAGGGACGAGGTGCCGAACGGAGTTTCGTTCACGGCCGCAACGATCGCGCTCCGAAGATCCGCGATCGTAGGAGGGACAACGCTGGACGGGATCCTGATCGTTGCCTGCACGCTGATTTGGCACGGCACGCCGGCGCGGACCAACAGATCTTGTCCGGCAGGCCGGCGCGTCGAATCGGTCACGTACGCGTTGACCGCATCGATCGAGGGCATGTAGACCAGATCGACGTCGTACTCGCGCTGTTCATTGAGCGTATACGGCGCTTCGCCGGTGGTGTCGATGAACAGAACGTTCAATGTCGCGTACGCCGAGTAGGCCGCGTCTTGCGCGGTCACGAACGTCGGTTGGTACAGCGGCTCGGTCGAGACCCCGATCGTGACGGATTCCGGCTGATTGCCGCCCAGTGCCGACAGGCCCGCGGCCCGAATCGCAGTGACCCGGTACACGCCCGAGCTGTCAGCACGGGGAATTGAGAGCAGCACGCGCTGCGCCGACGCCTCCACGACGGTGCCGGTCATCCGGAGCGTCTTGGTGCGGGGGAACTCAGTCGTGCGAACGTAGATGTCTTGCTTGCCGCCTTGGCTGATGCCGAACAGGTTTCCAGCATCGCGAACCATCAGCGGACTTCCGACGCCGATCACGGCAGCGGTCGTTCCTGGGAACGCGTCTGCCAGGCTGGCCTGTATGTGCTCGGGTCCGGCCAGGACTTTCGCGGTGATGCCGGCCGCGGCGCGGGCCAGCAACTCCTCGTTGGTTTCGCGGGTGTCGCCGCCTTCGAAATCGGCCGCGACGATCGCTTCTTCCATACCGGTCAGCGGATCGGTGATGGTCAGGACCGTGTCGGCCAGCAGCCGGCCGTCAGAGCCGGTCTTCTGGGCGGTCACCGAGATGGTGAACTCGTAGCGGTTGTCCGAACGGAGGATCAGGCGGCGTACGTTGGCGCTCTCTTGAACCCCGACCGAGTCCGGAGCGTAGATCCGGTAGTCCACGGTAGTCGCGAAGGCTTGGTTGTTGTAGGTGAACGCGAAACCAGCCGGGATCTGGTACGGGATCGCGGCCGATACGATGATCCGGACCGGGCCGCTCGCGGCGGTTGCGTCACGGCGCACGATGAAGTAGTTCGAGACCAGTCGGTCGACTTCCTCGTCGGTCACGGTCACAATGTTGTCCGAGATGGCCTGCAGGCTCATCGAGTTCGACAGCGACACCAGGCGGGCCTGGTGGCCAGCCGCCAGCAATGCTTCGGGTTCAACCAGGAGACCGTCGAGGGCGGAACCAGGCGAAACGTCGAGGTTCGGTTTGGATTCGACCAGGATTGATTTCACCAATTCGCGATTGGAGTCGAGCTCAGTCAGCGAAACGGATGTGACAAGGTCAGTCATTACAACCTCTCGATCGGGATGATGAAGTCAGTCTCGCCGTCCTGAGTGGTCAGCCGAACTGTCAGAGATAAGGAATCTTCGAAGAGCGCATGGGTCACCAGGTCGGCGCTGACGATCTGCTCCGATTTCGGGAGCGTCGATTGATCGCCTAGTTGCCGGATGAGCCTGAAGGTAGACGACGTGAACTCGAGCTGGATGGCGGCGTCGGTGTTGAGCTTGCCGGTCTTCATCGCGATCGGGAAGTTGGTACCGCGGTCGCGGGTCGCGTCGAACTCGCGCAGGAACAGATTGGTGAACTTCTGGGCCGCTTTCGCGGTACCGTCGAGCGCACGTGCAGGGTCAGCATACGCCAATCGGGATGGCGTCGGCTGATTGTTGCCGCGGATGATCTGTATATCGAGCGTCACTGGACGCTTCCGATCTTGTCGGTGCCGACGATCTGCTGTTTGAACAGACCGTCGTATTTGTCCTCTTGTTCGAGGGTATATCGGAGGTGTACCAGCATTTCACGGCGGCCTTGCTTGCGCGCCAGGTTCGAACGTCGGAATGCCTCAAGAGCATCGATCTGAAGCAGCAGCCCGATCTGGTCGTCGCTCGAGTACTCACCTGTCTGGCTGGTATGAGCAGCCAGCAAGGTTTTCTCGAGTTCCTCCGTGACCGGCATCCCGTATTTTCCAGGGTCCAAATCAAACGGTTGTGGCTCGACTTCAGCAAAATCGGCCGACTCCAAAGCATTACTCAGTTGGACGCGCGACTGTTTGCGAGCCTTGATAAATTCCTTGGTCTCATCGTAGATCTGACGCTTACTCATAGAACTGGTCCAATCTCGCCTGGATCCTGGCAGCACGTTGGCTCACGGCCGACGGCGACAGCTTGAGGCGTTTGGCAATCTCTTGGTTCGACAGCTCGGGTGCGTTTCGGTAGCCGGTACGGTACTGCAGGATCAGACGATCGATGTCGCCGAGATCGTGGTAGACCGCGTCGAGCCAATCCTGCTCGGGTGTGCTGGCGTTCTGGACGTGGTCGTAAGAGGAATCGTCCTCGTCGTTCTCGTCTTGGTTCTCGATTACGCTGAGCGGAACGCCCTGACGCATCTTTGCCCGTACTTTGACGACACGCTTGACGGGAAGGCCAGTCGAGTCGGCGATCTCTTCGTCTGAGGCTTCGCGACCCAGGTTGTTCTGGATGTCGTCGATGGCGCGCAGAACAGCGCCGCGGTCCTGCCGCAGCTGTCTCGGCAGCGCGAGCGGCTCCTGAATCTGCGAGGTCGTGTGGCGAAGTTCCTGGAGGTGTTGGGAGACGTGCGTCTTGAGGTTCGCCCCGAGAGTCGGGTCGAACGACTTCACGGCCTTGACTGCGAGCAGCTTGGCGCGCTGACGGATGATCGGGTTGTCGGTACCAGCGTAGTGTTTGACGGCCGCGTCGATCGAGGGCTGCAGCTCTTTGATGACAGCCTGCATGGTGTCGCGGCCCGGCTTTGTCCGGTACGCGTCAATCGGCTTGATTTCGGACTTCGCCTCTGGTCCAGTCTCGCCCAACAGATCGAACGCGTGCCCCAGTGCCGGCTTAGGCGGGCGGCTGGGTGAGGGAAGCGCCCCGGTATTGCTCGGTCCAAATGGGGTGAGTGTAGGACTCGAACTCGAGGTTTTGTTGTGCGGTCGATCGAACATACCCGACTTCTAACACTGTCCCGGCGGTTTTTGACACGGCATCTGCCGTTAGCTTAACCATTTGGACCGATCCGTAAACCGCAGTATTACCACCAAACCCGGCAATCGTAGGGTATTGTATTTTAACTGGCGTCAGGCACCCGATATCCAGTCGCAATGGGCACACCACCTGGAGGGTGCGGCCCACGTAGGCCTGCTCGAGCGCCAGTTCTTTGCAGTATCCGTCGGTGATGTCCTTCTGGGCGCTCGCGGTCCCGATGACCTGACCGGTGCGGTTGATGAGCTGGCCCATCCAAGCGGGCGACTGGACCGGCATCACAATCCCGAGCGGCTTTTGGTCGAGTCCAGGTCGGATGTGGCTTCCGATCACCAGGTTCTTTGAACCGCGGGTCTCGATGCTGCTTGGGCCGGACTGGGTCATCACGACGCCTCCGCAGCTCTCCGGTTGCTGATCCTGCCACTCGACCGCGATGATGCTGCTGGGCATGATCGAGACTGCGTGGCTGCTCGGAAAGAACGGGCTATACGGAACCACGGCGATCCCGAGTGGACTCTCAACGGTCCTGAATTTGAACTCCTGCCCAAGGCTGACGATGCGCGTGAAGAACGAGTGCATCCTGAAGTCGCCGGAGAACAGGGCTGTTAGGTAGCGCGCCAGATTACTGCTGAAGGTAACACTAGCCCAGCTCCCCTTTGGGGTGAGGCGCCCTCTGATGGTCCCAAGAATTTCGGCGGCAGTTGTGTTGGTGGATCGCAGGACAGCCGCGAGTTGGTTGAGCGCGAGCGGATCCGTCGACCGTCCGGCGCCTGAGGTTGCGATGGCGTTCAGAACGCGCCGCAGTTCCACCCAGAAATCTTTGCTGAGCTCGGCCCCGATGAAGTTTGGATTGTTGTTGGCGATCTGCGGATCGCGGTCCGTCTGACCGATCGGAACCGTAGTGTCCAGGAACGAGTTGGGTACCAACTTGCTCAACTGGAGTGTTCCTGTGTTGAGCTTGGCAGCGTTGCTGACCAGAGCGATCTGAAGGTTGAAGGCACCCTTCGAGAGATTCGATGGGCCCGTATCGTTGACTACGCCATCGAAAATCTTGTGCGACCCGGCGGGAACCAACGTGGTGTTTTCAGCTGGGTCCTTCACCGTTTCCTCTACGTCCATCCAGACAGTGGCCGGGGTACCGCGAGGAAATTCGAATTGAGTGACGCCAGTCTTGCCGTCAGCGCGCAACCCGACCGAGAAGTCTGCAGTCGCGACCGACAACGTATTGGATAGGAACGTTACGTCGAACTTCGCGAGCGGATACGACTGTCCACCGATGTCGACCCGCGCCGTGAACGGTATCGCCGTCGTCTTGATGATGTCAGCGTCGCTCATCGGTCAGCAAGCCCCACCACAACCGCGGCCAGCCGGTCCAGCTTGAGCGGAGTGTGGAGATACCAGTGCATGAGCTCTGGCGTCAAAACCGCAGCCGGATTCACTCGATCTAGTTTGTCGAGTGCGTCCGCAACCCAATTGGCACCGTGGCGCTTGTACGACACCGTCCACGAATCTCCGGTCTGCGGCGCGTTTCCGTAGACGCGCACCGCTCCGCGATCGAGTGGGAGATTGATGAGGCTCGAAATTCCGTCGTTCATCGAAAACGAGGAGGGCCTGGAGTTTCCGAGATCGTCGGTCGTCGTCGCCGTAGTGGTGGACGTGAGAGTCACGGTCCACTCAGCGGTGTCCGGGGTGTCGGAGTTGATCACCAAGTTGAGCGACGATGGATTGGAATTCGACCCGGTGTACTGAACCACTATTCCGGAGAGCGCGAGGCGGTCCTGGATCGCTTTCGGCGAGTAGGTGACGCGATGGTCTTTGGCGGTGATGTGGTGCGTCAGCGGAGACTCGGCCACGAGTGCGGTCAGTTGCAGACAGCGCAGAAAGTGTTCTTCGCGTGACAGGCCGGTTCCGATCACGGTGGCGCGGATACTCGCCTCTTCGGGCGAGACGACGCGTTCGGTGAATTCGGGCCACACGAAGCCGCCCGGCGCGATCGGGTTGTTATCCAGGGTGGCGAGGAAGTGATTGATCATTGGGCCAACCAAGCTGCGAACTGGAGGGTGCCCGCAAACAGGTAGCCGGATTCGCTAGCGGCCGACAGTTTGAATCCGGTCACGTATCCCAGGAACGTCTTCTTCCCGATGGTCAGCTGACCCGGCAGTGGGTTAGTCGGGCTCAGGCGTTTCTCGGCGTAGTACTGAATCAGTTGGTCAGTGCCGCGTTCCGAATCACCGCCGGAGTCACCGCATGAACTGTTCAGGATCATGCTGACCAGCATGGTTCCGATATTGTCGCCGAATGGCACCACGTAGATGGCCCGATCCAGCGAGGCCTGAAACTGAGCGGCGACGGATTGATCGACCTCGAGCTTGGTCACCACGCCGTGCAGCTGTGCTCCGTTGAGGTCGATCGATAGCGCCATGGCCTGCGGATTGTGCGATTTAATCGCAACCAGACGTCCTGGAGTTCCGTCGAAGATAACGCTCATTTGGTACCACCTGGCCCGACGCCGTGGACCTGTCTGAAGCGTGCGTCAGGCGTAATACTGGCAGTCGCGGTCGCCTTCGACGAAGGAATTTCCTGTCCGTTCTCGTCCATGATCTTGATCATGACCTGCACGGCCATCGGTTCCTTCTCGGTGCTGCTCGCAGATCCAACCTTTCCAGCTTCAGCGGCCTGATCCTTCGCGACTTCCGCGGCGCCCTTGGCAGCTGGGTCATACTTCTGCTCCAAGAAGTTCGAGATCTGGGTGTCACCGGCCATCAGGGTCTTGTTCGCTTTTCCGAGCTTCTCGATCGCAGCCTTGCGCTGCTCCGGAGTCGCGTCCTTCGAGTCCAAAATCTTCTGGGCATCTTCGGCGTCCGTCTCGGCCTTCGAATACGCCTCCCTGTCTGCCTTGTCCATCGCCTCGAGCGCTTGCTGGAGTTCTTCTGGAGCGGCGAGTCCGGCGCTCGCCGCCGCGGCAGCGAAGTTTCCGGTCTTGAGTAGCGTCTGGAGATTTTTGATCAGACCAGCACCATGAGCCTCGTGCAGCGCGTCGCCGATCATATCCGAAGTGCTGAGTCGACGACCCTCTTCCTTGACCGCTTCATCCGACTGTCCGACACCGCGAGCCTGCGCCGCGCGAGACAAGTACTGTTGGAAATACGGATCCTCCGACATGCCGGATCGCAGCACTTCCTTCACATCGCCGCCAACCGACAAACCGTTCAGGGCGGCATCGAAGTCCATCGACTGGTAGCCGAGCAGCATCTTGTTTTGCTCTTCTCGGTTGAGCGCTTTGAACGCGCGAAGCTTCGGGTCATCCTCGCCGAGCATCTCTTCGATCTCGCGCATCGCCAGGCCCGGGAAGGTACGGCTGAGGTCGAAGCCTCGCATGCGACCCTGCTTGGCAAGTTCGCCGCTCACGATGCTGAATTGAGCGTCCGTCGCGTTCACGCCGGCAGCCTGCATTGCGCGAGCTTTTCCGGACGTCGCCTTCTGAATTCCGGTGAGGTATTCCGCGATCTCGTCCGAATCGCCGCGCTGCAGCACATCCATCAGGTGTTCTTTATCGGCCGCGTCGCCGGCGATCATGATTCCAGCCATGGTGCGCATGTATCCGGCTTTTCCGTATTCGGCAGTCGCTTCCGCTGCCTCCTGGCCGCGTAATTCAGCAATACCTCCCATGAGTCCGCGATGCTCAGCAGCAGCGCCGGTGCGCATGGTGCGCTCGACCAGTTTTCCTTGCGCTGCGGCTTCCATGTTGAACAGCAAGCTTCCGCCGCTGTGCATCTGGAGAGCGCGGCCTGCGTTCATCATCTCTTGGGCCGTCATACCGGCGGCACGACCGAGGCCTTCCAACTCATTCAGGAGCTTGGTGATCGCGTGGGACTCGGTTCCCGAGTTTGCGGTCAGTCCCATCTGCTGTTGAATCATCGCGATCTCGCCAGCACTCGCCCCGGGAGCAATCGAGTTACGGATTGCCCGCCCGATCTCGGCCTGATTCTTGCCAACGCGCATACGTTCCATGGCGTCTATGTCGGCCTGCGATTTTCCTGCCGCACGCATTCGGTTACGATCTTCCTGCGTGAAATCGGTATCGATCAGGCCCAAGTCGGCCCCGAGCTCTACAAAAGTTGCGAAATCGTCGCGAGTGAACCCGGCCATGTTGGTGGCGCGGCGGTATCGCCGGCCGTCCTTCTCTCCGACCGTGAATTCGTCGAACGCCGCGCCGAGCGCATCCATGCGGTGCTGATTGAACCGACCCATCGGATCCATCATCTGAGCCGTCGTGGCCAGTGTCCGACCGGCGTCGAAGACGGCAGTAGGAGACATCGCGAGCTGGAGGTTCCTGAGCTCGGGCATCATCTGCATCATCATCGGGCTCATGCCGCTCAGCATTTTCCCAAAGCCTTGGGTAGGATCCATTCCGAGCGCTCGAACCATGTCGGTCCCTTGCGCACCGAGGCTAAACGAGCCCACCGCGCGCTGCAGAGCGAGCTGCTCACGCTGCAGGTACGTGTTTGCGAATGGCGACATCTGGTAGGGGGTCAGGTCGATGTTGAACGACTGCCCCAACATGGCTGCGACCATCGCAGCGGTCTGGCCGGTTTGTCCCCCGCCGGCGAGAGTGCCGAACAGACCGCCTCCACCCTGGCCGTACATGCTCGGCATCGACATGCGTGGCACGTACGTGCTCGGTCCGCCCATCCCGGCCTGACCCTGGGTCAGTGCCTGGAGGATGACCGGCATCATCGCCATCATCATCGATTGGAAGTCTAGTTCGTCAGCCACTGCTCAAGGTCCTTCGGATCAGCGAACTCGAGGTACCATTGGACGATCGGGTCGAGGCTGTCGCGCATCTGTACATTTTGCTTCTTTGGATCACCAAACCAAGGCATGGCTTCAGCTTGGAACCGTTCGATGGCGTCGATCGCGTAGTTCTGACGGAACTCGGCATCCTGGCCCAGATCGGTCATGGCCTGGACTCCAATTGCCCGCTGGGCAACCAGTTCCATCACTCGTAGGTAGATCTGGCGCTCAACGTCCCGCATCCGGAGTCGAGCACCGACCCACCACCGTTGGGACTGATCACAAGCCTTGAAGTCGATCGCGCCGATATCCGAGGCACGCACCATCAGGTGCCGGATACGGCTTTCCAAAAATCCGGGTTGTTGGCGTTCAGGGTCATTTTGGCGACCAGGATTTCGAATCGGACCCACTCGGTCCGGAGCGCCACCACGAGCGGATGCGGCAGGTCCTTGAGGAGCTGATCATACGCGACCCGGATGGCGCCGCGGTACTGGTCGTCCTCTTTGGTTTTGGCCTCGAACGGTTTGAATATGCGCGGCACGCCGCCTGGAGACTGAAGTGTCATCAGTGCGGCGGTGAACTGGTAGTCGCGCAAGCGACGCAACCGATCGGCAGCCACGATCTCACTCGCGGCAGGTCCGACCAGACCGTCGCGACGTTCGTCGCGGTAGGTCTGTTGACCGCACTCTTCTTCCTCGGCCGCGCTGCGAGTCCGGAAGGTGACTTCGATGTTGCCGTCGAATAGTTTGTAGGACTTGCTGAAGAACGGCGCACCGAGCAAGAGGGCCAGGAACTTCTTCTTGTCGTCGGCCTCGACCGGCTGCTCGGCTTCCTTGGTCGCCCAATCCGGATTGATACCACTGAGTCCAGCCGCGGATGCCCCGCCGTCGGTCCCGCCTACTTTCTTTGCGTTGTCCTCGGGACGCGGACCTTCGGTTTCGTGGGTGAAGCTGGTTTCGAGCTTCTTGGCAGTCTTGATGCGCTCGATCACACCTGGAGGCGGAACTGGAACCGAGACCTTTGCGGCTTGCTCAGCCGGCTTCTCATCTGCGGCAGGAACCACGCGGTCGCCGACGATCCGGCCGGTGCCGGCGAGTGCGTCGAGTTCATCTTGGGTCAGTTCAGTTACTTTGAGGCCTTGAGGCTGATTCATGGTTTCTTCCCGATGCGGTAGTTGCGGTCTACGGTCACGTTGGTTTCATTCTCGAGCTCCGGTTCCGTCTCGTCGGTGGCTGGCTTGACCTCACCGGTCGCAAGGTCGACGAACAGATCGACGTTGTGCAGCCGGAACGTGGATTGGGTACTCCACGCCTCGTAACCCGGAAGCGCCGATGTCGGCCGGCTGTCGCCGGCGGGCGACAGGATGGTCTTCTCGACCCACGTTTCGGATGCTCCGCGATTGCCGCGACGCGCGATGGTCTGCCAGCGCGACTCTGGTAATTCGAACGAGCGTTCGTGGTCGAGATTCAACTGCTGCGAGGTCATGAAAGAGAAGCCGAGCTTCGGCGACAGTTCTTGATTGAGCGGGGTCCTGAGACCCAGGAGTTTGGTCAGCTTGGTGATCGCGGCGGTCACGAGTTTGCCCGCCAGGGTCTGGAGCGTGTCGGCCTGCTTGGAGTAAGGTGAGGTGTTGAAGCTCTTGATCTGGCCAACGCCTCCGACGGCCCCGACTCCGCCCGTTGCGCTGACGTTTCCATCGACTGCGATGTCGCCGTCGACAAAGAAACCTTCGCTCACGTAGGCAGGACCGTCGACCGAGAGCTGCCCTGGCATTGTGGCGGAATCAGCCAAGAACGAGTAGTGGCTGACCTCTCCGACCGCGACCAGCATCTGGTTATCGAGCTTGAACGTCATCGAGACTGACTTCACCACGGTGTCGCCGGTGAGGGCCTGCAGGACCAAGTCACCGCTCGTGGCGGTCACGCCCACTTGCGTGCCTTCGCCGTACAGGCCGGTCTTGCTCTTGAGCACAATGCCACCGATCTGCTGATCTGTACCGGTCCCGGACTTGGATGTGTCGGCGGTTGAACGCGATTCGATAAGGACGCCGCCCTGCCCGCCATTGGCGCCCAGAAGTGCGAGCTGATCTTCCGCTTTTACACTGACGCGACCGGTATTTGCGGCCACGTCGATATGCCGGTTAGCGCGCAGTCCAGCATCGCGGCCCGCGATCGCGACCAGGTTTCTTCCGGCCGCGAGCACGATGTCGTTCGGGGCGCTGATCATGACCGATCCGCCGCTCATCAGCACTTGGCTATGGAATGCGTCCTCGACCAGAACTGATCCGTCGGGCATCAGGGCCACGAGCGAGCGGCCCACGTAGAACCGCTTGGTCTTCTCGTGTTCGTCGACCGTGATGTCGAATCCGGCGGCGCGCGGCATGCGGCGCCACATGTCCGCGGTGTAGACCGTGTGGGTCAGGTCCGCAGGGACTTCTTCCGGGCTTCCGTTATCCGGCCACTGTTCGGGCAGGCGCTCGACTCCGCCGCGGCCCTTGAACGACGTCACCGAGTGGACGACGTCCAGTGCACGTTGGGCCCACGTCAGACCATCCGCATCGCCCGTCAGGGCTTTGCGTGGATCGGTCACGACGCCTTCACGAACGTCCGGTTCGTCGAGCGGTTGCTCTTCCAGAAGAGCCGGATCGCTTGGTACTTCGGCCTGCGATTCTTCCGGAACCACGATGCCAGCGTAGCGCTGTAGGTACACTCCGGCCGCGCTGGTAACCGAGTAGGATCCGTCGGTCCCGACAAACTCATGGAACAGGGCCGGGCGCGCGACGCCTCGCTCGGCGCTTGGAGCGACGAAGCGATGACGACCACCGTGCACGGCCCCGCCCAGCTCGAGCGTGCGAGGCTGCATGTCCTGCACGGCCTCATACGGGTAGAACACGCGGCCGGCAGAATCCACGATCGCGTTTCCAAGCCGACGGTCGTAGGCGGTCTCGGCCAAGGTTAGGAACTCGAAATCGAGGCCGGCCAGGCGCGTTACTTGGGAATCGTGCCAGCACCAGAGACCGCAATACGGACCGCCGCGGATCCAGCTGCGGAACAGCTCGACTCCAACGCCTCCGCCTCCGTGCGGGCTGGTCATCGCCCACTCGCCGTTCACGAGGTCGTGCATCGCGTCGTTTGGACGGGTGGTCAGCTGATGGATCGTCTGGTCGTACATCCGGCCGATCGCGCGCTCGTGGCTTTTGAAACCGGAGACCTGCGGGTACACGGACGGCTGCTGAGGATCGACTGCCGAATCCATGGGGAAGATCGGGAGGGTCGTGGCGATGATATGGCAGAGCCATTCGCCCGGGTTGAAGGCAACCCACACGTAGGTTCCAGCCACGATGGTACCGGACTCCACTATTCCGCCCGGGCCGCGCGATGTGCCGCTGTAGGTGCCTCGGAAACGGCCGAAATCGGTGATGACCTCGTAGTGGTTGGTACCCTGGTAGACGCCGACAATTTGCCCTATGGTGATCTGGAAGGGCTGATAGATACCCGGCATAGCCTCTAAAGTAACATTACTGCCGGTAAAAGCAAACCTATTGAACCGATGAACCGATCGTGTAGCTGGCCGTAACCGTCGGGCCCTCCGTAGGATACGGTTTTCTTGCGATTAGACAACTTCTGGGGTACATAGCTACATGGTACGTACCTTAGTCATCGGCCTGTTTTTCTTACTCGTTTCGCGCCTGGCAGCCAGTGAAGCGGACCTGCGTGCCTACCTAGACGCATATACTCGGGAGTCGTTCGAAATCAGCGTGCGAGCCTTCGAGTCCTCCTCCCAATGGCTCACGCGACTCAAAACCAACGACATTGGTCGTAACATGGAAACCGACGATAACCGCAACAAGCTCGTCGTTCTGGCTTCCTACATGGAGCGTGATCATGAAGCCGTGAAAGATTTCATAGCGGCGAGCGGCGGTTCCTTACGCAACAAGATGTTGTCAAAGCTGGACCCTGAGGAAGACGAGACCAAGGGGATCGCACAGCTCGATGAGTTAATACGAAACAATTACCTAAAGAACTTCATGGCTTTCTCTTCGAATCCGAAATTGGTCGATCTGTATTTCGAGATCCATTCGGAGGACGTGGGCGACAAGGAAACGGTCCAAAAGATCTATAGCGATTTCGCCGCATCTGATCTAGCAAACAATCGTCGTGCCGTGACTGGCTTTTATAACTGGATTAAGTCCGCTGACCTTAGCCCGATCGATGGGGAAAAATCGCTCAACTATAAACTAAAAAACTTGCAGTCGTTTAAGAAAAAGCTCGAGGCGATGGACGGCACCTTGGACGAAAAGTTGGATCAGCTCGACAAACCGAAAGGAAAGCGTCACGCGTTTGACGAGACCTTCTCCGAGGAGTTGTTTAACGCCGTACGAGAATTCGTGAACTTTGATAAAGCCAAAATCTACTTCGAGAACCGTCCGTAAACGAAAACGGGACCGATGAACGGTCCCGTCTCCTGCTTCACTCGCGTCGACTGGTTTACAGCGACATGCCGGTGAACATCAGGACGAGTCCCGAATTCACCACGAATTCCGCCGAGTTGGCGCCCATCGAGACCGAGGTCGCGACCGGACCAGCCAGCTGCATGGTCGCTTCCGCTTCGACGCCGCACGAACCGGCGCGATTGCCAGCGGTGAGCGTGAGCGCGCGGCTCGTCGCTTTACAGATGTCGCTCAGCTCGGACAGGAGACCGGTGACGATCCCTTTCGGGCCGACGATCTGCTGCAGCGAACCTTGTCCCTGAGTACGCCCTTCGACGTAGTACTGGTTACGCGAGCCCAGTTCCCAGATGCGCGTCAGCTGACGCTCATACTGGATCTGGACCTGCTGGACCAGCGCGCCTTCGAGACTTCCACTGCCTCCGCCCAGCGTCAGGCGGAACGTCGTGCCCTTGAAGACACCAGCCAATTTTGAATCGGTTCCAAATACGTCAGCCATGGTGTCCTCTATTAGACGATGATGTCCAGTGTACCGTTGTTGAGCGGGATCGGCAGGTTCAGCTGCATGCGCGCGACAACGCGGTCGAGCAAGGTCGCGTGCGGACGCAGGAAGACGAGCGAGCCATCGGTCACCTGTCCGCCGAGGGTCACGCTGAACTGCGACGACTTCATCTCGTTGATGCCGGCGATGATGTCGGCTTCCATCTTGTCGAGGTTCGACTGCACCACGTTGGTGCGGCCGACTGACGGAGCCAGGATGCCTTTGAAGAAGTAGCTGATCGAGTCCAGATTGACCGTCGCGCTGTCTTCAGCGCGCTTGGTGTCGGTCAGGTCGGTCGTGAGCTGCTTGCGGATGTAGACGCGACCGTCCGGCGCCTGCGTGACGATGTAGCCGCCGTAGTTGGCGACTTCGTCGAGCAGTTCCCCGAAGGTCTCGCTGGCTTCCTTGAGATCGTCCCAGTCCAGCACTTCCGCGTTGGACAGGCCCTGGTGCGGAGCCGAGGCGCCGCGCAGAGCGGCGAGGCTGCAAGCCAGGAAGTAGCTGGCGACGCGAGTGCCGACGCGGCCCGGGTTGGGCGGGAACACGCTTGTGACGCGGCGATTGCTGCGTGCGCGGGTACGGGTGCCCCAGTCGACAACCTGTTCGGTCGGATTCAGATCGCGCCACACTTCATAGGTGCTGGCGGTGTTGACCGGGCTGGCAGGACCAGCCAGGAGGCGAACTTCTTCCTCGGACAGGACCGCGTCGACCGTGAAGGTCGAGTACGAGTCGTTGCCGAAACCGTCGGTCGTGTACAGCGCGCGGACCTTATCGCCCGGACGAACGCCGTTGGTGATGAACAGGCCGTCATCGTCGTGAACCACCAAGTTGGAGGTTCCGTCGATCGTGGCCATGCCGGTCTGGAGCTGCTTGGTCGTGTTCAGCGCGAGCGCCATCATGCAGGTCGTCCAGCGGCCAACCAAGGCACCGGAGCGCTGGTTCGCCACCCCGATGCAGGCGTCGATCGACGCTTCATCGTGGGTCAGAGGAACGATGCGGTAGAAGTCTTCACGTTCCTTGAGCTTACCCAGGGCGGCGAGGTAGCCGTCGACGTCGTCGGACGCGACCGCGATCGCCTTGACCGTGGTTCCGGCCGCGTTCGAGAGAGCGCGGTAGCAGCCGTAGCTGAGGACGCAATCCGGATCATCGAGACCGGCGAAGTTGTCAGCAACGTCGGTGACGTCATCGATATCGTGCACGACGTTCGCGTCAGCGGTGCGCAGCGCGCGGTAGCTGACGTAGCCGGTGCCCAGGATCACGTCGAGCTCGAGTGAGCCCGTACGCGCATGGGTGGCCAGAATGCCGGCCTTGAGAGTGATCTCGGTCGCGTCGCCTTCCCAGTTCAGTTCGGGAGCGTGGCCGAGGCGATTCTTGTTCACCACGATGTCATCCGGGATCGCGATCTCGGTTTCGAGGTTGGTGGCCCACAGGGCTTCGATGACGTTGTTGGCCAGGATCAGTTCGTGGACCGCGCCTTCGGTAGCAGCGGTGACGTTGATCGTCCACACGTCGCCTTCCTTGAGCTCATCGCCGCCGAACGTGATCGTCACGCCGAGCGAGCCCAGCGGAACCGCGACTGCGTCGGTGACCGCGTACGGACCGCCGGCGTCGACGTTCGTCGAAGTGCTGAAAGTCACCTTGGCGGTGCCGTCGGTATCTCCGCCGGTCGTGCAGCGCACGATGTAGACGGTGTCTTCAGTGCCCGTGTAGGTACCGGCCGAGCTGGTCAGCGGCTGAGTGTAGCCACCGCCATCCGGCTCATTGTCTCCGTCGGCGACTGGATCGTCGATGTCGGCCGCGACTTCGTCAGCCACGAAACCGGTGACGCTGGTCAGCTGGGTGGCGCCGCCACCGAGCTTGGTCAAGCGAACGATGTCGCCGACCTTGACGTCGCACGGGATGGCGCTGGTGCGCGGGAAGCCCGGCTTGTCGACCCAGTTGATCGCAGTGTTGCGGATATGGTTCAGCCCATCTTCCAGATTCTGGGTGCCGCTGGTTTCGTCGTCGAGATACCGGAGAGCCGCGTCATCGAGACGAACGGTGGTGAACAGCTGATCCACGACTTCGCCAGCCTGGCGACCAGGCCACGCGACGGTGAGATCTGCCCCGGCGTAAGCGCCCAGCAGGACCGCTTCCTTGCCATCTTCGTACTTACGGACGGCGTAGTCCGGCCCGATCAAGAGGGCGCGGAGCTGGTTGACGGTAGCATCGGTAGCCAGCGTGAACTGCTGGTTAATCTCAAACTGCGGGACGACTTGAACCATTTGCGTTCTCTCTGGCTTAGGTTATATCGATGTTAAGGCTCTTCAGGCGGGGTGCCAAGGGCTGTATTGTCCAGGCGTCTTCATAGGCGTAGGTTATATCGATGGGCACGCCAATCCGGTTGCCTAGCCCGTCGAGCACCCCGAGTTCACCCATTCCGACGACCTGGAAGTCCATCAGGTAAGGCAGTCCGACCAGGGCCGGGCTCAGGAACGTGAGGGTGTGGAACACCTCGAGCGCGATGTTCTCGGCTTCGCCGTCGGTCTCGGCGATGCAAAAGACGCGATGGTTGCCACTTACGAAACGCACGTGGTCGACCGCTCCGGTTTCACGGTTCGAGACGCCCATCCGATCACCCATCAACTTGCGCTGCGACTGCAAATCACCGCGTTTTATGATCAGGGCCGGCATCTGACCGGCGTTCTTCGGATCGAACCGGGTATTTGGTGTGATCCGAATCTTCGACAGCGTCGCGTCCGATGACCACACGTATTGCTTGAGATCAGGATCCATGATCAGGGCCGGATTGGCGAAGTGATTCGCCAGCACGCGCATGATCAGGCCGGTGATCAGCAGCGGCGTCAGGCCGGAGCAGCAGAGCGGCTGCAGATCCTGTAGGTTGTGCATCTGTACAAACTCCGCGGTCGAGCCTTCGCCGGACGCGGTCGCGAAGTCGATCTGGTGGCCTTCGCCATCATTGTGCGGTTCGCAGGTTTCGTTGCTCACGAGAATCTCAACGGCTTCGGAACAATAGAGTAGGTTTTAAGCGATTCGGTGCAGAGAGGTTGCGTCGAGACTGGTTCCCTACGCGGAGAGACCGGTGCCGGCGGGGTCGCTACGGCAGTGGTGACTGCGGCAGGCGCCGCCGGCGCCGGCGGGGTCATCGGTTCGACCGGCTTGGCGCCGTTCTTGGATTTCCGGAGCGTCGGCTTGCGGCTCATGGGGTCGGAACCTGGTACACGATGCTCGACTGCGGCACCTCTTCGAGGTGCAGATTCAGGACCAGATCGATGCCGCGGTGGCGCGCGATCGCGGTGATGTCATCGACGATGCGGTACCGCTTGTTCGAGCCCTTCTGGACCCACACGTCGTTGCCTTCCGGCGCCGGCCAGGCCAGGGCCCGGACGGTTTCCATGACGGCCGTGATGAGACCTTGCTCGTTCGTGAGGCGGCGCAGGCGCTGCGACGGATCCATCGTGACCGCGTACTCGAGGGCCGGGTAGTACCCGCCTTCGACACCGGTCCCGAAACAAGTCTCGCAGTGCGCGTTGGTGGTCATTCCGGTATTCGGATCGGTGCAGTCCGGACACGGGTCGCCCCACTGGCGGCGCTTGAGCAGCCAGCCGGCCGTTCCGGCGCGTTTCTTCTGCAGCATGGTTTCTTTCCGGATGATCTCACGGGCCAAGCGCCAGTCGTAGTGGGACCAGTCCATATAGGCCGAGACCGCCTGGGACTCGTACGAGACGCCGTTGCCGTCGACCAGGATGATCCGGTAGAAGGTTGATTGGTCGTGCTGGGCGAACACCGGATGGTTGTCGTACAGCCACGGCTGATCGACGGTCTGGCTGATGTTCTCCCAGGCAGTGTCGTTAACGGCGCGACCGCGCTGCAGCGTGAACTGGTACGGTCCGGGCTCGGCGAACGCTTCGTTCATGGCCCAGCTGACCAGGACGCGCTGCTGGGTGATGACGTTGAAGTGATTCTCCACCGACAGTCGTTTGAAGGGGCGCGGCTTATCGGTCACGTCAGAGTCCGATGCCCCAGGCTTTGTCGATGTTGATCTTGATCTTCTCAGCCAACATCCACTGACGGAATTCTTCCATCAAGGAATCGGAGATTGCCTGGTATTCCTGCGACTTGTTCTGGTCGTCGATCGTCATTCCGCCGGCGCTGTAGTTGAGCTGGTTGCGGCGATACGAATGCGCACGCATCCGGTACAGCTGCGCGATGGTGCCCTGGATCCAGCGGTACCGATACGGGAAGCTCTTGACGGTATGGCGTGCGACGGGCGGCGGAGTTTCGTTCCACAGATCAACGACCTGACGGATCGCGTGCATGATCTGTTCATCCGAGAATTCGACGCCATCGAGCAAGCTGACTTCCGTCGGGAGCAGATCGTCGAGGCCTAGTCTGACTTCAGCGATCGTGAGCGTGCCGGATCCACGCATCTCGCTGAACACCGTCGGTTCAAGCGCGAGGTAGCAGGGCCAGGTGTCGACCAGGTAGTCGGGGTTGGAGAAGCGGCCGACTTCGCATACGTACACGCCCGGGTGGCAGGTCATGTCGTTCGTAAGGATGAACTCGATCATCCCTTTGCATTCCGGTTTTGCGACTTCGAGGATCGTGCCCTCGACATCGAACAAAACCTTGCTGGACGAGAATGATTCCTTGGCGCGCAGCCGCACCTTTGCGGTGCCTTCACTCAGCTCGTGCTGGTAGTCGAACTTCGCGGTCGGGGCGTCTTCGTTGGTGGGCTCGGCCACGAGCGTGACGGCTTTGCCGTTCTCGTCAGTGAGCCGGAACACGATCTGTTTGCGACCGGTCGCGGGTAGACGGATGGTTTTCACCTGGGCCGCTTTGGATCCAGGCTTGAGTTCGACCGGATCAATCATGGGTTAGACCTGACGGACCGTGCGGTCGCCGAGGACGACTTGTTGATCGGTCGTGCGCATGATTCCCAGCGCGGTACCGATCCGCTGCGTGACCGCGTCTTGCCATTCGGCAGCCGCAACCTGCGCCCAGTCGGAGTGGCCCTGAGATGTGAAGCGCTTGGTGACTTTCATGCCAGACTTGATGGGACGCATGTCCTGGGCCAGGAACACGCCGGCCGGATTGTCGTTGGTCTGACCGAAGGTTCCGCCGAAGTCGACGACCGCGGGGCCGTAGCGTTCGACCAACTTCTGGTCGATGTGATTGAGGTCGATTCCGATCGTGGCGTCGATGGCGCCGTTGATTGCTTCGAGTTCCTCGCGGACGACCGAGCTGAGCGGGTAGTTGTCGTTCGGGGTGCCGAGACGCGAACCGTTGGTGACCGGGTAGTCTGTGAACGCCACGATGTCGTAGCCGGCTGACTGCCAGTCGCCGATCGAGGGATTGTAGGTGAACGTGATGGTGTCGCCGTAGCTGAATCCGCCCGGGAAGGTGATGCGGAGCTGGCGCGGATCTTGGCCCAGTTCGACGGTGTCGAACGGCACCGAGAACCCGTTGGCCTTGACCGATAGCCCAGCTTCGAAGTCCGTCGAGGACAGCGGCATGCTGGTCACCAGGGTGATGACGTTCGGTTCGATGATCGAGAGCGCGCAAACCGCGGCCAACAGGGCGGCGTGCTGGGACTGGTTGGTTGCGCCCACGTCGGTGAACGACGGCGCGAGCTCGTCAGACAGATTCTCAATGTTCGAGACATCGTCGTCGTAGCTGACCAGAACAGTGTCTTCGTTTGAGATCACGCCAGCCATCTGGAACGTGATGGTGTCAGCCGCCGTCAGGTCAGCCGAGTTGGCGAACTTCTGGGCGCCGTTGACCTTGAACGTGAACCCTTCGCCGGGCCGGTTAGTCGAACTAGTGATCGCCTGGTCGTAAACGACGTCGATGGTCGTTTCCCGGGCGATGATGATGCTGACGGAGGGGGTAGTCATACCGTAACTTTAGATCCAGGCTGGACCCCAGCAACTCGCTTATTACAGATCGTCGTCAGAAGTGCTGTTTTTGTTACGATTCAGCAGGTCTTTGAGGGGGTCGGGTTCGGTGGGTTCAATCTCGAGGGTTGGGTTGACCTTGAGGGGGTCCGGAGTGGCGCGATCGAGCGCCAGGATCTCGTTCGAGAGCCTGAAGAGCATCAGGACCAGGACTTCGCGGATGCGCTCGACCTGCTGAACGTCAGTCAATTTGTCGGCCAGGCAGGCCTCGCGGCACTGCTGGTAAAACTTGCCCAGCAGGTCATTGTTCCAGCGGTCCAGGAAGGTCTTCTGGGCCGCGGATGGGATCTTGGATTCCAGGAATTCGTCACGGATATCCAGGAGGACGCGGTCGAGCGCCGCCTGGAGCCGTTCCCAAGCCAGCTGACCGGCCCCGAGGAACATCTGGGCCTCGCAGTTGCGCATGAAGCCGTACCACTGCGAACAGTAGATCTCCATCATGGTCCGGAGCTCGCGGTTGCGCAGCTGTGGGATGTGGGTGTCGAGCAGCAGGACCATGTCGCGTGCATACGACATCGCCTCGGTGTTGTCCGAGCTGAAATGGAACCCGTAGCTGCGGGCCTTGCGGGATACGGTGCTCAAAACCTTGGCTGCGTACGGGATCGGGAGTCCCAACATGACCAGGTTCTCGGTAATCGAGAGGATCTCGGTCGCGGCCAGAAGTCCGAGCGCGCCGGTGGTGCAGAACTGAGTGTCTGAGATGGTGTGTTCCGCAACCGCGATGCCGCACACGAAGGCGGCATAAAGGAGCAGCTTACCGATCCCCTTGCGCATCCCTTCGCTCGATAAGGTGCGGGTCTTACGAGCCACCCAGACCCCGCAACCGAAGTCGAGGGCGAGCAGGATCCCGAGGCCCTGGAGAGCCAGCGCGTGTGGCATCAGGGCGGCGCAAATAACAGCGACCCCGAGTTTGTACCAGATCACCTGGCCAGCTTGGACCAGGAAGTCAGAAATTGCCGTTTTGATAAGCGCGAGATTCATGGCCAACCACCCGTAGGCCACCCCGGCCCAGACCCCCAATTTATCAACTCGGGGTAATGGTTGGAAGTTCCAATGATATAAGAACTTAGACTTTTACTGCGAGTTGCAGCAAGTCAAATAGCGCCCCTGGCGAAATCCCGCCCGGGACTTGAGTTCGGAGCTTTTCGATGACCGGATCCCAATCACAGGGCACCGGGAGCTCGCGGCTGGCATCGACCAGCATGCGGGCCACCAGCTCGCTACAGATCAGCTGATGGCGCCCTGGTGGATGTCGGAACCGAAACCCAAAGGCCAAAATATCGCGCCAGTCATAGGCCGAACCAAGGTACAGCGACAGCCATCCGAAGAACCATTCATCCGTGATCCATGGGACCGGGAAGCAGAAGTCTGGCTGATCGACTCGATCGGCGCGCCAGGTGCAGGTCCCGTACTGCTGGTGTGCCTGCGCGACCATTGGAATTCCGTTCACCGTATGGTTGACCACGACGTGGCAGAAGGGCGATCCAGTCACGATGCTGACGATGCGTCCGATGATTCCGCGCGGACGATAGAACCCGAGCGTGATCACGGCAACGTGGTGAGATTCGCCGCGGCCGAGTATGCGAAACAAGCTGCGTTGAGGGTGCACTTGCAGCGGACTTTGTAATCGTCGGATGCGGACAAGGTTGGGGTCTGATAGGACGTGCTGGTAGCGCCGTTGATATCGGACCAAGTCGTTCCTCCATCGGTCGACTTCTGCCACTGATGGGTGCGCGCCGGATGTCCGGCCGACACGATCGTGAACGTTGCAGTTTGGCCGGTGGCTTTGATCTGATCCGACGGTTGAGTGGTAAACCAGGGCGTGTTGACCAGCACCATGACTTCCGTGAACGTATAAGGCGCATCACCGACGACGCCGCTGTAGTCGAGCTCGACCGTGCCACCGGCCAAAATCGTCGGCTTGTAGACCATAAGGTAGAGACCCATCACGGCGTCGATCCAGGCGATCACCGCATCAATCGCATCTTTACCTGCCTGGTTGCTGGTGCTGTCGATGCTCCATTTGACGAAACGGAGCATCCCGCCGACGTCGTACCATTCCAAAACCGTGTCCCACGCAGCTTGCCATGCGTCGTGGACGAGGGTCAGGCGACGCTTCTGTTCGACTTCTTCGGCCTTCATCGCCGCGTATTCGGCTTGTTGGTCGGCCATCAAATCCTGAAACTCCGCCCACGTCACTGTGACCCAAGGAGCCGAGGGCTCAGGGTTAGCGTCCTGAATCGACTCGGCCACCCAAGTCTCCGGGAAGTCCTCCGGGTTTGGAGCATCAGCGTAGGTCAGATAGGAAACGTTCGTCGGCATATCAGCTCGCAAAGTTCGCGATGTAGGAGTCGACCAGCAGACTGCGGTTCGCGTTTCCGGTCGCAGTCATGCGCGTGATCGAGAACATCGGCGCGAACTCGTTGCCGGCCGCGGTCGGCAGCGTGCCTGCCACGGTTCCGATCGAGGTTCCGTTCACGTAGAACGTGATGGTGTCATTCGCCGCGTTAGCACGCGCCTCGAGAACCTGCCATCCGGTCGCGACTGCAGTCGATGACGTCGTGGTGGTACGCGCGGCAGACGCTGCGCTCTTGAGACGCCAGTTCACCGATGACGAGTGTTCGTATTCGAAATAGAAACCGTTGTTCTGATCAGTTGTGCTGTTGGCGACGATCAAATCGCCGAACCCTATTCTGAGGCGGTACGGGTTCGTCGCGTCTGACAGCGCTTCGATATTGACGACCGCAATGAATCCAATGCTCCGGCCCATCAAGAACGGCAGCACGCCCTGGTACAAATTAAGCTGAGCGCGGTTGTTCACGTTTCCGCTATTCGCGGTCATGCGAGCGACGCCACGGTGAGCAGTGGTCTGAGCCGCCGAATCCCACGTGACCGAGCCGCCGCCGGTAGTAACGGTCCAGCCGAGGAGGCCGGTATTTGCGCCGGTCAACCAGTCATCGACGATGTGCGAAGTGTTGCTCGCCAGTGCAGTGACGAGACCTTTTGCGTTGGCAGTCACCACCGCGTATGGGAATGTTCCTACATTCGAGTTGACGGTCGCGAGCGTGAGCACGGTCGATCCGTTCGGCGACGACGCGTCACCGCTGAATGCCGGCATTTCTGCGGTCTTGAGCAGACTTCCTGCGGTAAGACCAGCGTAGCCGTTTGCGGCATCTTTTTCGGAACGGAACTGGACTACGGTAGGATCCGCGTTCACCGCTGGATTTCCGGACACACCGTCACCGTCCGTTACCGTCGTGCCGGTTCCGGCCACGATGGAACGCTTTGTGAACGTGTCAGCCGCAGTCTCGACAACGAGACCGGCGGTGGAGTTGAGCCCCGCCAGTGCCGTCAGGGTAGCGTCGAGTGGCTGTTTGGTCGCCAATGCAGTCACGACCGCTGACTGGCTGGGAACGCGGGACGCGGAGTTCGCCGATAGTGTTCCATCGGTGTCGAGCGCAATTCCACCCTTAATGAGTTTTCCGGTAGTGCCGTCGAACTGGGCGAAGTGGCCGTCAGTCGCGGACGCCGGACCGATCACCGCGCCGTCGAGGTTCTTCTGAATGACGTTCCAATTCGCGCCGACACCGGCCTGCGTTCCCGAGGCCGTGCCGTCAGTCGTGCAGATCGCCATATCGCCGACTTCGACGTTTACGCCCGACGCTCCGCCGATCTTTCCGGCGACCGAGATGAGGTAGAACCAGCCGGCGTCAGCAGCCGGATAATTTGGGCTCGCCGAGCAGTCGATGACGCCCTTGTAGACAACCGCGTTGGCGGTCGCGATCAGTTGATCAGCGTAGGTCTTGATAGCCTTCTCGGACGGGATCGTCGCATCCGAATTGCCGGCGAGCGTTCCGTCGGTCGAGAACGTCAACTGGCCGAAGGTATCGGTGCCGGTCGAGTAGGGGATTTTGTTAGAGCCCGTCGCGAGGCCGGAGAGAGCTGCCAGCGTGGCGTCGTAGGCCTGAACGTCGGTTCCCGGAGTCAGGTTCAGGACAGCCCGTGCAACTGCCACACTCGATGCGATGAAGAGGGCGTCGCCGACCGTCGTCGATCCTAGAGCCGCGCGCTGTGCAGCCTGAGTGGATGCGGCCAAGAATGTGCGCGCTACCGAGGTTAGATCAGTTGTCGAAAATGCGTCGCTGCCGGTGGCGTAGATCAACTTGTCGGCCGCGGTCGCAACAGCCGCGAGAGCCGTCAGAGTCGCGTCGAGCGGCTGTTTGCCAGCCAGGTCGGTGACCAGATTCGTGATATCTGATTCGGGGTGCGTGTGATTGAACGGCGCGTAGCGTGACCAGGTCGCGACGCCGGCCGCGATGTTGGTCAATGTGTAGACGACGTGGTTGGTCGTCTCGAGCCAGTTGGTGCCAAGCGGATAGCTATTGTCCGAGCCAGTCGGGGCCGAAGCGCTCCGGACATGGACCTGCACCAAATTTCCGTCGCCATCAAGGGCCTCTTCGCCGGCCGTGATGACGCGGCTCTGGTCCTTGGTTTCATCATTGATGATCAGAGCTTTGTTGAGATCCGTCATATCACGTCTTCTTGTTGCGATCCACGTAGGTCATGGGTTCGCGCGGACGCGTCCGGACTGGTTCGTAGTTGAGGCGGGTCAGTAATTTCTTGGCGTCGACCAGAACGTTCGCGACGTCGCCGCGCAGGTAGAGGAACGCCTGCTTGCGCCGCATCTCGAGCATGAAGTCCTCGAGGATCAGGAAGAGCTGTCCGAGCTGGTGCACGACCTCGTCGTTGGGTTTGATCTCGGGGCTCTGAATCACGACCAGGTTGTCCTGCTGGACGGCTTTCAGGCGCGCCTCGGCGTCGGTCAATTCAGCCATCGCTGCATCCCAGACGGTCTGGCCAACCTTCTTGCCATTCATGACTTGCTCTAAAACGAGCCTGATGTTGTCCACCGACACCTCACTGTACAAATTACAGGTGGGCCCCTGTAATGCACCAAAACCGGCCCCGTGAGGCGCTTACTGGACCTGGAAGGTCAGGATCGAGTCGAACTGGGCTGGGTTCATGCCCGTGATGGACTTCACGTGGGTCCAGGTTTCGCCGTCGTTCGACCCCTCGATCTCGAGACCCGAGGTGCCAGGCCAATAGGGTCCGATCACCAGTCGGATCGACCTGATCGTCTGGGCATGCTGGAGATCGCAGCTCCACCAGGCCTGGCTGTGATCGCGCAGCACGTTTGTGGACCAGTGGGTCCCGAGATTGCCGTCGATCGCGTAGTGGGCCGGATTGTTTCCGCTGTTGTCCGAGTTGGTATCGGCGGTGACGCCGTACTCGGCCAGCGCGATGTTGTTCACGAACGGGTACTCGCACGCGAGTCCGATCTCGTGGTACGACCAGTTGCCCTTCTGCTTCGAGTTGCTGGTCAGACGCCAGTAACGGAAGCAGTAGAGCTGGTTGGGGCCGCGGCCACTCGGGACGCGAGCGACTGGCTCGTTCGACAACGTAGACTTTTTGGCCGACTTGCGCTCGGGAGCTTTCTGTTCCAGAGGCTTGTGCTTCTCCACCTTCGGCTTCTGCAATTTCTGCGGCTTCGGGGCTTCCGGCTTCGGCTTCTTGGGCTGCGAAACTTCCTGACCCAGGTTGAAGACCCGGCCCTTTCGGCCCGGCGTGACTTCCTGTTTCGGCAGTTTCGGCTCGGCCGGCTTTTCGACCTTCTTTACCGCGGGCTTCGCGACCGGCTTCATCACCGGTTTCGGCGGAAGTTTCGGAAGCGGTTTCGGGTTCGGGGACAGCTGCTTACCGCTTTGATCGAACACGCGACCACGGCGTCCGACGTGAACCTTGGGTTCAGTCGGTTTGGCTTCAGGAGCCTTTGGGGCGGGCGCTTTCGGTGTCGGAGCCTTAGGGGCTTCTGTCTTCTGGTTCGCCGGGAACACGCGCCCGCGGCGTCCAACGTGTGGATGCTTGTCCGTCATGACTCGTTACGGCTCCGTCGGCCAGGTTGGGGTATAGGCGATGAGGGCAGCTTCGTCGGCGCAGGCATCGATCTCGGTGTCGGCGGTTTCGGGAAGATCGCGAAGCGCCTGCCGGAAGGCCGCGTAATCGTCCTTCTCTTGCTGGGTTCCTACGGCCTGCAGGCGCAGCCACTCTTTGTCGGAGGCATCGAGACGCTGGTCGCGTTGAGCGCGGACGTCAGCTTTCGCCTGTATCTTCGCAAGCGAGACATCGGTCGTGACGACATCATCGTCGAGACGCCAGCACGACCGGAACCTGCGCGAAGTAGGGACGTCGTCTGCATCAACCTTCACGTAGTCGAGATCACCGAACTGCTCCGGCGCATCCTCTTGGAGCTTAGTTGCGATTCGATCGAGGTATTGATCCTCGGTCTCGCCCTCGATCATCTCCTCAAGTGGCGTGGTGACAGAGACAGTGCCGTCATCATTTTCCCAGACGATTACTTTGCTCATTATTGGTCTCCGAAAACGACGACCGAGTTAAAGCCCATGTCGTCAAGGGAACCCGTATTGGAGACGGTGGCCTGAATACGGACAGCACTACCGCTGAAGGACTGAGAGGTAAACGAACGGTTAGCCGTCGATCCGCCCATAGCAACGGCGGCATAGGAGCTGCCGCTCATCGGTGTGGTAAAGTTAACCGTTGCGTCACCGACCCCATTATCCGTCATCGACGTCACATTGTAGCTGGCGGCGATCGTTATAGTGGACGAGTTAGAATAACGCACCCATGCCTTAGCGACGCCCGGATGATTACGAACGCGATTCGGATATACGGGACGCACCGATGCCGACTCCGCTTCCAACTCTGCTTGGGTAGCTTGCCCAGGTTTATAAGTCATTATTGATCCCCAAAAACGACGACCGAATTGAAGCTCATATCGTCGGCTGCGCCCGAGGTAGATACGGTCGCCTGGACGCGAACGCTTCCTGTATTGAAAGCTGTAGACGTGAAAGAGCGGCCAGCACTTGCGCCGCCCATAGCAACAGCTGCATACGACGTGCTGCTCATTGCTGTCGTAAAGTTAACCGTTGCGTCACCAACTCCGTTGTCGGTCACCGACGTGACGTTGTAACTGTTGGCAATCGTGAGAGTGGACGCGTTGGTGTAGCGCACCCATGCCTTCGCAACACCTGGGTGGTTGCGAAGGCGATTAGGCGGAACAGGCCGTACCGATGCCGATTCCGCCTCCATCTCTGCTTGGGAAGCCTGCCCAGGTCTGTACGTCATCTCATATTCCTTAGATGATGTGCCAGTTGGTGCCGTCGCTTTGGACGGTGGTGGCGTCGTACTGATCGGTGATCGGAATCGACGACTGACCGTCAATGTTTCCGCTCGTCGCTGTAATGTTGAGCGTGTTGGCCGAGGCCGTCTTCTTAATCACGAACATGCGACCCGTATGACTCGACGCCGCCGGTAGCGTCGCGGTCAGGGTCGCTGAGGTGGTATCGAACAGGACCGTGTGGTCTGTTTCGATCAGCGAGTAGTTGCCCGACTTGGACGAGATCGCCTGAACCCAGCCGGTACCCTTGATGCTTCCGATAACCTGGAGCAGGTTGACGGAGTCGTCGGTCGACGTTCCGAGCAGCAGTCTACCGCTGGTCGTAAACATCGCGCGATAGGTGTTGTTGGTCAGGAAGCCGATGCCGGTGGTGGACTGGAGATGCAGTGCCGACCCGCCTGCGTTGGCCGTGTTGTTTCCGCCGTTGGTGAAGACAAAGCCCGCGTTCGAGGTGATATCGTTGCTGAGACGCAGCGCAGTCGTCGCGCTGCTTCCGGTGCTGGTGTTCTCGATCGTGAGAAGATTGAGACCGCCGTTGTTTGCTCCGGTACCAATCATGGCGCCGGTTACCGTCATCGTGGATGAGCCGTTATTCCATGTGAAGGCTGACGACGCCCCGAATGCACCGGAGTTGTTATACTGGATCTGGGTGTTCGATCCGGCTGGCGTCGAGCCCGATCCATTGGATGCTGCAGTGATGCGGCCCTTGGCATCGACCGTGATGTTTGCGCTGGTGAACGAACCGACGTTCGAGTTGACCGTCGCTAGCGTGGTGGCGACCGAGCCAGCCGACGTCGTGATATCGCCCGTGAGGGCCGGCATGCGCGCGGCCAACAAGGTGCCGGCATTGAGGTTGCCGGCGTCGCGATAGAACGAGCCGTTCTGTCCGCCCAGTAGTTCGACGTTCAGATTGCTGACCTGAGTCGTGCTAGCGATAACCAGCGGAGCCGTTCCGGTGCTGACAGTGGAGGTGATCTGACCGCTCGAGCTGACCGCTCCCGCTGTCAGGGTTCCGCCGTTCAGGTTCAGCGGAGATGCGCCACCCGAGGCATAGAGACCAAGGTTGATCAGCGCTGTGCGGAGATCAGTCGTGTTGGTCGGCTGTACAACCGCGCTTGCGCCAAAGAAACCAAGCATTGCGGCGGTGCCGCTGGCTTCAGCACGGATGCACTCGCGTGCGGCAGTGTCGTATGCGGAGAGAGTGAGCCGCGCTTTTCTGGTAGCGTCAGTAGCTGTTGCCCAAGACGACGAGATAAATGCCTGGTCTCGATCATTCGTCGTGTCTGACTTAGCGCGTAGCGAGATACCCGAGCCGAAACCAGTTGTCGGCGTTCCCGAGCTATTGTGTGCGGCGATGATTGTGTTGGTTGCCGTGTTGGTGGCCGAGTCGCTCACGGTAAGCGATGCCGCGGATGTCGATCCACTTCCCGTTATGGCGATAGATCCGCCCGAGGCCGACAAGGTTGTAGCATTAAGCGTTGTGAAGGTTGCAGCGCCCGGCGTTCCGCCGCCGATTGTTCCGGGAGACGCGAAGGTCGCGCCGCTGAGCGACGAGGCATTCAGATTCGCTACGTTGGTCGTGCTAGCGACGACGAAAGGTGCTGTACCGGTCGAGACCGTAGAAGTGATCTGGCCGGAAGCCGACAGCGTCGTGAACGTACCGGAGCCAGGGGTGCCGTTACCGATTGAACCCGGCGACGCAAAGGTCGCCCCGTTCAGCAAGTTTGCGTTCAGGTTCGCGACGACAGTGGTGCTCGCGACAGTCATCGGCGCGGTGCCGGTGGCCTGCGTCAGGTTAAGCGTCGTCATTCGGGATTCGCCGTTGACGATAAGGAATGTGGAGGCCACGTCTGTCGTGGTGTTGATCAACAGGTGGCCGCTGCTGTTCAGCGTCATCCGTTTCGTCGGCGACACACTACCAGCGCCGGCGTTCGTGTAGAATTCGACCTGACCAGGAACGGTCGTTGAGTTATTTATCGTGCCAGACGGACTCACGGCCAAGCGGATTTCACCAACCTGGACGTAGTTCAGGCCGTCAGCGGCCCAGCCGCTCAACCCAAGAACGGGATCGCTGTTGTTAACAACAGTCGGAGCGCCAGTAAGGCCAGTCGAGCGATTCTTGAAGCACTGAATCTGTGCGAAGTTTTGATTCGCACCGTTCACGATGTAGGAGGCCAGCGCCTGGGCCGAATTGGTGGCCACGTAGCCGTGTTGCGGAGTACCAATGATCGCCGTTAGCGCAGCGTTGAACGAAGCGCCCGTGCTGCCGCTGATGAACGGATCGACATTATTGATGCTGACACCGGTGATGGTGCCGCCCGTGATCGAGACGTTGTCGGAGGCCTGAGTCGAGATTGTCCCAAGACCAAGCGTCCCTCTCGCGACCGAATTCGACGTATCGTCGAGCAGGCTTCGGGCAAATGGTGTGCAGGTGATCTCTTCGATCACGCCCGCTCCGGCGCTCGAACGACCGAGTAATTTATCCGTCGCGCTAACGTCCTGAATCTTAGAGTACGTGACGGTGCTGTTCGCTAGCTTGGCACCGGTAATCCCGAGATCCTTGACGCGAAGGATGTTCGAGTTGATTTCGATCGTAGAGCCATCGACGTTGACCGAGAACTGATTACCAGTCAGGGTGAGACCCGACCCGGCCGTGTAGGTTCCGGCGCCGCTGAACTGCGTGAAGGTGATCGGGTCGGTACCGAGAACGCCGCCCGTATTGGATGTGCAGACCCAGCCAGTGTTGTCGTTGGTCGTACCTTGTTCGACGAACACGAAAGCGGCCGGAGCTTCAGGATACGTGTCCATATCGAGAGCACGGGTCCACGAACCCGACGCGACCACGTAGATGCCGTTGTTTTCCGTCAGGGTCTGGTTCTTGACCAGTACGCGGTTACCAACGATCAGCGAAACGCCGTCAACGGTCTGAGTTCCCGAGAGTGTGATGTTCGCGGTTGTAGCGGCCCTTACCGAATCCTTGGCGTCCAGGCCCTGCACCCTTGCATCGACGTACGCTTTGGTCGCGGCATCTTGCGGGCTGACCGGATCCAAGAGATTAGTCAGGAGCTGGCTGTTCCAGCTGACCGATGAAAGAGGCGCGGCCATCTGATCGAGACGGCTGAGACGGACCTGCGTATCGAAATCGCTAATCGTCGACGCGGGTTGCGCGTTGATGTGATTGGAGCGGTCGAGGTAGTAAGCGCCGTTGTGAAGCTGGAGAGTATCGGCGTCGTTTGTGCCGGTGTGGTTGGCTCGGTCGAGATAATACGCACCGTCTTGGTTTTCGAGCAGCGAGGCGTTGCTCGCAGTTCCCGTAATTCCACCAGTCGCCGACAGCGTAGTGAAGTAGCCAGGTGCCGGATTAGTGCTTCCGATATCAGGAGGGGACGCCAGTGCGTTTGCGAGGTCGTCAGCGACTATGAATCTGAAACCAGGCGCTGCATTGGCGCCGCTCACTGGTCCGGCGAACACGCGATTTGCACCGGTCGTTGACTGACCAGTACCGCCATTCGCAACGGCCAGCTGACCGGTGAGGGTCGAAACCGACTGAGTTCCAGTGTGATTAGCGCGGCTCAAGTAGTAGGCGCCGTTCTGACCTTGCAGAAGAGCAGAGTCAGCAGCGTTGGTCGCGTTCGTGGCAGTATCGGCGTTACCGAACAGGTTTCCGGTCACATCGCCGGTCACGTCACCCGTAAGGTTGCCTGTCACGTCGCCAGTCAGATCGCCTGCGAACTCATCGGCGGCAGCCTGTCCTTGAACGTATATACCGGCGGTGGTGATGGCCAGCCGCTCCATGCCCAAAACAACAAAGCCCATCTTCTCCGCACTGACGGTGCGGTCGAAGTAGTAGCCGATCCGGCCCGAATCCGTGTGGGCCGTGGTCGCGTAGTTGTTGTTGCTCAGCGGGGCGGCAACGGCGAGCGACGAGGCGCTGCCGAGGATACCGCTACGAATGCCGAGACGAGCTAAGAGCGACTGTTCCATTGTGGATCACCAATTCTGCCAATTACCAATTCGAAATCTTAGTCGAGACCTTCGGTCGTGTACTCGATCATCCAATCCAGCACGACCAGGAGCGTGTGCGGGATGTCCGCGTTCTTGTCGAGCTGCAGCCATTCTTCTTTGATGGCTCCGCACTCGACGTCATGTTTGACCTCGAGCATCTTCTTGTACTCGATATTGAACTTCTCGATCGCCTCTTTGTCGTCCTGTTTCTTGTCGAGACCGCACTCCTTGAGCAGCGCTTCGCGTTGCTCATCCAGGAGCTGGACGACTTCGATCAGTTTCTTGAGACGCTTAGCGAACACGATCTTCGCTTTGGCGTCGAACTTGTAGAGGGCCTTGCCGTCTTTGTCGACGATGGACAGCCGCTTGATGGCGTCGGCCGACTCGATGGCCTCTTGGCCGGTGATGCTATACTTGGACACTTGGGTTCCTTTCCCCGCAAGAGTTTTGAAATAACCGCTGTTAGATTAGGTCAAAACTATTGTTACGCATCACTTGTATGGCGCCGGATGTGAGCGGCCCAGCCGCTCGAGCCGGCCGTGGCTCGAAGACGAAACGCAGTGCCGGAGATATCCACATCCAGGGTTACATCGATGGTTCCGGCTGTCAGGACCACGTTGTTCTGGGTATGGAAAGCCGAGATGTTGTCGTGCACGGCCCGGATGGTCGTGCTGTACCGTTCATTGCCTTTTACCAGATTCACCGACCACTCGACGTCTCCGACCGCGGACTTCAGGACCGAGTCGAGAGTCTGGGCGCCTGGCGCCAGCGCGACCGAAGCGACCGTGCCGGCCTTGAGGCCGAGCTCCTGGAGTGCCGCCTCGACATCGGTTCCGACGAAGTAATCGCCGGTATCCGTGATCGAGCTGTTGGCCGCCGTGTTTGGCGGCAGCCAACCCGGATCGAGCTTGCCGAGACCATCGGCGATGGGGACGCGGTTTGCGCCTGGATTCGGGGTTGCATACGTGGTCACGGAAGCACCTGGATAGGAGTCGAGTCGGCGAGATTGAGGACCAGCGAATCGTCCGAGAGATCGCGCAGGTAATCAGTGGTGTCGTCGACACTGGTGAAATACCGCAAGATGAACGCCGGCGTCATTACCGGAATACCCGCGCGCACACGATTGATCGGCGATCTAGGCACCAGACGGATCTCGGGAATCGAGATCGTTCTTTTGCCGTTGGTGTCGCGAAACCGTCTACTCATGGGTCAAAGTCCTCTGCGGTAACAAAAGAGGCCGAGTCCGCGTAGCGAACCCGGCCTCCTTCAGTCGGGCCTCAGAAGGGATTAGCCCTGAGTACCGATTGCCACGAAGTTCGTGTTGATGTCCGTCGGAGTCAGCGACGCGCCGGTACCGGTCCACGTCGACAGAGCGATGTAGGCGGTGTGGCGATCCGTGCCCGACTTGGTCGGATTCTGGACGGTGTCGTCATTGTCGATCCAGATGTCGCCCTTGGTGACGACGTAGCCGTTTTCACCCAGGCCGCTCGACGTAGCGTCGGTCGACTTGAAGTGGATGCCGACCTGCTGGGTCTTCTCGGCCGGAACGATCTGGTTCGGTTCGCCGATGCGAACGAGCAGCTGGGTTGCGGTGATCGCAACGCCAACCGGGATGATCCAGTACCCGAGGGTCGTCGGGACCGTCGAGGTAATGTCGCCCGGGTTGGCCGGGTCGGCGTAGTACGCCGCGCCCGGAGTCAGGCCGGTGAAGCCGGGCAGGAGGCCCGAGAACACCACGCCATCGCCCTGGTCGATCGTATCTTCGTCGACGTAGTCATCGCCAGTCGCGAAGCCGATCGGTTCAGCCAGAGTGGACTGGCTGGCGTCGAGCAGCGAAACGTGGTTGGACGAAGCGCCGTAACCGACGAGGCGAGGGCCGTCCGAGGTCGCGTCGATCGCGCCTTCCGCAACCAGGGTCTTATCCAGGAGGCGGTTGGTGACGAAGTTCGAGACCGCAGCGTCCAGCTTGCCGATCGCGACAACGAGCGAGTCATTGTCGGCGACGTAGGTGTTGGACGAGTAGTCGCGCGTCGTCGAGTTGGTGCCGCCGATGGCAGCAGCCAATTCGGTAAGCGCAGCTTCGACCTGCGTGCCAGTGTAGTAGTTGCCAGCGTCGGCGATCAGGACTTCGGCAGCCGTGTGGCTGATGTCCAGAACCTTGCTGTAGTGACCCGAGCTGGTGCCGTTACCGGTCAGGATGTAGATGCCGCGCTCGGCTTCGTTGCCGGTCGTGCCCTTGATGATGACGTACTCGCCGGCCGAGAAGGCAGTGATGCCGGCCTGAGTGATCGCGAGCGCGATGGTGTCGAAGTTGCGGACGCGGTTCTGGGCCTTGGTCCAGAGTTCCGCGAGAGCGGCTTCGACGTCGGTGGCGGTGAAGTTGCCAGCCGCGTCTTCGATCTTGATGCGCGACGCGCCGTTGCCGGTCGTGGTCAGGCCGAGGCTGTCAACCCGGAGGTTGACCGCTTCCTGCGTGGCCATGCCGGTCAGCATGCCGGTGAACGAAGGAACGTTCGTGACGACCTGTTCGTCAGAAATCGTGCCGACCGCGCCAGCTTCATCGCCGAAGAATTCGCTGTCAGTGACGCCGGCGAAGGCGGGGAGCTTCATGAAGTCCATCGACGCGAGCACGAAGCCCAGGTCGAGAGACTGCGACGGCATGTTGAAGGCCGTTTCGACGCCCGAGATGTAGCTATAGAAGCTGATCACGTACTCGGTCGTGTAGGTCAGACGGGCATAGACTTCGTTGTTCGAGCCATCGGTAACGATGTCGCGCGAAGCCGCCTTGCGGACCGGGATCTGGTAACCGAACTCGGTCGTCAGGATGACGCCGTTGACAGTCGAAGTACCGGCGCCAGTGGCGTCGGTGAAGGAACCGTTGTCGAGCACGAGAGCAGCGATGGCGGAGTCCCACGCGTTCGAGCTAGTACCGGAAGCGGTGACGCCGCGCAGGCTGGTGTCGCCGCGCTTGTAGAACACCTGCTTGGTGCCGATTTCATCGAGAGCGGTTTCGACCGTCGAGCCGGCGTAGAAGCCGTTCGTGTCGAGGATGTTCACTTCCGACGCCTTGTCGGTGCCGTCGAGAACCTTCGAGTAGTCCGAGGCGCTCGCGCCCTGGTTGGTGTTGACCTTCCAGACGCCCTTGTCGGCGTTCGGGAAGCCGGTCGACGCATTGTCGCCGCCGTTGATCATCACGAATTGGCCATTGTACAAATTGGCCGTGTCGGCGATCGCCGCTGCGAGGGTTGCGTAAGCGGCCAAGATACCGGCCGGGCTGCCGCGCAGCACGAAGGGGACGTTGTTGTTGTCGGTCAGGACATCGGACCCGTTCAGGGGGCCGTGCGTGTCGCCAAGGTCAACGAATACAGTGCGGTTAGTCATGGAACAATACTCCGAATTTCAGCTGAGGAGATGTTAATTATACCGATGCGGGCGCTGCCCTACAACCTCGGGTGCTCTAAGACCTTGGGACATTCCAGGTGGCTTAGAGCCAACTGCTGTACAAATTACGGGTCTCAGCCAGGACCAACAAGTCCTGTTGCTCTAAGGGGAAAGGTATTAGAGCTTGGAAATGAAGCGCTCGACTTCCTTCTGCTGATCTTCAGACAGACGGGTCTTCATGGCTCCGTAGATGGCCTCGACAATGACCTTGTTCATATTCGCCTGACCGCCATTTTTCTTGGCGGCCTGGACGGCGGCTTCCTTGATGAGCCGATGCAGCGGCTCGGGGAATCGGGCATTGAAGGCTTTGCCGGTACGCAGAGACATGGTTAGTTCTGCCTACCGATGGCGACCCAGTCGGCGGTCGTGTGGGTGATGGTGGTGGCCTTGCACACATAGACTGTGCAGGCGTTTGTGGTCGGATCAGTCCAGCGATCGCCCTTACGATACGTCAGCGGCAGGACGGTCGCGGCGTCGCCGTAGTAGTCCTTGATCTCGCGCTCGATCGAAACGACCGGCTTTTCCCACCGATCCTTGACCCAGCAGTACAGATCGTCTTCGTCGGTGTCGTAGAACCGCCAACCGGTGTCAGCGAGCGTCAGGGTGGCCCCGAACGCGATTCTGTCAGCGGTGGTGCCGTGGCGAGGCCACAGATCGCTGATGTGCTTGGCGATAATCGACAAGCCGATGAACGCGCCCTGCGGATGCGATTCCGCGGTGGTGCCATCGTACCCGCGGGTCACGCCCGTCAGGGTATTGCCGGTGATTCCGGTGTAGAGGACGACTTCGTTGGTGTACGGGTCTACGCCGCCCGCGATCGAGGCCACGCCGGCGGACGGAAATTTGGACGCGTCCAGCAGCGCAATAGAAGTGTCGGTGTCGCTGATCGGCGCGGCGAGCACGCCATAGACGTTGTTCTTGACCGGTAACACGCTCGGTTACCTCGTGGCCAAATACCCTCTCGTCACAGCACGGCCCCCAGGAGCTTCCGGATCTTCGTGATCTCGTCGACGACCCCGCGCACCACGAGCTTCGCATAATCCTGTCCGCCCGAGTTGTGTGAGAAAACGACGACGAGTTGGGCGAATCCGGTTATTGGGGTGGTGATGTTCGAGAGCGGGAACTGATAGATGCCGGGGATCGCGGACTCAACCGCGACGTTGCTGGACAGGGCCAGGACCGTGTTGGTGTCCTGTCTGAGCACCTGGACCGTAACGGAACCCGCCGCGGGAAGGACTGCTGCGGCGATCGGGTTTTCGTATTGGGCGTAGCGCACGCAAAGATATTAGACCTTTGCTGCCAGGAAACAAATTTATTGGTCCGATTCGGACGCTTAGTCCCACTCGATGCGGCGCGAGACCGCAGTGACCGTGTCGACCTGGACCGTGAATAGGTACCACAGGGTGGTCGTGACGTTCATGGTATCGGTGACGGTCAGCTCCACGCAGGCGTAGCGGCCGTTGTCGCCGGGCGGGTACAGATAGGCCCAGGAATTTCCGGTTCCGACGCCCGAGCCATCGGCGCGTTCGAACCGCGACAGGAACTCGCTGTGGGTATTGGGCTTGGACTCGGGACCGAGCGAGCTTCGCAGCTCCCACGTGTACGACACGATCGGGGCCGTGCATAACTCCAGTATCGTGATCTGTTGGGTGCCGGTGAAGTTGTTGATGACGACCTGGAATGGCAGGCCGGCGAAGAGGGCCGAGCCAAACATCAGACCGCCGTCCTGGTGACCGACTCGAGTTCTTCGTCCACATCCCAGGCGTAGTTCAGGATCAGCTGCTTGTTATCCGAGGCGCGCGTGATGGTCTTCTTCGACAGCAGGCCGGTCATGTTGCTCCACTCGTAAGCGATCGTGAAGAGCAGCACGACCTTGGCGGGCGTGTCGTAGTGACGCTTGTAATCAAGGTCGCCGGTGGTGCCGTTCCAGGTGTACTCGGTGTAGTAGTGCGGGTACTGGGACTTGAACTGCAGCTCCATCTCGAGCTCGGAGTTCAGCTCCTCGCTCTCGGGCGGCGGCTCTGGTGGCGAGTTGTCCGCCAGCTTGGTGTACTGGAGGTTGCCCTGCAGGATCGTGATCTCGCGCTGGGCGTTGAAGAGGCCCAGGATGCGATACTGGAGCTCTTGCGGGTGCAGGGACGTGATGACATCGAAACCTGTGTGGTCGCCCGGGATGTGCCAGCCAATACGGCCCGACTGCGGTCGCTCGAGCGGCCAGTTGGTCACACCCGGCGTGAACGTGATCGAGACCAGCTGGGCGCCCTTCTTGTCGAAAATCGCGAGCCGCGGGTACGGCAGGTTGATCGGGAAGGTATTGTCGTCGAACGTGAGGATGAAGTTCAGGTCCAGGTTCTGGTCAGACGCCATCTCGACCGGATGTGCCGGGACCGGTACTCCATGCGAAAACGCACGGGCGATCTCGACCGTCTGTTCGACCGTGATGAGCTCGGTCATGCGTTACCTACGCGGAGAGACGGGCTTCTTGTGGAGCCCACTAAGCTTCTTCAGTACCGCGTCGTCGGCCAGACTGGACTTGCTCTTGCGCTTGGCCGCGGCGGTTTTGACGTGAAGCAGAACGTACAGGGTAGCGAGCGCTGGGTATTCCATAGAGCCGTCCACAGATGAGATTACCAACAAGAAAGCCCGGGGAAATCCCCGGGCTTTCTCTAGTGCAGTCCGTTACGGACTATCAGCTCGTTGCGATGCGGACGCGGGCGACAGCGGCAGGGTTGCCGATCGTGGCGCCGCGCTCACAGTACGCGTAGAACTCCAGGTTGAACGCCTTCTTGTCGACGTACATCGTGGTGTCTTCGAGCACGTAGCTCTTGCCGAGGAACTCGGGGCTGGCGAACAACCAGAACTCCGACTCACCGACCAGCTCGTGCTTGTTGGTGATGACCCAGTTGACGCCCAGCAGTTTCTTCTGCTGGAAGCCGTCGACGAACATCGACTCGCTGAGGTCGCCGCCGGCCGTGTCGCGGCCGAACTTGGCAACATCTTCGATCGTGATGTTGTTGCAGAGGATCGTGACCGCTTCGAGGTGCGCGAAGGTCCGCTTCAGGATCTTCTTCATCTCGAAGAGCGAGGAACGGGTGATGCCGTTCGCGTCGACGATCTTCTTGTTCTGGATGATGCCCGTCTCAGGGACGGTCGAGCCTTCGGAGCCGACGATGCTCTGGCACGCGGCCAGCATCTTGCGGTCGAACTCGAAATCCATGTCGAGGATCGCGTTGTCCGAGATCACCTGGCGGATGTCCATTCCGTACGTGCGGAGTTCGGACATGTCCTTGGTGAATTTCGGGGTGACGATGCGATCGAAGTACACCGGGTAGCGGTCGCCGCGGAAGTAGTACTGGATCGGCTGCTGGCCGAGCGGGATCGTGATGGCGGCCGGCGAATTCGGTTCGCGTTCGACCAGCTTCACGTTCTTGTCGGTGTTGAGCTGCGGGGTGAGTTCGTCATCACCGATCTTCACCGCGGGCATGATCTTCTCGAAGAAGCTGCTTTCGCGGATGCGGATGCGGGTGAAATCCGTCACCATATCGGCGGCTTCTTTGATCTGCCCGGCTTCGAGCATACCATAAAAAGCGCGGTTTGACTGTTGTGCGCTGACTTTAGTGGTCATGACTATCTGTTTCTTTTCTGGTATGTTGGTTTAGGCGACAGGAACCGTGGTGCCGGCGACGTATGCCGGGTAGAACGCCAAGGTCGCGTAGCCGTCGGGGCCAGTGTACTTGCCGCGCGGGCTGACGTAGCCGACGATGACGTCGGTTGCGCCGGCCAAGCAGAGCTTGCCGCGGTCCGCGTCGGCGGTCGCAGCGTTGCTGAGGCAGGTCAGAGGAGCATCCGGAACCAGGCCAGCGTCGTCGACGAACTCGGTCGAGCTCAGTTCGGCGGCGGCCTTCCAGCTGATGCAGCCGAAGCGCGGTTCGCCGGCGTACGGCATGCCGCGGTCGCGGGTCACATCAGGATAGTTGTTGAGGTCAGTACCGGACCACGCGTACAGCGGGGTGCGGCCGACGTCGAGACCTGGTTCGAGCTTGCCGCCCGAGGTGATCGACATCACGCGGCCGGCCACGGCTGCTGCGACGGCGAGGGGGTCGCTGTCCAGGATACCAGTGTGGTCGACGATGGAGTTGCGGTCGCCCTTCAGCACTTCGAGCTTGTGGGCGCCCATTGAGGTTTGGATACCAGTCATTTGATGATTCCTACTTGGGACTTCTTTTTGGGGTTATGGATTACCGGGCGCCAGGCAGACGATTCAGGGCGGAAACCGTGTGGCGATCCCACACGTCGTCTGCCGTCTCTGGTTTGGTCTCGTTGATCACAACGGTGCCGACCTTGGGGGCCGAATCGATGTAATCCGCGACTTTGGTGAGCGCGTCGAGAGCCTTCTCATGGCTCAGGACATTGGCCGCGAACTGGTCGCGACGCTCAGGGGAGGAGAGCAGGCCGCGATCGAACAGCTTGTCCGCGGCCGTCTTGGCCAGCGGGGCGATCTTGGCTGCCGCTTCTTGGGCTGCCTGATCGCGCTTCGAGCCGGCGTCTTTCGACGAGCTCAGCTCAGCTGCGAGCTTGGTGTTCTCTTCCGTTTTGGTTGTGAGGGCTGACTCGAGCTCGGCGATTTTGGTCGCCTGGGCTTCGATGGTGTCAGCAGCCTGCTTGATCAGTTTGGCGCTCATGGGGTCCCTTATTTCGCAGCCGCGGTTTCGAGTTCGGCGACCTTGCTCAGGATCTGCCGGCGGACTTCGATCCGCGCAGCCGCCATCTTGGCAGCGGCGGGGTCACTGTGGTGATGAGCCTTCTGGGCCATGAGGGCCTTGAGGTCATCCATGGTCAGGCCCATCTCGTGCAGGACTTGCTCGAGGGCCTGTTGCTCTTCCGGGCTCTTGGGGGCGAGAACCGACGAGTCGTTCGTCATGGCGTCAGCCGGGTGAGCGGCAGGGGCGTCATGCTTCGGAGCATCGTGCGCGGGAGCATCATGAGGGGGCAACGCTTCGGCTTTCTTCTCGCCCTTGTCGGCCGGAAGATCCTTCTTGGCGTTGTTGTCGACTTCAGCTTTGGTACCGACCGCTTCGCCTTCGGCAGGCTTCAGCTCGGCCTTCTGGACCTTCGGGGCTTCGATGCCGCCTTCAGCGTCTTTGGTACCGTCTTCGACGTTGTCGCCGATCATGCCTTCCGCGATCTTGACCGCGTAGGCGTAACCAGCATCGACCGCCTCCTTGTGGAGGGTGGCGATCTTTTGGAGATAGAGGGGATGCTCGGGGCCGATGTTGGCCGCGGCCATCTTGGCTTCGAGGCCTGGATCTTCGACCATCTCGCCGCCGGCAGCAGCCGGATCAGCGGCAGGAGCCGGAGCGCCCATCGGGGCCGGGGCACCCATCGGAGCAGGAGCCGCGCCGCCAGCTGCAGCGGCCGGATCGCCGGCAGGAGCAGCAGCGCCGCCCGCGCCGTGCAGTTCCTGCATGGCCTGGGTCAGCTCTTGTTCGCTGATCGCGCCGCTCTGGACGGCTTCGAGCAGAATCTTTTCAGCATCTTCCTCGGAGAGAGCGCCGGATTGAATGGCCTGCATGAGGCCATCGGCCGACTGGTCGGCAACAGCGGGATCGGCCATTCCGGCCGCAACCTTGTTGGTCGCGCGGGCCTGCTTGACCAGGAATTTCTCCAGGCCGCTCAGCTCGCGGGTCTCTTCGGAAGCTTTCTTATTGAGGATCGCAGCCAGCTTGGCTTCCGCTTTCGCGGTGTCGGGCTTCGCCGGCTCTTCAGCTTTTTTTGCGGAGGCTTCCATTTCGGAAGCGACCTTGCGCAGTTCTTCGACCAGGGCCGACGCGGTCTTCTTGTCGTCGCCCTTGATCCCGCCTTCGGGGCCGTTGGCGGCTTCGTGTTTCACTTCGAGCTCAGCGCCCTCGGTGCCCTTCTGGCCGTCAGTCGAAACCGCGGTCGCGCCGTCGGTCGACATTTCGAGCGAAGCGCCGGACGGGTTGGTCTTGGCGCCGCCGTCGACCATCGCCTTGGTGCCCTTCGCCGCTTCAGACTTGTTCGACGCCATCTGGGCGCCGGTCTCGACCGCTTTGGTACCATCTTCGGCGCCGTCGCCGGGAGAGGCGGTTTTGACCGCAGCTTCAGCGGTCTTCTTGTGATCATCGCCAACCTTGTTGATCAACGTGTTCAGGCGCTCGAGGATTTGCTTGCGGTGCGACATTGGGGTGGGTTCCTGATGATCTGGTGTAAAAATTACAGGGGTCAGTTTAGACACGCAAGTCGTTACTTGCGGCAACAGCGGTTAGGACGGCTTCGTCCGCTCGGTTGCTTGGATATGCAGCGAAAGCCAGCTTGTAATGCAGATACAATCGCGAGAGCCCGAGATGCTCGGCGCGATCGATTGCGATCCCGGCCGACTTGACTGAATCGGCTGGTTTCATGATCGTGATGCGAACAATTCGAGCCCCGACCGGTTGCGCCTTCATCGACGCCTTCTCGTTCAGCTCGGACGCAGTATCTTCACCGAAGTCCAGATTTGACACGTCGTTGTGTCCATCCAGTGAGGACATCTCGGGATCCTGTTCTTCCAGGAGTCCACTGAAGCCGCCCTGCACATCGGGTTCGCCGCACATGCAGGCCAACTTGGATTGGCCGACGATGATCTCGGTGAAATCCTGGAACGACAGCATGTGACCAGCGCGGTGAAGGGTGGTCAGCACCGCTTCAACTCCGTGCAAATCTGCTGCCTGCTTGATCTGTTTGACCGCGCGATCCGAAAGCTTCATCGGACCCGCGCCCGACACGGCCTTGCCGTGACCCGCGACGCGCTTCTCAATTTCAGCCAACCGGACGAGGGTCGCCTTCTTGACCTGATCGTCGTCGAGCCCGTACGCCTCTGCCAATTCGTGGCCGCCAATCACGCCATTTTGTGACGCGACCTTGGCCAGCGCGTACCCGATCCTGTCGGCCGGCTTGTAGACCGTGCTGATGTCGAAGTACTTCGGGTTCGGATTCTGCATGTAGATCTGGCGACCGTCCGCCAGCACTTCACCCAGCTTGGTCTTGATGTGATCGCAGTGGTGGCGCGCGGTCGGGGCCTTATGGCCGCAATAGCTGCAAACGTCGTAGTCCTGCTTGGAACCCATCGAAACCGGAATGTCTTCACCCCGCGCGAACGCGTCGAGTTCTTCTGCGTACTTCGTGTTGTCGAGTGCGATCAGAAGTTCGATGCGGCGCATGTCCGGATTGTGGGCAGTCGCCAGCACTTCGCCGGTTTTCAGGATCGGCGAGTGGTTCTTGTGGTTCTTGAAAACGTGACCGTTTTCTTTGAATCCAGTATGGGCCGTGACATTGTCTTTTTCGCTGAAGCCGTCGCAGTTGCGGTTCGGGCCGTACGCTTCTTCGTCGCCGACCGCGAGCACGTGCAGAACCGAGTGGCCCTTCACGCCGCCTTCGTCGGCGATCTTCTGCAGAGTCTTGCTGAATAGTCCATCGGCCGCTCGCTTCTCGAGCCAGCCCGCGTCGACGCCGCGGCGATGCAGCGGAACCAACGCGACGTTAAGATCGTTGAAGTCGTACGAGTCGGTGAGGATCAGTTTGCGAATCATGGGCGAGCGAGCTGTTCGGGCGGGAAGAATTTGTTGGCGGTGTACCCGAGCGCCGACCCGAGACCGAGCGATAGTCCCACACGGCCCTTGCTGGCAATCGGGTCGCGTGCAGCGCGAATGTCCGAGAAGCCCTTCTGGAGACGCGGGAGGGTTACATCAGAGCCGGTGCGCTTCTGCAGTTCTGCCTGAACTGCCGGGACGGTGTAGTCCCAGCCGCCGATGCGCTGCTTCGCGCCTGGGTTCTTGTTCGCCCAATCCAATGCCTTCAGCATCTGGTTGGTGTTCGGATTCTTGTAAGCCAGGTTCTTGGCCTGCGTGTACATCCGATAGATAGCAGTCAGCGGGTCGAGACGCGCATTGCCGGTCATCGGATTTTCAGGCGTGCTGCCTGGCGCGTTGAGGTGATCCATGATCAACCTGCTGAGATTCTCTTTACCACCGAGCGCGGTGTTGAGCTGACGGGCTGGCGCGACTGCAGGCGATTCGCCCGACGCCGGCGCGGTTGCGGTTGCGGCCTGCAGGGCGACATCATTCATGCCCTGCATGTTTCCGGTCATCTTCCGTGCCGAGTCGAAGAAATTCCGGACTAGCGGAAGTTTTGAAAGAAACGGAGCTGCGGTACCGGCGGAGAATCCGCCGAGACCAGCGAGATTTACCGGGCCATTTCTGGCCGCTTCGAGATTCGCTTCAGGAGTGCCCGGGGCCGGAGGCGGAGTAGTCTTGGGCACGATGCCGGTAGCTTCCATCGCGGGACGCCAGTGCTTCCATCCGTAGTATCCGGCTGCACCAACGCCGCCCAGAATCCCGAGGGCCGCGAGCCACTTCTTCCAGTGCTCCTTCTTGGCCTGTTGGACTTCGGGATCGTTGTCGTTGTCGGTCGATTCGACGTCTTCGTCGAACATATCCGGCTGGATCACGTCTTCAGCGGCGAGCTTCTCGAAGGTCACGTTAGACGTCTTTCTTGCCGCGGGCGCGAGCCAGCGTGTCGAACGGGAGTGAACCTTCGGAGGCGAGCGACTGACGCATCAGGCTCGACAGCTCAGCGGTGCTGAGATTCGGGTTCACGCCTTTGACCTTGTTGTATGCGCTGACGACATCCTGGATCGGATGTTCACGGATGTACGGGTCGGCTAGCAGTTCCTCGATATTGCCGCGCGAGTCGGCGTTCGAGATCTGCTGACGAATGCTAACCGGCAGCGCGGTTTCCTCGGTGAGGGGTTCCGGTTTATCCTTGCTCGGATCAGCGACCGAACCGGCGGCGCCGCCGTACAGATCGATCTGATCGTTCGGATCCATGCCGGCGCCAGTCATTTTGTCCGGCAGGTTCGCGATATCGCCCGACAGAGCCTTGACGCCTTCCGCGGCGCTGCCCAACCCGAGACCGATCGTGACGGCAGTCTTGAGATATTCGTCGGCGTTTTCGAGACCGGCGCGCAGCAGGTCGCGCGCAGCCAGCTTCTCGCCCGCGATCAGGTACGCGGCTTCAACGCTGTGCATCGCGTCGACTAGTGACTGTTCGCGCGGCGACACATCATTGAGGCCGGCGAGCTTCTCGCCCGAGGCGCGCTTGTGGCCCAGACGATCGAGGCTGCCCGCTTCGAACAGCATCGCGATCGTTTCGTCGCTGACGCCCGAGAGGATCGCGAGCTTTTCGATCCGATCGAAACGCGGGGAGTCGGTGCGGCGGAATTCATCCGCGAGCTTGAAGAGGCCGTCGAGTGCAATGTCGTAGGCCTTGGTGTAGGCCAGCGACGCTTCGTCGGCCGCGTGCTTGATCGCGGTGAGCTGATGAAACGGATTGCCGGTCGTGCGGCCTTCGCCCGAAATGTCGACTTTGACTTGGTGATGATCGCCCACCGTGACCGCAACCTTGGTGGTCTTGTGGGTCAGCGGATCCGGTCCGCCGAGCGCGTTCTGGAATGCGGCGGCGTGGTCTTCCTTGTTGCCGGCCAGGTACGAACCCTTGTCGTGATTGGATTCCAGAGCGGCCTTACGACGACGCTTCAGCTTCGGAGCGTTGGTGACCGGCATGTCGAGCGCGGCAGCCAGCTTGGGCTCCATCGCGTCGGTCTTCTCGTTCTTCTCGGCGTCCTTCTCGTCCTTCTTGGCCGCGGCGTCTGAGGCCGGGTCGGCGTCGTAGAGGCGCTGGTTCACCACTTCGGCGTTGGTGATCGGGAAGGCTTTGTCCTTCTCGTTGGCGTCCGAGTTGGCCAGCACCGAGAGGGTCTTGGAGTTGTTGATCGCGTGGCTGACCCGGAGGACTTCGTTCGAGGTCAGTTCGCCGTCGCGGGCGACTTTCAGGAGGGCGGCGTTGGGGTCGATCCCGATATTCATCAGACCGATCGCCTGCTCGGCGCACTTGATCAGGTGCTGGTGCCGATCATCGGACATCAATTGGAGTGACATCTTTTACCTCTGGTGTAGCCAAGTAGTCCGCGGCCCGCGGTTCGATCGCAGGTAGTGTTAAATTACGTACATCGGTTGGGTCGGCAACTTTGAACGGAACGCTTCGGACGAATTCGGCCAGGACAGCCTGGCTGGATTCGTCGGCGCCGATGTTCTTGACGGTCTCTTTAATCTGGCGGTCAACGTCGATGAAGACCCGGAGGACCTCGATATCGACCTCTCCGCCATGGCCTGCCAGGCACATGGAGCTGATTAGGGACTGCTTCGCGACAATGTCCTTGATCCGCTCCGCCATCTTTTCCCGCAGAGCGGGATCCTGGTTGCCGGTGGCGTAAGCCTCGAAAATCTGGGGACCCGCCATCCAGGCCAGGCGATGGACCACGCCGGCCCTATCTCGCAGGTTCATAGGGCCGTACAGGCCGCCGTGGAATAGCTGGCCGACGATCCAGGCCGGAGCCTCAAGGCGGGGCCGGACGTCGAAAAAGAGATCGTGGTAGGCTTGGACGTCCGCCGGCGCGCACGGCACCTTGGCGGCGAAATCCTCGTTCTTGGCGCCGGCGAGCAGCATGCCCTCAACGAACAACCGCTCTTCGAAGCGGTTCGGCTGGATGAATAGCTCGTAGGCTGCGGCCGTCGGGGTGTCGGGCCATGGTTCGCCGCGGTCGACCGCGCGCTTGAACCGGTAGGCGTCTACAGTGGCAGCGTCCGCGCCGCGGAGATGGTAAACCGCCTGGGAGTCAGTGTATTCAGCGACCTCGGACGCTTTGGCCCAACGCCAATCGAGACGGCCGGGGGCTAGGGACACGGATTACTTCGCGGGAGTCGCAGCCGCGCGTTCGGTTTCCTGAATTTTCAGGGCGTGCGCGTGGAACTGAGCGAACTGCTCTTCATTCAAGCCCATGTCCTGGGCGGCTTTGATGAAGCCCAGCTCGTAGGCGTCATTGCGCTCGCGAGCGTCCTGCTCGGCGATCTTGGTCAACGCTTCTTGGTGGGCCTGCTTGGTGAACGACATACAGATATCCTCGAGGTGGAAGCCGTTAGCTACGTAGGACTTTCACTTTAGGGTCCAGATTGACCCCCAGCAAGCCTATTGTAACGATCAGCCCTGCATGGTGGCGTTGAGGCCGAGTCCGTAGAACTCGGGGTCGCCGGCCAGTGAGCGCTTCTTCATGAACAACACGAGCTCACCCAGGGACTCGAACGAGGCCTTGAGGTCGTCGGTGAATTCAACCAGGTCTTCCTTGCCGTACCGTTCGGTGAACTCGTCGTAGTGCCAGTGCAGGAGGAACAGGAGGCGGCCCAGGCGGTCCATGCCCGAAACGATCGTCGGGAGGAATCGCTCGACCATGTCGGTCGGGTTATGGGTCTTGATCAGCGAGCTCAGGACCGAGGCGTCGAACACTTCCTTCTGGCCGGTCTGACTGGCGCGCTGGACGGCTTGGCTGGTCGACTCGGTGTCGGTGTCGCCGTCATCAGAGCCGCCGAACGGCGAGTGGTACTGGTAGAACGCGCGGTTGTCTTCGCTGGGCTCACGCTCGACCCCGTAGGACGGGAACTTGGTCGTGTGATGGTTCGACATCAACCCGCCCTCGGTCTCGTCGGTGACTTCCGGGAACGGCAGAAGATTGGCGGCGTACTTGACTCGGTACTCGGTCGGGGCGTCCGCTTCCTTGATCAGGATCTTGGCGTCGTGTGCGGACAAGCCGTGCCGGCGCATCAAGTAGCTGAGGGCACCGACTTTGGTATATGAGTCAGAACCGTCGAGGTCCTTAATCCCGATCTCGTCGTTCATCTTCCACACTTTGATCGGCGACGCGGTCTTCTCGAGCTCGGTCAGGATCGTGTTGTGGTCGCCGAAGTCGGAGTGGTGCAGCTGCGATTCCGAGATCGGAGTCTTGTACGAGTAATCTTTCTCAGTGAACCGGTTCAGCACGATGGCGCGGAAGCGTCGCTCGTTGACGACCAACTTCTCGGCCAGGTACCGGATCTGACCAGAGCCAGCTTCGGTGACGACAATTTCGCGCACTCGTTGGTCCGGAGCGCCGTAACGCCACGGCGCCGGGCCATTCAGGACCGACCATGGATGATTGCGTCCGCACCAGTCGCGGGTGATGTAGTACGATCCGCGGACCTTGAGGGTCTTGATCTCGTTCACGCCGTCGACCGAGCTGTCGATCTCGAATCCGAGCGTGGAATCGCCGGTCTGATTGCAGAACACCACGCAGTCGCCCGGACGGACTTTATCGGGCGAAACCGATTCATCGTCCAGGAGCTTGCGGAAATCCGCGCCGTCGTGTTGGCGCAGCGTGTAGATATGGCGAGTCGAGACCATGCCGTGACGGCCGCTCGACGGCTCGTACACCAGCATCTGGTCAGCGTCTTCCGCTTTGGTGCCGCTGATGCGGAGAATCAGGCATTCCGCGATCGAACCGTCGGCCATCAGGACATCGTAGAGTCCGCCCTGGGTTGGGTTCTGGAGAACTTGCGGGACGGTCGTGCGGTACACGATCGACTTGTTCATCTCGGGACGCTTATCGACGACGGCGGTTCCGCCCGTGATCAGCTCTTCCTTCTGGGCATCGGTCAAATCCTTCGCACCATCCTGAGCGACCGAGCTGATGATCGTGATGTCGTCTTCCTTCTTCTCGGCCGTCTTGGTCGGCACGTAGAAATCGACCAGGTTGTAGAACTGTTCGACGTACGAGGCGAGCTTGGGAAATTTCTGCAGGTCGCCGATGAAGCCGCGCGCGACTTCGGGACCGAACGATGCGATCGCATCCGGGAGCGACGGCAGATCCGGCTCCATCGTCATGTCCTGCATCGAGTGGATCGCTTCACCGCTCTTCTGGAGATTGAGTCCGCCCTGTCCGCCGCCCGGAGGCAGCTGGCGCAGCTTCGAATAGTTCGGCTGACGAACACCCCGTTCTTGCTTGGACTTGGTGTCGACTTCGCCGAGTTGATTCGGACGACGATTGATGATCTGGTTGACCCAGTCTTCGGTGAGCGGGACGAACAGGTCGGAGTCGACGCTGTACAGGGCATCGAGGCCCTTGATCTCGCCGTTCATGAAGAACACGGGAGCGTAGTGCCACCCGTCGCCGATCTCGAACCCGAAGATACCGACCGCTTTGGAACCGTCGTCGTTCGACTTCACCAGCTGGAAGCCGACCAGATAGTCCAGGAGTGCCGGCGACTTATCGCGCAGACGGGCATTGGCCAAGTCGCTAAAGGTTTGCTCGAGGGCTGTTTGGGCTGCTTCTGGCATCGTGGCTCCGGACTGAGAGCCATCATTTTCTTACAGCAAAGCCAGATAAGCAAGCCCATTGGAGCGATTAGGGCGTCCCGGGCGGCTTCTTTCCGTAGTGGCCGGTTTGAGCCAGGCTGTCGCCGAAGTTGACGCCGCGGGCCAGCGCCGGCACGAACGAGGTGCTGTTGGGGTCGGATTCGGCGCCACGCGCGACCGACTTCTGGAACGCACTGGTGGTGTAGAAGCCGGCCAGCTGGGTCTGCCAATCCGGATCCTCGTGGACGCCCAGTAGGCCGCGCTGCATGTGCGGAGCAAACCCCGGTGCTTCCTCGTGGGTGTGGACGTCCTTGATTCCGTAGCGATGCAAGTGGTCCGCGATCTTGCGGGTCACGCGAGTCCCGACCGTGTAATGGAGCGCTGGCTCTTCCAGGTAGCGCCCGATGGCCTGCTTTGGTGGCGCCAACGTCGCAGTTGGGCGCGGCTTATACGCATGGGTGAGCTGGTTATGCGACACGACGTCGTCAACCACGTGGTCGCCGATTCCTTCGTGGTCGGTGACCTTCGCCCAATTCATGAGTCCGGCCACGACTGCTTCCAGGTTGCGCCGGTGCGTCGAAATACCGGAGTTGTCCAAGGCCTCCTTGAGGAGGTTGGTGTAGACCCGGCGGGCCTCGCCGAGGCCGCGATGGTGCACGAGATCGATCGGGTGCGGGACGCCGTCCGTCAGGTCGTCGCCTTCGTCGACCGTGTCGCCCGGTTTGACCGTCGGGTTCAGGCCGTCGTGCACGTACAGCTTGTGGTCACCAAGCTCGATGTAGTGGCCGCCCTGCGGGGCCTTCTCGACCGACTTGATCTGACCGGCCTGCGGGGCCAGCGGGCCAGCTTCCGGGAATGACTCAGGAGCCTGAATGAGTCGGTTCAGGTATTCGAATCCGTTGCGGTTGATTTTCTCGGTACCGGTCACACCCGAGGTGTGCTTGGAATTGAGCATGCCCTGGCTGAGCTTCTCGCCGATCGACTGCGCCGCTGCGATCCCGATGTTGTCACCAATCTTGGAGAGGCCGAAGCGGTCGCGCCGACCGGCAGCGAAGCGGGAGATCCCGCCGTCCGGCGTCGATTCTGTCAGGGGCGAGTGGATCAGGATTTCGTCGACGCCTTTGCTGTCGAGGTCCTTGAGCATGTGTGAAGTGAGCGTCGTTCCGGCCGCGAGGACTTTGTCCGTGCCAGGAATCGTGATCGGCGCGGCCAAGACGGCGCCGGCGTTGTCACGGTCTTTCGGGTGCACCGGAAGCCCGACAGGAAGGCGAGTAGCGTCTGGAGCGTCCTTGGTGACGACGAGTCTGTGCGCCGCGTTGACGAGCTGCTTATTTAGAAATCCCGCGTCGCCGACAGCGAACTTCGTGCCGATCATACCGCGACGCTGACCGTACAGACCCGCGAAATATTCGACCGGATCCAGGCCTTGCGCGTAACTACGCCAAATCGGGACCGGGATGACTTTGCCGGTGTGGTCGCTGGTCAAGAGATCCGCGCCGCGTAGCGAGTTGTAGTCCGACTTCTTGCCGCGGGCTCCGCTGATGAGCTGCAAGTAGAATGGATTGTTTTCCTGCTTGGCCTCTTCGAACAACGCGTTCTGGAGATCCTGGCCGAGCGGCAGCAGGGTATTCACCACTGCGTCGTCTTTCTTGTCGGCCGGAATCCGATCGTCGTCGACGATCTGCTGAATCTTCTGCTTCGCCGCCGCGAGCAGCTTTTCCTTCGCGGGCGAAGTCCGGAGCGACTTCAGGTCCACCGATGTGCCTTCGTCCCACGCGCTCGAGCGCCCAATGTCGTTGAGCTTCTTCAGCACGTCCTTGTAGCGGTCCGGGTAGCGTTCTGCTACCTCGCGCATCAGCTCCTGCACACCCTTCGAATCAAGAACACGATCTTCGTTCCGGAGATCTTCCGGAAGCGCGTCGTTGAGCAGGAGTCGGCCAACGCTGGTATCCATCGCGGCCCTTACTGTTTGTTGATGATCTGAACCTGCGCGGCCGTGATTCCGAGCTCGCGGCACTGTTGCGCGAAATCTGGCTGAGCGGCATCGCTCGCAACGATCATCCGTTCATGCTCGTACGCGAGCGCGGCCGGAGTTCCGGCCTCGGTATAGACCACGACTTGGCTGACCGGGATCGTGTACGCCCGGCCGTCTTTCACGAACCGGATGAACATTTACTCGCCTTTGAGAATGCGATTCAGAACTTCGGCAGCGGCGCCGAGTTTCAGTGGACCGCCTTGCGCGATCGCTGACATGTCGCCGGGCTGGCCCGAGACGGGGCCGGGCATCGAGGCCGGATCAACCGGCGCAGCCGCGGCTGCGCCGCCAGCGCCTGCCGGCGGCTGGTTCTTCTTGTTCTTTCCGACAGCGGTGAGGGTGCGTTCCACGATATCCATCACGACGCGAGCTTGACCGTGGTTCACGGCGGCGTTCGGGTCGATCGGAGCTTCCGGCTCCGGAGCCGGCTGAGCCGCCTGAGCGGCAGCAGTGGGATCGATCGGTGCACCAGTCGAGGGGTCGATCGGGGCGCCTGCGGCCGGATCGCTCGGGGCACCGGCGGACGGATCGGCCGGAGCCGCAGCGGCTGCGGGATCCGCCGGAGCTGCGCCGGCAGCGGCCGGATCACCAGCGAGTTGAGCCATCGCGTCCATCGGGGCACCGCCGGCAGCAGCCGGATCTGCCGGAGCCGAGGGAGCGCCAGCCTGAGCGGGGCCGCCAACCGGCATACCGTCCGGACCAGCTTGCTGCTGATCGGGTTGGGCGGGGATGAAGGCGCGCTTGAGGAGACGTTCGTTGAAGCTCATAACTCGTGATCTTAGACCGTAACAATAGACCTACAAGGTAGGTTACGGGTGTAAAATTTTGACTGGGTCGCGGACCGAGATCTCGCCGCGTTTGTAGGCCTTGAGGACATCTTCCTTGGTCGCGAACACCCTGGTCTGCCGGGCTTTGTCGGGCTGGCTAGCCAGGTACAGGCCGGCCAAGTATTCCTGGCTCGGCAACAGGTGGACGTCGAACGAGGCCGGGTGCAGCAAGTTCTTGGAGGGCAACAGCTTCTCTTTCGCCTCGTCGACGGCCTTGTCGGAAACCGGGAGGTGGACGTTGATGGCGTCGCCGTCGAAGTCGGCGTTCATGCCCTTCGTGACCGACTGCGAGATCGAGATGCTGGAGTCCTTATTGATCCGGGCGTGGCCGGCGACGTAGTTGAAACGGTGGAGCGACGGCGCGCGGTTGTAGATAACCGGTCGGACCTTCATTTCGGCGTCCAGGTGGTGCTTCGCCGCGGGGGTGCGATCCCGAACGGCCTTCACGGCTTCGGCGGCCGGCGTGCCTTCACGAACCAAGCGGCGGATCACGAACGGCCGGAACATCCGCCACGCCATATCTTCTGGGATCCCGACCTGGTCCATGTCGAGCTCGGGATCGATCGTGATGACCGAGCGACCAATGGTGTCGACCGAGTTACCCAGCACCTTGCGCTGGAACCGACTGTACTTGGGCGAATCCTTGACCCCGATCGCGAACCGGAGCATGCCGCGCACGCCCTGTTCGGCCGTCTTGGGATTCACCGGATCCGTGAGGCCAGCGACCGCTTTGGCGGCGTTGTACATGGTCAGGTATTCGTCGCCGTTCTCGCCGAGTTCTTCACCGGCGCCCTGATAGTTCTTGGCTGACTCCATCAGGTCTTTGTAGAGGTAGTTGGCGTCGTGGATCATGTCGACCCCGCGGGCACGCATAATCGGGCGATGCTTCGGAGGCAGGACCGCCATCTTGGAGATCATCAGGTCTTCCGGTTTTACCCCTTGGGTCTTGAGTCCCTGGAGGTACCCGAGACGCCGGACCGCGTCATCGCGGTTTGACCGCGATGCAGTTCGGACCTGTTGCTTTGCGAGCTCGATCTCACGATCGACGTTGATGGTCTTGAGCGCGTCCTCGATCGCTTGCGGGCCCGACTTGCCATTGATCTGTTCTTTGCCAGCCAGGATCTGCTCGAACTTCTTGCCGGTGAGTCCGAGGATGCGCGTGATCGGCTCCTCAGCCATTGGGTTTGGGATCTTGGCTGGCAGCACGATCTTGCTGAAGCGTGTGCCTTCGGCGCCTCCGGTTTTTCCGAGATCGAACAGACCGCCTTCGACCGGCTTCATGGTGTTGAAGTCGAACGTGTCGGGCTTCGAGATCTCGTGTTGGGCCAGACGATCCACGTCGGCGTCGGTCATGAAGCCGAGCTGCTGACGACCGTCCGGCTTGTCCTTGATGTTGACGCCGGCCGAGCGGAGGAGATCGAGGAAGTGACCGTTGGCGAACGATTTACCCTGCTGGGCCGGTGTCTGACCTGTTTTGAGCTGGCGCCAGAAATCGTCGTTACGCTGACCGCGAACCAGTTTCGCATCCTTGAGGAACTCGGTGGCACCGGCGCTCAGAAGGGAGTGGATGTCGAGGAGCCCAATTCGCTTCGAACCGTCGGGGCCGCCGCGCGCCGGCGACTCGTCTGCCGAATAGCCGCCTGTGTCGCGTGCCGACATTTTCGACTCAGCAGTATGGTGGAGCTTCAGGATGTACTGGTTGCCCGTGAAGACGTTCGGGATCCGGCGGCCGTTCCGCGGATCACGCAACGTTTCCGTCTCTTTGACGCCGTGTTTGTGGGCTTCATTCAGGGCGAAGTCCGCGAGCCCTTCGGGAGTCGAGAAGGACTTCAGGTTGTAGGGTTGTCCGCGCTTCTCGGCTATCTTGCCGAGCAAAGTGGTGACCAGGCTGGACGGATTAACGCGCGTGATAATACCAGTCGGGGCCATCAGGACGTCCATCGGGCGACCGTCCTCGTCGTGCGGCATCTGATCGTCCGGGATGATCTTCGAGACCACGCCCTTGTTACCGTACTGTCCGGAGAGCTTGGATCCGACCGACATTGGCTCGTACGATTTGACCGTGACCTTTACGCCTGAACGGGTACGGGCCACATCGGTCACCACGCCTGGCTGCGGGTGATCCCACACTTGGCTGATGTCCGTGTAGAGCGACTTCGGCCCGTTGGTGAGCGCGCCTTGTGCGCGGCCCTGACGTTTCCCGATCGCGACCATGACCGGATCGCCTGGATTTATAGTCTGACCGACTTGGACGGTGCCGCTTTCGTCGAGCTTGTCGTATTGAGCCTTCGAGAACCGATCGCCGTAGATCGCGCGGTAGTCGTTGGTCTTGGTCGAGTGGACTTCATCGCCGAGATCGAGCGAGTGCTTGTACTGATGTTCGCTCGACAGCTTCTTCGCGGCCGATTCAGAGATAGCGACCGAGTCGTCGTAGGTCAGACCTTCGCCAGCCAGGTAAGCAACACGGAGATTTCGGCCAGGTGCCGCATGACCATTTCGATCAGTGAAGTTCGAGTGAGCCAGCAGCTGACCCGGCTGCACCACGTCGCCAGCCTGGACGACCGGTGTGTTGTGGAGCATGGTTTTGCGCGCGAGCGGGTAGTGGTTGTAGAGCTCATAATGCTTCTGCTGACCGCCCTCATGGAGGACGTCGATTCCATCCGGTGTCACCTTCACGACGCGGCCCGGCGCTTCCGAGTGCACCGCGCCGGCGTGGCTGCCCATCTGCTGGTAGAACGATTTGCCTTCGTGGTCGAGCGGATGGACGAGCGGCGCCTCCGCATCTTTGAGAGGAAGCGCCTGAGTGGTCATACGCGCACCCATTAGGAGACGCTGTGATTTCACGCCTTCGAGGAGGGGGACCATGTTGGACGCGCGGCTAAACAGGTGGGTCGCATCCGGGAGTTCGTACTTCACCTTCGAGCGGTCGATGTACTGGATCTTGTGCCCGACCATCGCACGAACTTTGCGTTCGCCCTTTGCGAGCTCGCCCGGGAAAGCGATCGCGTGGTTCGCCATCTGGCGCGCCGACAGCGTCTCGAGTTTACCGGTCGCGGGATCGCGGAGCGTTGTGTACAGCTGACCGTCTGAGCCCTTGAGGGCCGCGTCGGTAACGCGCATGTCGAGGCCGATGTTCGATGACTCCGGGGCGCGCACGCCATCGATGATGCCGAAGTAACTCGGCTGCACGCCTCGCGCGTCACGCGAGACAGATTGGGTGGAGCTGATTCCGCCCTCGCCCAGGCGCGTGATTGCCTGACGCTGATCGTAGGTCTCGAACGGGTTGATGTCTTCGACCGCCGAACTGAGTCCGGTGCGGTACAGTGCGTGTACATTCGGGGTCAGGATGCCGGAACGGAGCTTGTCGAGCTTGCCCGATTTCGCCGCACCCCAAAGGAGCTTGCGCATCTCGCCAGCCTGGTCGCGCTCGAGACGTTCACGGATCAGATCCTCGGCCGAGTGGACCGACTGGAACGCTTGCGAGTCGCGGTTGTCGCCCTCTTCCTGGTTGTTCGCGACGCGCAGAATTTTCTGCGTCGCCTTCGTGAGCGCGTCGAGTCCTGGGCGATCGTGCTGACCGCCGAGCGTGAGCTCACTGACTTCCGGATCGATGCGGGCGCGGTCCAGAATGGTCTGCAGGGCTTTCGGGAGTTCGTGATCGGGAGCTTCGCGCTCAGCTTGGCGGCCGAGCTTCTGGACAACCTTGCGGAGATCCTGCTGATCGTGACCGCTGACTTCGCGCCAGTTCTGTTTGAACAGCTGTTCGCCCCAAGCCTGCTTGAGATCTTCGTCTTTGACCCCCAGCGCTTTCAGGAGTGGATACAGACGCGTCTTTGACTGTTCGACCTGGAGGTTGAACACACCAGTTTCGGGATCCAGGTTGACGCGGAATCCGCGACCAGTGCCGGGCTTCACGTTCACGTGCGCCTCGACGCCGCCATTCTGCTGACGCCGCACGTACACGCCCGGACGCAACCGGGCCTGATTCCTGATCGAATAAGGAACACCGTTGTGAATGAAGAGACCGCGCGAGTTCAGGTGCGGCACGTGGGCCAGCACCGCGTTCTGTTCATCCAGGACCTGGTTGGTCTTGTTGTCGACGAGTCGGATCCGTCCCTTGATCGCGCGCTGGAGACGGCCGCCTTCCAGGAGAGCTTTCTTTTCGTCAGCACGAGTCGGATTGTAGTCGCCGTCGTAGTCGGCATTCACCAGTTCGATCCGGTGCGTGTCGTTCTGGATCGGAAAACGTGTTCGAACGCCCTCGAGGGCGTTGTCGTAGATGGCTTGGCGCTGGCCAGCGACGTCGTCAAAGCGACGAAGCGTGACGGGCTTAGGCGGCGTTACCGGCTTAGGCGCGGCGCCGGATAGGGCATCAAGAAAGTCGGCCATCGAGCCGAGCTTTCAGGTTCGCCCCCAGGGCGGCAGCTTTCGCGAGTGGCTGGGCCGCGGCGATGGGATCCGGTTCAGTCGGCTTTGGGGCGACCGGTTTGTCGACCACGATCGGTTCGAGTTCCGCATCGGCCGGTTGGACCGCGCGGTTGTTGTAGAACTTCTTGATCGCAGTGGCGGCCTGGCGGTATTTGTTAGCCTTGTCCGACTTCCGGTATGCACGAATCGCCATGATGGTGCCGAGTAGCGCGACCGGAATTCCGATCGGGGCAATCATGTTGGTGCCGGCTTCTAGCGCGCCCTTGGCGGCGTCGCCAACCGCATTCCGGAGACCCATGCCGGCGTTCGTGAGAGTACGGTTGATTGGACCCAGGATCGAATCTCCGAGTCCGGCGTTCTTCGCGAAGTAATGATCTTCAGCGGCCTTCATTTGCGCGTGGAGCGCGATGTCAGTCATGTCCGGCTTGTCGCTCAGGAGTTTCTGGACGCGATTGCGCGCGTGATCCAAACGCTTCTTTGCCAGTTCGCGGCGCTGATTGTCGAAGTAGGCGTCGAGACCCTTCCAGCCCGCGTACGCGCCGCCAGCCAAGAGTCCGCCCGTCAGGATGTTGTCCATTAGACCCGTGATGGCAGCGGCCTTCACGTGTCGAACCTTTTGGCCCTGGGCTTCGAGCTGCGCAGCTTCCTCGGGCGAGAGTTCGACCGGCATCTTGACGCTCGGACGTTCGATCTTCGGGAGATCGACAGGCGGACGGTAGTCCTTGCCCTTCGCAAGCTCGATGAGGCGCTTGACCGCGCGGGTGCCGATTCCGGCCCCGACCCCCAACAGACCGGCGCCGAGGATGTCGCCTCGGTCCATGTTGAAAAAGTCTGCGGTCTTCTGGGTCATTGCTCTACTTTATAACTCTTGGTCGCCCATCGCAATAAAGTGACATAGCGGTTATTTTTGGAGTCCCAGTCCGGGCCGTTCTTCTCGCAGAACACCGCGGAGCCGTCGCAGATCTGCTGCCAAACCGCCTCGCATTCCTTCATCTGCTTCTCGTCCGAGAGGTCGAACAGGCGGTAGTGGGCCGTCCAGATCTCCTGCGGCTTCTTGCTCTTGGGATCGTTCGGGTGGATCAGCGGTATTTCGGGACCGTTGATCTCGACCAGCTTGGGAGCCTGGTACCGGACCGTTTCCATCTTGTCGGGAATCTTGACCTGCATGTTGGAATTACCTGCGTGGAGAACGGTTAGGCTTTGAGACGACGCTTATCCAGGATCAATTTGAGAGCGCGGGCGCGGCGCTGGGATTCGAGGCGATCGCCGGCCTGTTCGAGCTCGCGCTGCTCGAGCAGCATGTTGGTCACATCTTGGTCAGTCTGGTCCATGCCAGCCATCTGGTTCGCCAGCACGCCGGTGTTGGTCGCCAGGGTGTTGCCGAGGCCGATGCCGGCGTTGATCGGGGCACCGATGACGTCGTGGAGGTTGGCGACCAGGGTCGCCTTTTTGGAGAACAGGCCCTTCTGGACCGCGCCCTTGGCGAAGCCGTACCGGAACGCGTCGCGACGCTCCTGCTCTGTGTTGTCGCTGCCAGACTTACGCATCTCGAGTACTCCCGTGTTCATCAAGGTTCCCAAGCCCATTCCGAGGTTCCGGAACGTGGACAGGGTGCCCTGACTCACACCAAACATTTTGCCCATCAGGGTGCCGACCCCATAGCCGATTCCGGCCCCGACCGCGCCTTTGACCACATCAGCGAGACCGATGGTGCGCTTGTCGGGTGTGTTCGCCTCGTTCTGGAGGGCGGACATCGCCTTCGCCTTCCCCCACAGACTGAGGGACGGGTCGGCCATGATGTCCTTCTCAGCTTTCTGGAGCGAGAAGCGCGCGACTGCGGAATCGATGCTCATTGAAGTTTACTCTGCACCCAACCCCAGGCGGTATTGAGCGGATCAGTATAGCCATTGGTCGGCGCTGCGGCCGGAGCGGGCTGGGCCGCCGGGGCGGGCTGAGCTCCCGGCATCTGGATCCCGAAATGTCCGAGCACGGCCGCGGTTGGGTTCTCGTTGAACTTCTGGACCGCGGCGTCGCCGAATTGCTTCTTGAGGTCAACGAATCCGCTCGAGCCCACCATCTGGAGTCCCGAAAGGACTGGCGCCCATTTCTTGTCTTCCTCGGGTGACGTCTTTCCTGCGCTGTAACGAGGAAGGAACTCGGAAAATTCCGGGCTCTTGGCAGCGCTGATGAGCTCGTACGCCTGCTTGCCGCCAAACGCGGTGGCGAGCAACCCGACAATCTGGCCGAGCCGGTTTCCGGATAGCATGCCGATGATCCCGAGCGGAATCATCAGGAGCGACGGATTGCCCTTCAGCATGTCCATGAATCCGCCGGCACCCTGTTCCTTCATGCGTTTCATCGCATCGTCGTGAACTTGCTCACCCTTCTTGCGGGCTTGCTGCTGGAGCCAGTTTTCCTGAGCCGGTTGTTCGGGCTTCGGGGCTTGTTCCGGTTTCGTGGTCAGATCCGGTTTCGGAGCTTCGCCGGTCGGAGCCGGAGCCGGGGGCTTCTGGGGAGCCGGAGCGGGGGCCGGCGCCGGTGCGGCTGTGTTCGGAGTTGCCGCCGCTGTGTTCGGAGTTGCCGCCGCTGTGTTCGGAGCTGGGGGCGGAGTGTTCGGAGTTGTTGCCTGCGGCTTGATCGGCTGGACGGTCACCGGCGACGGAGTCGTGGGCGCGGGTGGCGTCAGGATGGGGCCGTCCTTCGCAACCTTGGTCTGACCACGGGCGCGCTGGAGGGCTTCGATTGCGAGGTTACGGGTGGACATTCGGGGTGCCGATGGGCTGTACTGGTTTTACCGGTGCGGTGGCCGGATGACCAGCCTGAACGGGCGCCAGGGCCGGTTTGGGCGCTTGCGGCGCGACCGGAGTAGCCGGTTTCGCCGGCTTGTCGGGAGCCCAGGTGTAGTTGGGAACCCGTCCTGTGCGGTCATATTTGCCCCACAGGTAATCCTGAATTGGGCCGCCAGCTTTGGTCGCTTCTTCCTGGGTTGCAGGGTGGAACGATTCGTAGAGCTGCTTGCCGACCGCGCCTTCAGGGTCGCGAACCAAGTCAGTCCCAAAGTGTTGATCACGATAGTTCAGCGCCTGTTCGACGCTGTTGTCCCAGTCCTGCCTGGTGGCTTTCTGGACGTCGTACGTGGGAACCTTGGTTAGCCCTTCGACAGCCTTGTGAACTTGGTCGCCGTACACCGGTGAACCGCTTTCGATCCCGAGTTGGTCGAGCGTCTGACGCGCCGCAATTTCCGCGCGTTGCTTGGCGTACTCGGCCTTTCGGTCCTCGGGCAGGTAACGATAGACGGGGTGCTGTTCCAGCATCTTCATCATCTGCTGATAACCAGCTTCTTGGGCCTGATTGATCGCGATGGTTCGCATCGCGGCCCGGTATGCGTCGGCATTGTTCGAGCCTTCGTTCGCTGTGCCGTATCGTCCGAGCAACGCGCCTTGACCAGTTGCATCGCGGCGGCCCTGATCAGCACCTGTGACGGCCTTGGCAGATTCCGTTCCCACACCGAGGAACGGCGCGACGCCAGACCACAGCGTACGACCGACTCCGGTCGGCTGGCCTTCGGTTTCGAGGACGCGGTTGTAGACGCGGCGCCACTGCTCGTCTCGCACCGGGTCGGTGCCGTTGATCGCCATGCTGCCCAGCTCGCCGAGCGATTGAGCACCGGAAGCGAGTGTACCGATAATGGCCGTGTTCCGGAGCGCGTTCACGGCCTTTCCTGCGCCAGTGACTGCGGGCGCGACCGGGCCGATCAATCTACCTGGTAGGGTACGTGAGATGTTCGCGTTGATCGGATTCGTTAAGCCGCTCCATGGTAGCTTGAGACTGTTGACGGTACCGCGGAGTCCGCGCTGCAGCAAATTGCCGGACGGAGAGAGGGATTCGGTCGTCATTCCGGTCGGAGAGAGCCGACGCAGGAATTCTCCCGTGCCCATAAATTGTCCGACCATCGACGCCGAGTTGTTGGCGTCATTGAGCAAAGCGAGTTGTCGCTCCGGTTTGGAGAAGTCGTGATTCTTGAGTCCTTCCCAGGTATCGGCCGCCAGGGGCAACATGGTCGCAGCAGTCGTGCCCCAGGCGCCGAACCCTTTCGGATTCAAACGATATGGGATGCTCGACGCCACATTACTCGGAACCTGGGACAGGCTCAGGATCTCGCGGCGCGCAGTGTCGTTTCCGACTACGTTCTGCGGCTGCGTGGCATGGAAGGATTTCAGTTCTTGCCCAACGCTCTGAGCTTCGGGTGAGTCAGGGCCGTGCTCGGCAACCATCTTTTGATAATTCGCCTGCAGTTCTGCCAGACGTGAATTGCTCTGCAGGCTAGCTGCGTCTTCGGGTTGCAGCTCACTCGAGTTCCGGTTTGGCAGACGTGCAGCGACGATTGGAGTTACGTTAGATGCAGCGGCGTTGATGGCGCCGCGTGCTAGGCCAGCAAAACGTCCAACCCCAGGAATCATGTTGGCAAGTCCGGCTCCGATCGCGGTTACTGGAGCGTCGGTCAGACGGCCGGCGATCGTAGCATTTTCGGCAGAGGGGCTGGATCCCTGAAGGTGCGCTTGATCGGCGGCGGGTTGGTAGCCGCTTCGACGCAGAACGTGTTCTTGGTTGATCTCGTTGCTGAGATCACGCGCACGCGTGTTCGCCAGACCGCCGTGACCCTCGGCGGCGCGCGTGTCGGACTCCATCCGGTTCTGCGCCCACGACTTCATGTTCGGATCCGACATGTAGAGCTTGGTCGATTTGAGAAGCTCGCCTTCGAGTTGCGCTGGATCCAAATCCGACCAGTCGCGATTATTCGCGAGGTAGCTGAGGGTCCACTGGGCCAATGGATCTTTGGTCTTCTGGAGTGCGGCCTGGAGGGCGGCCTCCATGGACGGGTCGATCGCAAGCTTCTCGAGCGCGTCGACGTACGAACGAGCCCAAGCGACTTTCTGTTTATCGAAGTCGATCTTGTTCTGCTTGTGCTCTTCGGTGCCCGCGAGATTGACGGTCGGGTAGTGATCCTTCTTGCCGCGCAAATGGAACGAGCGCGGCCGAGTGACCCGAATGGCCTTCTTGGCCACGATTACGCCAGACGCGGTTGCGGCTTCTGCTTCTTACGCAGCAGGTGGGAGAGAAGGAGACCGGCGCCAAGGCCGGCGGCGCCGATGCCCGCCATCTGGTGCGAGGTGTCCCACTTGCGCGGGTCAAGGCTGTTGAAGCCCTTCATGTAGTTGACGCCTTGATCGACGTACGGCTTGGCCGCGTCGAGGGCCTGATGCCCGAGGGCCAGGCCCTTGTCGGTCATGCTCGGCTCAACCGCCGGAGCCGGGGCAGGCGCTGCGGCCGGAACAGGAGCCGGGATTTCGGCATGCTTGGTCAGCAGAGTGGACAGGACTTTACGTGCATCGGCCATGACAGAACCTCGTGATCAGTCAATACTATTGGGCAGGAGGCGCTCCGCCAGCTGGCGGCGACGCCAGCATTTGCTGCTGACCCTGTGAGGCGGCCTGACCCCGGAGTTTTTCCATTTTGGAGGTGACCAGGGCATGCAGGTCCGGGCTCGACTCGCGGATCGCTTTAAGCTGCTGCTTGCGATCGTATTCGGGCATCGAGACCAACTGACCCGCGATCTGGTCAGCCTGCTCGGACATACCGCGCAGGGTCGCGTCGCCCTGTCCGCCACCTGAGCCTGGGAGTCCGCCCATTCCGCCAGCCATGCCGGCGGCCTGGCCTCCGGCAGCTCCACCACCCTGGGCCGCTTGGGCCATCTGGGACGGGGTTGGGGCGCCGGCGAGAGCGCTGACCGCGCCCATTTCCTGGTCCTTCTGCTGCTGCTCTTCGTGCTCGCGTTGGACCTTCTGGACGTGGTCCTGGTGCTTGAAGACCTTCTCGACTTCCTTCTCGGCGTCGACGCCGAAGGGTTCGAGGGCCGTCTGGGGAGAAATCTGGTTGGCAGCCATGAGCTGAGCCAGGACCTGCTTGCGAGCTTCGTCGTACGCGATCGTGGTGCGCTGCATCACGACGTTGGTTTCTTCGAGCCCGAAGTTGCGGGCCGTGACCTTGACGATCCAGGCCAGGATCTGGTTGTAGAGAGCCGGGATCGACTGCCACGCGATCTCGAAGAGCTGCAACGCCATCGGGGCGGCCTGGGTGGTCAGCGACATCGAGTGGTACTCGAGCGGGATACCGCATTGGTTCAGGAACTCTTGCTGACGGAACTTCAGCTTGTCGGCCGGCAGTAGGTTCTCGCCTTCGCCGCCCGCGAACTGGTAGTTCAGCGGATACGGAACTGTATGGATCGTGGTCGGATCCGAGCGGTGCGTCTTGATGATCTCGTTGACGCGACCGACGAAATTCTCCATCGAGTGCGTGATCATCGGATCACCGCCGCCGGGCGTTTGGGCCGGCGACAACATGCGCATGCCCAGCGTGTAATCCATCGCGATCGCCTGATCGGCGCGGTTGATGATCTGGGACAACCATGCGGCGCGGAAATTCGCGATCGAACGCGGAATACCCCAACCGCGCGTCTCCATGCCGGAGATGACGGTTTCGTCGAGATGGAAGATGTGCTCTTCGTCGAATTTCAGATCACCGTTGAGCGCGACCGCTTCCAGAATCTTGAGTGGAGTATCTTCGATGAAGATCGGGGCTTTCGACAGGATGTCGCGGCGATCCGTCTGCGGGATCTTCCAGTAGATGTCCTTGCGCTGGCTGAACGGGTTCATCGCCAGCTGGACACTGAACGGGCTGTAGCGTTTCAACCGGACCTTCGAGATATCCGGATCCTTGCGGTCCTTACACAGGAACGGACGAGAGTCGCCGCAGTGCGGGCAGTTGCGCCGGCGCTTCCACGTAACGCCTATGGTGGCGTCAAAGTCGATATCGTAGGGGGCGCGATTGATCGGCTCTTCGAAGCCGCAACCGCGACACACCATGGTGCGCTTGAACGGCAGGTAGAGGCTGACGAACAGATTGCCGTAGCACAGAAAATCATCAGCGCAGGCCTTGAGCTCGCGCCGGTAGTTCAGGTGCTTGAGGAACAGATCCTCGTAAGCGTTCTCTTCGTCGGTGTCGAGATCCGGAAACTGGACCGTGGTGATGAAATGATCGGCAACGCGCTGGAAGGCAGCCTTGAAGTTACCGTCGCTGAGCCACAGGTACTGGGCCCACCAGAGAATCAGTTCGTGGTTATCCGGGACCGCGGTCGAACCATAGTCGAGCCACGGGAGCTCGACTGGCTTGCTCCCGGGGGAACGGACCAGGGACGGCGCTAACGTCGACATATCGTTATGGTACTGCTAAATCGTTGTGTTGGTAGCAATAGGGTTGACTACCCGTTAAAAACTGTCGTATTTCAGAGACTGACCTGGTGTCACGCCCCGGGATGACCGCGAAGACGCGGCTTCCGATCCGGACCACCTGGGCTTTGGACCCAAGTTCCGGAGCTGGCTGGCATTTACCTGATGTCATTCCAGATCCTGCTGACTGACTTTGACCAGCACGACCCACAGGATGCCGCGGCACTCGAAGGTCCACTCGCCTGAAAGGACCCGGTACTGATTGACCTCATCGGTCTTGGGGTCGGTGATCTTGACGTAGAACTCGGCATCGATGTCGGCCTGGGGTGGCTCAACGATCGCCGAGGCGTTGTCGGTGCTGTATCCGATCGCGATCACCGATTCGCTGACAACGACTTCCTGACAGTAGGCCGTGATCTTCCCGAACGTCTTGCCGACGAACTGGACCTTGGTCGGCTTCTGGGCCGATACGGGTTTCACGACCTCTGGTTCGACCACAGGCTTGAGGGCCTTGGCCTTCTTGGCGACTTTCTCGATCACGGTCTGAAGCGACTCTGGCTTTTCCTCGGGCTCCTGCGGGATCAGGGTCGAGCGCGGCGCTTGCATGGTGTCGTTCGAAGTGGGGCGCGGCGCGAAGTTGTCACCCGGCTGAATTTTGGCGCTGGAGTGGATCGACGACATGCCACTCAATCCGGTCTCCTCGAGAGGACCCGGCATGATTCCGGTATCGGTGACGTCGACGCGTTGCACCATAATCGGCGAATTGCGTTCGACGATGTTTGCGCGGGTCTTCTGGGTTTGATCCTGGTCGTCGGCCCGTTTGGCGCGTGCTCGGTCGCTTAGGACCGGGCTGCGCAGGTTGGACATTCCAGCGTAATTTTCTGTTGAGGCCTTGGGGTTCTGCTCGGCCATGCCGACACTCCGGACCCCCAGAATGACAGATTATTACGCCGAGTCAAATCTATTGTCACGCACTCAATATGGCCGAAACCGGGGCTGGCGTCGGCGCATTTGCGGCCTGTGCAGCGGCCAGGGCTTTCAGGCGCTTGCGGTGCGCACGCAGGATCACGCGGGCGCGGGCGCGATCGAGATCGCGATAGGGGGCGTTCTGCTTGAGCCCCATCGATCCGTACATTTGTTTGAGGACCTGATCAGGATCCTGCCAGGACGCGCCCTCGGGGAGCGCCAGATCTGCCGGGGCTTCGGCGGTGTTGAAGCTGAGATTGTAACCGTGCGCGCCGGGTTCGGCGACGCCTTCGGGCGGAACGTATCGGAGTGATGGCTCGTATGGGGCAGCCGTACCGTTGATTCCCTGCAAGGTCGGGAACCGGAAGCGGCGGTCCTTATCGGGACCGACCAAGACTTTGCCTTCCGCATTGAAGTAAAGGTTTTCGGGGCGATCCAGATACGAAAGCGCGTCAGCGGTCTTCTCAGTCGGCTTCTCGATTCGGAGCAGCTTGGTGACGTGTTGAACAGTATTGGCGGGATCGCGGAAGAATTCGTCGACGTGATGGAATGGAATTCCCGCTGCCTCGGCGGCCTTGCCGTCGTGGTCGTGGGAGTCTCCGACCATGATGGTGCGCTTCGGATCCAGCCCGAACCGCTTCATTGCGAAGTGGAGCATGGTGGGCGCTGGCTTCAGGACGGATTCGTGCGGCACCGGCGTGTAAACCACGTCGTCGATGTGCCCGTCCATGAGACCGAGCGTCTCATGCTGGAGTTGGTGAACCATGTCGGGCGTAAGGCCCTTATGTGCACTATCGGCGTGAGTACTGTGATTCGTCACGCCGATGATGCGCAGTCCTGCAGCCTTCAACGGCTGCAGGGTTTCCTTTCGGTTCGGTAAAATGAACTGACTACCGATATTTCGGTAACGACCATCCTCACTCCAGTCTCGTACGGTTCCGTCGAGATCGATTAGCACTGCGGGATCACTGCCCTGCAGGTCTGGCTCGTCTTCAGCCATTATCGTGGTGCGCGGCCCAGCAGTGATCTGGGCTTTTTCGCCGCGTGCAGCTTCCTCGGCGGGCGAACCCGCTCCGGTCTGCGATGCGACCTTGGCCAACGACGCATGAACGAGACACAGGCTACGTAGCCTGACATTCTCGTTCACCGCGGCGAGCTTCACGGGTTCCGTGTTGCCCTCCTCGGCGTTCTTTTCCGCCGCAACGATGCACTCCAGGCGCCGCGCGTTGGCCTCGCGTGCCCAAGCTTGTGCATCATCGTCTATGAGGGATTCCAGGAACTTCTTCGCTTCCGCGAATCCGATCCGTTTGAATCCCTCGTTGTCGTCGTGCGTGGTGCCGAGCTCTCCCCCGTCAAGGGCACGGAAGAAGTGTGTGCGCTCGCCATCATACCCGTCGACCAGCTCTTTGCCTTTCGGCCAAACTGCCTCGACCACGCCAGCTGAGGCGAGGTTGAGTAATTTCCTATCTGCTTCCTCAACGGCTTCCCGGTACACTGCGCCTTCCGGAGTTTCGCCGTCGTCAATTCCACCACCAGGCATCAAGAGATATCCGTCTTTCTTGATGCCCAAAATTCCCTTGTCGTCGTAGATCACGACTTCGCTGCGCGTGCGCAGCTTCGCCGCTTTCGCGGCCTGCTTGGTATCCGGTTCGACGCCCCACTCTTTCATGAGTGCGAGTGCCTGATCTTCCGTTTCGGTCTTACGACGCGCCATGTTCTGCAGGCGCTGTGTGTAGTTCAGCGCTTTAGTCGTCGCGTTGCGGGCGAGTTCGTGCTTGGCGGCCGTGACGATTGTCTGTGCGTGTTCGACGGCTGATTTCACGATCCGTCCGAGGCTGTAGCGATCTGGCGCTCCGCCCATTCCGGTCATGAGTTTCCGGTTGGAAGCCTTTCGGGGGTTTCCACCGGTCTGGGTTTGATGCTCGGGAACGTTTGTGGTTGGCCATGGATCCTTGGGATCTTCGGGTTTGCGGTCGACCGGCATTGTCTTGCAACCAGCCAGCTTGCCGTGACCAGACATCAGGGACTCGATCAGTTTCTTTTTGCGCGAGCGCTTCCAGAGAACGCCGGCCAAGAGCCCAACGGCGCCTCCGGCCGCAATACCAGCCAAGCCCCAGCGGCCCGCGTTTACCATCTGGGCGCGGTCGACGTTGAAGCCGAGCGGCATCCGGACGTTCTCGCCGCTTGGCGGAACCGCGCGGATTCCAATCGCGGAACCGAGGATGCCACCGAGTGTGCCCGCGAACTCAGCACCCATCAGGGGAGCGTTGCGGACGATCCCGTAACGGCGGGCTGCGTCTTCAACATTCTGGTTCTTCAGGCGTTCACGTAGTTGTGGGTTCGCGTTCTTGAGCGTCTGGAGCGCCAGATTGCGGCGACGCTTCTCGGTCAGGATGTCGACGGCTTCGAGACCGCCCGCGATCGCGCCTCCCCCGAGTGCGCCCATACCGGCGCCCGAGATGACGGCTCCGAGTGGATCGCGCTGCCCGCCGAAGATCAGCCCGAACTTGGACCCAACCCCGAGACCACCGAATCGCGCACCCGCAGCCGCGCTCCCAAGGATGCGACCGAGCCGCGAGTGCTGCTGCTCCTGCCGGATCTTCGCCAACGAGTCGCGAGCTTCGACGATGTCGGCCGCCTGCTCGGTCGTGGGCTCATCCACGAGCGCACGGTTCGGCAGCACATCCTGGACTTTCTCGAGGGTGTTGACGAGCGGCGTGACGCCGGTCACGAGTGGCGAAATGGCTTCAGCCATGGCTTATTTGGACAACGAATTCTTGGCGAGCGTGGAGGCCATCTTGGATAGGCGGTTGGCGATCACGGCTTCGCTGTTGGTGAGTGGGTTCTGGGGCGCACCTGGGCGCTGAAGCGGTCCATTCTTCAGGACGTCCTTGGCGGTCGGCAGCGTCGGGGTCGCGGCCTGTGGCTGCTGCGGGACGCCGTTGGCGGCCGGCACCGGCGCGGTCTGGGTCGGCGCCGCCGGCTGATTGGTCGGCCGGGTGGGGGCCTGTTGGGCCTGCGGCTGCTGTCCGGCCGGAACGATCTTCGGGACCGGCGGGGCGCCCGGAATGAGCTGCTGGGTCACTTGCTGGACGGCCTGCTTGTACAGCCTGGCCTTCACCCGATCGCCCATACGAGCGTCGGCCTTCTTCGATAACCGCTCTGGCAGCTTCTTGTTAGGAGTTTCCGACTCCCACTCCTTGCAGTTCCAGTTCGGATCCTTGGCTGCGTAGCACGCACGGCGCTGGGCCTGTGACTTGAACGGCATGACGGAACTCCGCTCCTAGCCTAACACTAGGACAATAAATTTCCATTCCGGACGCCCGGTGAACAATTACGCCGAGGCGCCGACGATGGTCGGGTCGATGTAACAGTAGGCGTTCAGGGTGTACTTGTTGAACCCGATTCGGCACTGGACGTTCTCGGCCCGGAGCAGATCGAACACGACTTCCATGCGGCGGACCGTCAGGCCCGTGTCGTTGTTCCAGGTGCTGGAATCCGAGACGATGTTGCCGTTCGAACGCGCCGTAATGGTCTTGGTCGCGGTGCCCGAAGCGGCGGCCGGGATCTCGATCTCGAGGCAGAGCTCGTTCGGGTTGAACTCTCCGTAGATCTTGTACGCGAAGTACATGGTAACGCGCTTGCGGCCGGTTGATGCGAACACAACGGGGATGCCGTTGAACGGGCGCGGCGCGCAGTACAGGAACGGGCCCGTGGTGTTCGCGACCTTTCCTTCTGCCTTGATCGAGTATGTGACCGCGGAACCGGTCCGGTACGCAGTCGAGATAGACATCTTGTTCGACAGGTTCTCGGCTCGCCACTGACCCGAGACCCCATTTTCGTTTCGGGCGTAGTACGTCGCGTACTCAGTCGAGCCGACGAAACTCAAGGTCGGGATGATGTTGCAGTTGTCGATGAAGAAGCGCGCGTTGTTCGAAAGATCGATCGTGGTTGGACCGCTGTAGGTTCCGGACCCGACGTAGACGATCCCGTTGGCCGAGACTTCCGCGATCTTCGTACCTTTCGTGAGTGCGTGGGTCGGGACATAGATCTGTTCGTCGAACGTCAAGGTTCCCGAGTTGATCGTGTTGTTGTCCCACATTTCCACGACGTCGTACGACGCCGCAGTAGTTAAGAGACCGTCCCACGTGATGGTGCAGTCCTTGACGATGAAGTTGACACCGGCGAACAGGACCGGAACGGTGGCTGACGTGCTGGTCGTCGACTGCGTGATTGTGCAGGATCTGAAGATCAACCTCGTCGTGGTATTGCCCGAGAATAAGTGACCGGTGCCAGTGGTACCTGATGCTGTCAGCGTGAACGAACAGTTGATGAACGTCGTCAGGGTAGACGTAAAGGTAAAGACCGTTACGTTGCTATTCACTGGCGAATCAAGGGTGAAGGTGCAGTTTCGCCAGGTCGTGTTGGTCAGGGTCGAACACGTGAACAGAGTCGTATAAGTAGTCAGGTTCGCGTATTTGATCTGAAACGTGCAGTTGTCGATCAACCAGTCCGTCGACGTGGTGCCGGGTCCCAAGATCGCGTTACTGGAATTGTCCCACACCCTGATATCGGTGTTAACAAGAGTGAAGTTGTCGGTCGACGCCGAGGTCAAGATCGCTGAGTTGCCCGGTGCATGGATGATGCAGTCAGCCACAGTCGGACTGTTGGTTCCCACCTGGAGTGGAACTCGGTTGAGGTTCGCCGGCAGAGCGTCCGTGTAATCCGTCGCCTTGATGCGCAGGAAACATTTGCGGATCGTGGGGCGCGTTCCGGTTGCCTGGATAGTTCCTGACGTGTTGGCGCCAGCAGTTGTGGTTGTCCGGATCTCGGCGCGTTCCAGAATGAAATCAGTTCCGGTGAAGATTGCGCCGGTGGTGTTGCTCGACATCAAGAGTGTCGCGTAGTCGGCCGAATCAGCGCCCCACGCGGTCATGACTTCCGCCGGGACAACATCAGCCATCATGTCGACTGACTTTGGGCAGCCCATCACGATCACGTAGTTGTTGGCGTTCGAACCTACGGTCCACGACAGTTCGGAAGTAGAGCGGCGTACGATGTACGCCGTGTTGGCCGCCATGGCTGCAACGGTCGGCATAGTGGTACGGGCGTTCGTCGGAGTAGAGCCGTCGCCAGTGCCGGTCGCGGTCGGGTCGACGTAGACCGCCGTGTAGGTCTGAAACTGGTAGGTGAACGTAGTCATCGGTTAGGCTCCGGGATAGCGCGAGAGCGGTTGGGAATTGAAAGGGGTCGCAGTGGCGAGTCGGGAAACCGGAAGCGTCCCGATCGGGCCCAGCGGGGTGTCGAAGTTGCCGTACCCGAACCCGCCGCCTGGCGTCTGGCTGGGCGACGGTGCAATGGTCGGATAACCGATGATCTGGCTGTCTGGAAAGCTTGAGCCGCCACCAGTCGTTGTGGTGGTGGTGTTTCCGTTCAGTGGTCCGGTGACGCGACGATTACGAAGCATTAGCCAAGCCTGTTCACGTGGCCGCCGACGTTGACGCCCGAGCTGGACGCATACGCGGCAATGACGCGCGAGTTCGTGATGGTCTTGCCGCCAACCACCAGGTAGTCGCCGGACTTCGCTGGAAGAGAAACCACGATGCGATCGCTGGCAGCGGTGCCGCCGAATTCGATCGTGAGATCGACCGCAACCACGTTGGGGTTACAGGCCCACAGCCAAATCTCTTCTTTGAGGGTCGCGTGCGCGGTATGGATCGCGTTACCAGGCGAGGTCGTGTTGGTGATGGCGATCTGGGCCCCATTGGCGCCGTTGGACAGAAATTCTCTCGTGACTGCCATAGATACCCCTTATCCGCAAAACACTTGAATGGAGAGCAACAGCCCGAGGTCGGATCCGAGTTCGCTCGGGACGACGTCGACATCGACTTCGTTGTTGGCATTGTCGAGCGTCACCGTGACCTTGTTCGAACCCGCGTTGATATTGCGGAATTCCAGGTCGTAGACGTTCTTCTGCTTGAAGAGCCCGACTCCACCCACGCCCACATTCGAAGCCGTGTTGGCTTCGCCGCCGGCTGCGCCTGGTGCAGTGGTCCAGGTACCATTGGCGTTCAGGAACTTGTTCGCCGCGGCGTCGCCCGCCGCTGGAGCCGGAACGTCGCCCTTAACGCCACCCGATCCAGAGTCGCCCACGAAGGTCGACAGATTTGCTTCCGCAACGTCGATATCGATCTCGTTGTTGCCGGAATCGTTCGTGACTGTGATCTTGCTCGATCCAGCGTTGATACCGCGGAACTCGAGGTTGACCCCGGTCTTCTGTTTGAAGACGCCTACGCCGGCGGTGTTGACGTTCGATGCGGTGTTGGTTTCGCCGGTATTCGTGTCGGCCTGCTGGTTCGCCGCGGTCGCAGGGTGGGTGTGCCCAACTGTCTGGACCAACGTCACGACGACTCGATCGCTGACGAGAGACCAGGTTACGTTGTGGGAGTGAGCTGAAGTCGTCGAGCTGGCCTTCACGACCGGCGTGCCGCTGATGACCGTCGCGGCTTCCGCTTCGGTCAGGGACACCGTGTGAGTGTGACCTGCGCCGCCATCGGAAAGGATCACGTACTGCCATTGGCTGACGAGACCCATGTTGGCTGGCACGACATCGATATCGATTTCGCTGTTGCCGGTGTCGTCCGTAACGGTGACTTTGGACGAGCCCGCGTTGATTTTCTTGAACTCGAGATTGACGCCCGTCTTCTGCTTGAACGGACCGACTCCAGCCGTGCCGACGTTCGACGCGGTGTTGACTTCGCCACCACCTGGCGCCGACGAGAATGTCGGTGCCGCACTAGCGCCACCGCTGGTCAGCACAGTTCCGGTTGCCCCGAGCGCGAGCTCCTGAACGTTGCCAGAACCGTCGCTGTAGAACAGCTTCCAGTTGTTGGCAGTCAGGCTCGTGATCGCTCCCGAGAAGGCCGCGGTCACGTTGATGCGATTGTTGAGCGAATCGTCCGTAACGGTGAAGCCGGTACCGAAGTTGATGATCGGGCGACGGCCGGTCAGAACGGCCGAGCTCAATACGTCGACACCGAGCCACGTGAGGGCCCGGTCAGCGGTCAGGTCGCCACCGCCCGACAGGTAGCCGCTGGTGCCGATGACACGCGTGTTCGGGACTGCGTTCGAGCCAGTGAGGTCAAGGGCACCCCAGACATTTCCGGTATTGGAAGCGTTGCGCTGCAGAACCTGGTAGGCCGAGGTCGCGCCAGAAATATCGTCGGGCGTCAGCGCGCGGTAGCTAACCGGCGTGCTTGCACTGGTACCACTGATCAGAGCGTAGCGGGCCGGCAGGCTGGCGCCGCTGGCTCCGGTGCCGCCGCGTGCGCGAGATAGCAATCCGGTCGTGATCTGGGTCGCATCAAGTTCGAGCTCGTCGTCGCCACCGGCTTCGTGGGTTTCGGCGTGTTCTGCCGGAGTAAAACCGGAAGGTGCGCCATCGATGTCGCTGAACGGAATCGTGGCCGAGAATGTCGGGGTACCCGACGCCCACTTCACGTATCCATCGGCCGTGGTGAGGTCCAGCCCGAAGCCGCCGCGCACTGGCGGGATCGTGCCAGTCTGGATGTCGGCCGCGTCGAGGGCGCGCCAGTCCGGAATGCCCGCCGCGTTCAGGGGAGCGGCCAGAACCATCTTGGCCGCTTGGCTGACGGTCAGCTTCTGGTGTTGGTCGTAGGTGAAGTGGTAGTGGTCGCCGATGTCGCCGCCCAGGAGGCCCAGCATGGTCTCGTGGTTCACGGCCGCAGACAGGTCCTGCCAGGATCCGCCCAGGTACAGTTGGAAGATCTGGGCATCGAGGTTGTAGAGGACCCAGCCTTCGGACGGCGCCTGGGTTTCCCAAGCGGTACCGGACCACTGGTTGATCGAATCGTCGGTCGAGAGGATGTAGCGATCGCCGGTGCTCGGGCTGCCCGGTAGAGAGCCTACGATCGACAGAACGGCACCCTGCCAACCCATGTCGCCCGCATTCTTCCTGACCCACTCCCGCGTGGTCAGGTCGGCATCCGCGAGGGGCGCAACTCCTTGCTGGGGCTGGGTAAACGGAGTCGAGCCGTCGGTCCTGACGACCGAGAGCGGGAGAACCTGGGGATCGAGATCTTGGTTGCCGACCTGTTTGAGATCGGTTCCCTGGAAGGAGACTGGGCGTACCGGCATACGGAAAAATTACGCCGTAACAACCCGTTTGCCAGCGGAGTAAGAGCCGTTATGTCTTCAGGTTAGCCTTGCGGTGCGTCCGGGTAGGGGCCCATGTCGCCGTAGTCTGGACCGTCATCTTCCGGATCGAACTCGTCCTCGCGGTACTCGTCATCCTCGATGGTTTCGATCAGGTGACGGATCTGGATTAGACCCATGATCTCGCGGATCTCGCGATCCGGAATGCCCTTCTCGCGGGCACCGTGGAGCAGCGCGTTGATCGTGTACGTGAGCGCGTACAGGCAGTCTGCTTCGTCACCGTGGTAGAACTTCCCGATCAGGCACTGGTCAGTTCCGGTGGTTTCATCCTGGCGGACGATCCCCATCGCGACCGCGATCTCACGCTTCATCAATTCGTCGATCAACTGGTCGGTGTGGACCATCGCCAAGTTGGGCGCAGGAGGGGGCGTAAGGTCCACGGTTATTCCACGTACAGCTGGCCCGACATGGTCTTGCCGCGGACCGCATCGATCCAGAAGCAGGCCTGGCGGGGAGGTTCGTACGCGGCGCCGATGTTGAGCGCGAACGCGTTGTAGCCGATCAACGAGCCGTTCGAGATGAAGTTGCCGCCGTCGATCAGCTGGTGGAAGTGACCGAACACGTCGAGCTCAGCCGGCTTCGCCGAACCGGAGTTCCAGTTCGCGATCTTCTTGCGGACTGGGATCGTGATTCCGCCAACACCCCCGCCGTACCCGATCGCGTCACCGTGATGGAAACGCACGCGATGGCCGAACAAGTCGACGTTGACGTGGTAGCCCTCGGCGATGTGCCAATCGAGACGCTTCTCGGATTTCCACTCCTTCTGCATCGTACGATACAGGAGGTATTCGAAGCTGTTGTCAGCTCCGGTGTGGATTCGCGACTTCGGGGTGGTGCGGCCGTGATTGCCGTAACTGCACGGCAAAATCAGCTTTTTCAGGTTTCCGTTCTTGAGAATGTATTCGATACCGGCGCCCAGCAGTTCCTGACCGAACAGGACTGCCTTGGACGGCGACATGTGATTCGACTCCATCAACTCTTCGTGGATGTAGCCAGTAATGATGTCGCCCAGGATCGCCAACACCGCGGTGTCGCACTTCCCGACGTGCCGCCACGCGTCGAGCATGAACACGTAGCTTTGGAAGAACTTCTTGGCGCGGGCTTCCGCGATCTCGGGGTTGTACTCGTTCTCGTAGCCCGGAACTGACTCCGGTGTGACGTCTTCTTCGATGTGCCAGTCGGAGGCGACGCCGCAGAAGATACCCTGTCCGTCCGAGTCGTTGTAGGATGGGATCGAGAGGCGGCGCCGGGCACCCTGGCCTTCCTCGATGTCGAGCATGAGGTTCAGGCGATCCCTGAGTTCCTCGTTCTCCTTCTCGGACTCCTTGAGCTTGAGAGCCGCGTCCTTCTTCTCAGTTTCGACGGCCCGCACTTTTCGGTCCGCGGCCAACAGTTCAGCCGGAGCGATTTCACGCTTTACGATCTGGACCTTGGTCTTCTTCGATTCGGCCTTCGCGCGGGCCTTGGTGGAGGACTTGCTCGGGGTCAGCCCATAGACGTTGATGGCGCGGTCGTGACGGTCTGCCAACGTACGACGCGGGATTCCAAGCTCCCGCGCAGCGAGCGTTACCGAACCAGTCTTTTCAACGTAATCGAGGGCTTCCTGGCAAATGGACTTGTCGTCTTTTGTCATGCAGACAGGACTGTAACAAATCCATTGTTACGATCCAGTCAAATCTATTGTCTTGATTTAACCACGGGAAAACATACCCTCCCGGGATCAAACGGAGCACTATGCAATACCCTATTATTGGCTGTCTCGGCCGCGCCAGGGCCGGGAAAGGCACCCTCGCGAGCATCATCACCGACTGGGCGCGTCAAAATGGCTGCCCCAGCCAAATCATCAGTTTCGCCGACCCCATCAAGGATTTCCTGACCACCATGGTCGGCGACTCCAGGCCCTTCCGAGGGAACGACCAGGAACGCAATTCCCCGCTGACCGCTTTCCCCTGGCGCTCCTTTCAGGAGCCGATCTTGGCCGCCGCTCGTCGGATCGGGATCCCGGAAGAGGTCATCGAAAGCGGCGCTCCGACGGGCCGTCAGCTCATGCAGGTCTTCGGGACCGACATCATGCGCAATCAGTTCTACGACCGGATCTGGATCCAGATCGCCGCCAACCGGGCCAAGCAATTTGCTGGTATCACCATCGTGGACGACGTCCGGTTTCCCAACGAGGCCTTACCGCCCAGCGCAGGCGGATTCTTTACCAACGTCTACAAGCTGACCCGGGCCTCGGTTCCCAAGCTCGACCACGCGTCCGAGACCGCAGTTGATCTGGTGCCAGCTGAGCACATCGCCCATACATTCGCGAACGACTACACGATCGCGCACATGGCCGAAGATGCTCAGACGCTGTTGAATCGGACGTTCTATCCGATCTGCCAACGCGCGGCCGGCTGATCAGGTCCCTACGTAGGTAAAACAGAAGAGCCCGGGGAAATCCCCGGGCTCTTCTGTTTTATTCGAGCGCTACCTGCCGGTATTTTCCGGCCTGAACCGTCGCAAGATCCACGGTAGCGATCCGTGCCTTGCCGTCGACGCTGCTTCGCATGCCAGTGCGCGCTGTGACGATTGGCGGCATAAGCGCCGCCCAGGGTACGCCATCAAACCAAAATTTCTCGGAGCGGCCGTCCTGGTTCGATACCTGGATGCCGCTAAACGGCACGCCGTCGAACCAGAATTTCTCACTGCCGTTGGGGTCTTGGTAGCTCATCAGGGGCCCCAGTCGTCGACGTTGATCCATCCGGTGGTGCCGTCGCAGTCGACCATGAACTCGAGGACACCGTGATCAGTGACCGACGGCGATGTTCCCGTAAGGATCACGAAGGCACCGTTTGCCGCGTTCGTTGCGGTCGCCAGCACCACATCTGAGTTGATCCCGAGCGCCGCATTGGCTTTCAGGATCAGACGCGGCTGGTTGCCGTTATACGCCGTACCGTCGCCCACAACGGACTTGCGGACCTTGACCGAGACCGAGGCTGTACCGCCGCTCGAGACAGCCATCTGTTTAGCGCGGGGATACGCGTACTTGTTCGACGCATTATTCGGCGTCATCCGAGCAGACGGCGAGGCCGTCGCGAAGATTGAGGTATCGATCGTCATGGTGCCGTATTTCGACCATGACCGGTGGTTGTTCACCGTCGCATCGTGTTTCTGTGAGGTGATGGTCGATAGCGGAGACAGGAGAGCCTGACCGCTGATCTCCGTGGTCGAACTGAATCGGCAATTGCGGAACCTCGCGTCCACTACCGCGAGAGTGCCTGATCCGTCATCAGCTATTTGCAGGTCAGCCGTAGCGTGAGTCTGACTAACGCCCATGTTCACCATGTCGAATACGACGTTGACCAAGCAGCTGCGTGAACGGATGCTGATGCCAACGGGCTGCAACACCGTTACGCCCGCATCAATGGCGATGTTTTTGAATGAGCAATTCGCCACGGTGGCGTTGGTAAAGGCGATACCCGCTGTGCTGTTTCCGAACAGCGTAGCTCCGTTTATGGTGATATTGTGGAATTGCGCATTAGGCGCAGACCCGCTGCCATTGAACGCGATTTGACCACTCGATCCCCGCCATCCCGTGAAGTTCGTGATGGTGAAATTCGAGATACTGGGGGTGCTGCCGCCAGCCGGAACACCGAGCATGATGCCGCTAGCGCACGAGTGAGCTAGATTGTTATTGAAGGTAATGCTGGAGCCATCGGACATCGTGAAGTTATAGCCCGAACCGTTGCCGTCACAGATCGAACGATTACCCGTGATGACGTGAGCAAAGACGCTGGTAACTTGCATGCAGTGATTGCGGGCCGCTGACACGATGTTGTTAGTGATCGTCGAAGCGAACGAAGTACTAGCCAGAATAGAACCGTTGTGATTGGTTCCGCTCGCCTCACTCATGACAGCGCATCCGGTCACTGTCGAGAATTGAGCGACTTCATTGGTCATGTTGCCCGTCGAGTCGGTGTCGTGGAACACGCAACCGCTCATCGAGCTTCCGCTCAATCCGGACATCCCGCCGCAGAAGTAGAACTCGGTGTTGTTCAACGAATAGTTTCGGTTGTTCCCAATCGAAAACGCGATCGCAGCCGACGTACCGTGGATCTTCACATTACGCTGGAGATTGACGACCTCGCAACGTGTCGGCGCAGTTCCCGAGTGGGCGAAAGTAAGGCCCGCCGTGATCGTTGCCGTCGTGGTCGTCACGTCGGCAGATAAGACTTTCTTCTCGAAACTCGAACCCGTGCTTGGTGCTATGGCGATGGTATCGCCACTCTTCCAGCCGGTCGGAACAGAATCGAGGGTAAGAGAAGTCGCACTGGACGCCGCATCAGCCGCCAGCGAGACGTAGAGAGTACGCGCCGCGCCGTAGGTCGTCAGTGTGCCGCTGCCGCCGTCAAAACCGAAGTCCTGCGACGAGGCATTAACGAACCACAGCTCTGCCGTTGAAGTTGATGGAATAGGATTGGCGAGGTTGCCCATGCGCAACTCACCGCCGTAGAAGCCGAAATTAGCGTTCGTCTTGAACAGGTACGCTGTCGATGCCGCAATGCCGTAATTAAGCAATCCGCCATATCCAACCATACTGCGGCCCCATACCGTCGAGGCCGTGTTATCCATCGTAACCGTGAAACTGGTCAACGTATTCGTGTTGTCGAGTTCACCCACCGTGAACAAGCTGTCGCCGGAAGCGGCGGTAGCTACATCTGAAGAGTTAAGACGAATCAGTTTGAAGAACTCACTGCCGCCGCTGGTGTGGAAGGTCGAGTTACCACTAGACGAAGCGCGTACGCGAATCGTCATCGTTGCAAGACCGGTCGAGGTGTACGGTGACGCCCACTTGAAGAAGATCAGCGAAGAGGCAATCGGCAACGAGGTCGCATTTACGGTAGTCGTAGCAACGACCGATGTGCCATTAAACAATTCAATGGTGATCGTGCCAGTCGTCGATGACTGACGAGCGACCATAAGCACGCCGTCAGTGACCTTACCATTCGTGATCGTGAAAGCGGAGGACGATTGGTTGCTCGTCGTGATACTCGTCGAGGAGTTCAGATTCGTCTGCGCCCCGCCCGTGTCGGCCAAACGCCAACCATTCGTGTCGGTGAAATTAAAGTTTCCGGCTGAAATTAGATTGGCCATTGGTTATTCCTCTTCCTCGGCCGGTGCGTCCAATTCCGCAGCTACCGCAGCAGCCACGTCGTCGAGAAAGGCCTGATCAACCGTGAACTTGTCGTACTCGAAATTGAACGAGCGCCGCTCGGTGCGGTCGCCGTCCGTCATGATGAGGTCGATGTCGAGCGAGTAGCCGAGATCCCGCTCATTCACCCATTCCGCATTCCAAGTCATTTGTCAGCCTACCAATACAGTGAGCCACCATTATAACAGACGGCTTATGGGAATGAAGAATCAGTGCTCTAAGGCCTGGTTAGAACTGGCTGAGTTCGATCGAAGTCTCGCCGTAGTGACCCTGTTGGGACTTCCCGCGCTTATCGACGGAGACGCGCTTCTTGCCGTCCGTGCCGCGGTTACCCGAGCGAGCCGGGGGCGTGAACCCTCCCGAACGCGCTGCGAATACCACGTTGGTGTTGCCGTCACCGTCGATCCCATTCGGGGCGTAAAGGGTCTCGCCCGAAAAGACCATGTCGGTGATCGTGCCGGTGCCGATGAAGTCAGCGAGTCCGCCAACCTCGATCACACCGTTCACCAGATCGCCGTTCGTGAAGCTGAAGTCACCGTCGACGGTCAGCTTGTTGCCGGACATGCCAGGTGGGAATGGCGACTCGTTATAGTTGTCAGTGAACGTGGCGTCGACCGCGGTGACGTTCCCCAAAACGTGAAGCTCGGGCACGTAGTCGAAGAACATGCCGCCGTCCGTAACCGAGAACGACGTGAATTTCGGAACGAAGTTAACCGAGGGCTCCATCCCGGTCGGGTAGGAGCTGAAACCGTTGAAGTAGATGAAGACGTCACCGCTGGTTTCAATCGGGGGCCAAACCATGTCGGGATCGCCGCCCTGGACCTCAAAGTACGAGCCTTCGTCGCCGACCGCGGCGATCTTTGCTCCGGTCGTCCAGGTGATCGTACCCTCGCCGTCATACCCGCCGCTGAGGCGCATGCCGACATCCCGCTGACCGTTATTGTTGAACGTGACGGTCTTGTTACCCATCGCGAGCGTGGAACGCGCATTGACCGTGATGTCCTCACCCGCAGTGGTGAGATTGTCTCCAAGGGTCGCGGTGACATCGAAGAAGTTCTGGCCGCCGATCTGTAGCCCAGGAACAGCCACGCCGTTCGTGGTGATAGTGCAGTTTCTGTAGATTGCGATATTGACGAAATCCATCGTCATCCCAGCACCGAGCGTGATATCGCCGTACGTGATAGGGCCATTGTAGCTGTTGATATCGAGCAGTCCGGTGAAGCCGGTACACGTCAATGATTTGAACTCTGGTTGTGGGCCGGTCGTGAAGATCACATCGCCTGGCGCCGATCCGTTGATGACCGCGTGAGTGAGGGCCGTGGGGACGCCGTTAGTCCAGTTTCCGGCTGTGTTCCAGTCGGTATCGATCGAGCCAGTCCAGGTGGTCGTTTGAGCCGTGAATACGACGTTGGTGTTTCCACCACCATTGGTGCAGCTGTCAGAAGCGTCGAGGGCAGCGCCGCTGAAGGTCGCGTACGTGATGGTCGAGTCCGATGCGAACGCCTTGCCTGTGACGTTGAACGTGAAGGCGAAGCCGGTGCCGTCCAGCGTGCAGTTATCGGCAAAGAAGTTGCCGCCGACCGCAACGGTGTAGTCGAACGTAGCCGTGACGCTGGTCACGTTCGTCAGAGTCATGTTGGCCGAGACGGAGGTGCCTGACCCATCGAACAGGAGCGAGCCGCCAGTCTGGGTGTAGGACGAGCAGATAAGGTTTTGCACCGTGACCGCGACGGCGCCCGTGACTACGACAGGAGGCAGAGCGTCAGCCAAGATGTTCGCCGAGTCACCGGAGAAGATGAACTTACCGCCTTGAATCCAAGTCACCGGCGCTGAGGCCGTGGAGATGACGCTGCCTGATTTGAATGTGATGGTGCGCTCATACGTGCTGACCGAAGCGCTGCCGTACGAGTAGAGCTGACACAGCTCCGAGTTATCCATGATCGTCAGGCTACCCGCGTCGATTGCGACGTAGTTCAGGCCCGAGGTCAGGGGGACGGCTGGGATCCCGTCGGTAGTCAGGGTTCCGCTCGCATGGTAGGTGAGGGCGTCGATGTAAATGCTCGCGCCGGCGTCGAGCGTAACGTTGCCGTACGCGTGCAGGTCAGACGCGGTGAAACTCGCCGTGTAGCCAGTGAAGTCGAGTGACAGGAAGCTAGCGGCACCCGTCGCATCACAGCTCGGTGACGAACCGTTGAACACAGCATCGACCGTCGACGTCGGAACACCGTTGTCCCAGTTCCCGGCGGTGAACCAATTGTTATCGATAGCGCCAGTGAACGTGGTCGTAGTCATGATCTGGGTCCTTGCGGGAGGGAATGGGTCCCCTAATCATAACAATAGGCTTGGAAAATGTAAGAATCAGTGATCTAAGGGACTATGCCCCCAGCCCTGCGATTACTCGACCGCGCCTGAATCCCAGTGGCCCTGTGGAGAGGTCCGATAGTCCCCGAGCGAGGTACGCCGATGACCGTCGCCGTCGTCTCGGTTCCTGGACCTGGCCGGAGGAACGAAGTCACCGAGCAAGACATTCTGGTTTCCGGCGCCAGTGCAGTTGTCGGACGCGTCTAGCTGGGTTCCGGCGGTGAAGTCGCAGTTGTTGATGGCCGCGTCGTGAGCTACCGCGGTTCCGGTTACGTCGAAGATGCCGCCGTCCAGATCGGTGTTGTCGGCAACGAAGTTGCCCCCGACCGTACAGGTGTTTCCCGACAGGGTGACCAAGGTGACATCGGTCCACGACAGATTCCCGACCGTGGTTAGGTCAGCGACGTAGAATTCGAGAGTGCCGCCCGTTTGGGTCCAGGAGTCACAGGTGAGATCGACGCCAGGAATCCAGACGTACGAGTCTCCGACCTCAATCGGCGGAAGCGCCGCAGTTGAGCTGACTGCCGCCAGGGCTAGGCCGTCGCCAAACACGAATTTGGCACCGGTCGTGTAGGTGAGGAGTCCGCCGTTTGCGATCGAGATACCGCCGCTGGTAGTGGCCGCGAACGTGATGGTATGGTCTCCCATCGCGAGCGTGTTCGCGTTCTGGACGTTGATATCGGTCAGGGTCAGGTCGTCATTCAGAGTAACGGTGCCGACGCCATTTTCGTAAATCGCTAACCCGCGGATGGATTGTCCAGCCGACGTGATGGAGCCGGCGGTGTAGAAGATGACACCTGGCGAATTGACCATCGTCATTCCGGACGAGAGGGTCAGGTTTCCGCGCATCGCGAAGCCGGTGCCACCCGGATCGAACGAGCCGGTGAAGCCGGTGAAGTCGATGTTTTTGCCGAGCGCCGTATCGCTCAGGGTGATGGGATTCGATCCCGTGACGATGACGTTATCGGTGTCCTGGTCGGGAACCCCGTTGGTCCAATTAGCAGCGGTCTGCCAGTCGGTATCGAACGCACCTGTCCAAGAAGTTGTAGTCATCTGCTGTCCCGTCGGTCGCAAACAAGCGCGACCCAACGTGGATTATAACAGGCAGATAAGACTACTGGACCGAAACAGATCTAAGGTCTTAGGCCAGAACCTTGAGGTCGGTCTGGATCAGCAGGATGGTATCGGTTGCCGCGATACCGACCTTTGAGGCCGCGGTCACGACTTCCAGATCCGGGGCCGCAGCGCTGTAACGGCCGGGTGTGGCGGTTAGCCAATAGGTGGCGCCGGGCGTTAGGGTTGCGGCGCCGGTCAGGAGAGTCCAGTCCGAGAGCTCGAGCTGCTGGCCCGGTTTCAAGACTACACCTTCTTCGGTCGCGAGCGTATCTTCGGCTATCAGGCCGATCACTTGGTACTGGTCAGACGCCACGTCCGCGGCGGCATATTCGAGCCCGGACGCAGTGGTCCGAACCGCATGACCCTGCAAGAGAGCTGATGCGGCGGTCACGCTCAGGGAACCGTCGCCGGCCGGAATCGTGGTGAGACCCGAATCGGTCTGGATCCGGAGGACGACGCCCGAGATCGTGTCTTCGAGCCACACGTCACCGGTCACCGGCGAAGCGGGCGCGCTGCTCAGGATGTTGAACCACAACCGGCCATCGCCTTTGATCTGGTGGACCGGGACGCCGGCGTTGCGCCATTCGTCCATGACGGCCCCGTCATCGAGCGTGATCAGGGTCGTGGTGGTTTCGGCTACCCCGGAACTGCTGGCGAGTTCTGAGATGTTCTTGAGACCGTTGAGCGAGGTCCCGTGATTCCTACGGACAGTCATTCCCTAAGGTTACGGGGCGGAATCTGGCCCGCCAGCCGCGTCACGTCCGGTCCAGTATTGCTGGAGGGCCAGGGATGAGCAGCGCTCCTGGAACTGGGCCCCGGTGTCGCCGTCTCCGGCAGCCACGCAATCCTCGACGAGGTCTGGGCAGCATTCCAGGATACGGCGCGCGATCTTGTAGCGGCCGTCGCGAGACAGAGCGCCGAGTTCGATCACGCGGTCGATGCGGCCCGGCCGGGAAGACATCGAGCCGTCCTGGGTCTTGGAGGCGAGGGCGGGATCGACGGTTTCGATATGGTTGGTGGTGATGATCGTGAAGATCCCTTCGGCGGATTCGACACCAGAGATCGCGTTCAGGAGGCAGTCGAAGGTGAGCCCGCCCCCGGATTCACCCAGGAGGTTTTCGCGGCCCTCGAAGACCGCGTCGATGTCTTCAATCAGTACCACCGCCGGCGACTGTGCGAGCGCCGTGGTCCAAGCGTTGATGAACTCTTTGTTGGACATCGAGGCGATGTCCATGATGTAAACCGGAAGATCCAGTTCCTGGGCGAGTGCTTTTACGCACGAGGTCTTGCCGGTGCCGGGCTTGCCGTGCAGGAGCCAGCCGCGGCGCCACGGAATCTGGCGATCCGCGTACCACTTCTTCGAATCGATCCAGCGGCGTGCTTCCTCGATCGCGACTTCCATCGCGGGCGGAAGAGCCAGATAGCTGAACGGTTCCGAAACCGAGACCTGGGGCCCGAGCTCCTCGGGCTTCCACGTGAGGGGGCGGTTCTCCATCACGTCGTCGAGCCCCATGCTGGACGGAGAACGTAAGCGAGGACCGTCATCGTCGTCGCGGTCGCTGATCATCTTGCGGCCACCAGAGCCAACGCAGCGGCGGATTGCGAAACGCTTTCCGGCGCCTTCATAGTAGTGGTCGTTCAAGTGCGTGCCCTGCATGTACTGGTTCAACGCCTTGAAGGCGCGCTCGAGTAAGGCCTCGACTTGGAAGGTGCCGCGGATGAACGTCACGGTGGTCCGGAGATGGCCGTGATCCTTGTCGAGTGGTGCTGATACCACGATAGGGCGCCAGCCGTCCCAGAACAACGCGGCCTTCTCGGGAAACTGTTCGAACCCGACGGCTTGCTTGCGATCGAGCGGACGCACGTGCATGACGGTTCCGGTAAATTTCCGGAAGGCGCCGTGGGAACTCTGGAACTCATGCCAGCACAGACGGCCGATCGCCTGAGCGGCGTATCCGACGACTTCCACCCGGATGACCAGGAGACCGAGCGCGCGTTCGAGCATACCTTTGATGTGACCCCAGCACGCCATCACGACGCCGAGGGCGAGGCCTCCACCAAAAACTCCAGACATGCTGGCAAGATCAATCATGTGCGCTCCGCCAAGAACGACTCGTAGTGTTCGATGGCTTTCTTGAGATCACGCGGGTCGAACCAGAGCGTTGGTCCGCGCAGGACGTGACCGTAATCCCGGACCCCGCAGTCGGTGGTGCCGATCAGGATCACGAGCCGGTTGAGATGGAATTCATCGGTCTCGGACTCCCAGGTGAGTTCGAAGTCGTCCTCGTTGCGGGTCACGTGCGGAACCACGAGTTCGATTCCGAGCTGCAGGCACGAGAGGGCGAATTGACGGAACCACATCTTGGCATCCTGGACCGCCTCGGGCGGAACCGGTGCCGCATAGACTTCGAAGTCGTCGGCCAGGACGGCGGCTTCGCGCCGGATCGCCTGGTCCACATCCGCTATCTTTTGGGTCGTCTCGTCGAGGCCGTCTGGCATGATCGAGACAATATGATTGACTAGATGACAGTACAGTAAATTTTACCGCTGTTCCCAGGACTCCCGTTCGAGGCGCCGGCGTTCGGCTTCGGCGTGCCGGTACAGGGTCTCGAATTCGTTGGAACGATCCGCGAGCCACTTGTTAGTGGAGCGCAGCAGCAGGATCCAGGTGACCAAGGAGCCGATAACGAGCAGGAGCGCAAACAAGATCCAAATCATCGTGCACTCAGCTCTTTCTCACCATCTTGGGTTAGGGCCCAGCCGGAGCCAACTTGGACGACCAGCTTGTAGGATTCGAGACGCTCGAGGGTCGTCTTGATCGAGTTTATGTAGCGCCAATTCTGGTTCGGACCCTCTTCGGTTTCGGGCCAGATGTACTCGACGATCTCCGGAACGGTCGTGAAGCGGTGAGAGAGTGCCTCCAGGATCGCGAGTTCGTTCTGAGTCAGGTTCATGGTTCGTCCTTGTTCTTGCCGGTCAGGAGCCACACGTGGCACACTTCGAGTCGGGCGGCCTGTTGAATCACGCCCATGATCGCGCTCTCGCGCTGCTCGGTTACGGTCGCCTTGGTGTAGCGGTGGAACCGGTCCAGGAAGATCGCGATCTCGTCGTCGACCGTCTGGCGGTTAATCTTGCCCTTCTCCCAGCGGTCAGCGAGCACCAGGTAGAGCCGGACGGCGACCATCAGGAGTCCGATCTGGAGCGGTGTGTCGAGATTCTTCGACACCACCAGCATGGCCTCGGCTTGCCGGCGCAGGATCGCCGGCGACAGATCGTCCGTCACGTTCATTCGCCAGCGAGATACTTGATGGACCGCTTGGTTACCTGCGCGGCCTTGCGGAGCAGTTTCATAGACGGATTGGAGCGCTGACCGGACTCGATCAGGCTCAGGTAGGATGTCGAGATTCCCAGCAGAGCGGCGAACTCGGTCTGGTTCTTCTTCATCCGTTGGCGTTGCGCTTGCCAGCGCTTACCGATGACGTTGTCGTCTGACATCTTATTTGGCGCTCCTGCGCGCTTTGGGTTTCGGCTTTCGCGCGGCAACCGGGATGAGCGGCAGCGAGAAGATTCCGAGTTCTTTGAGTCGGTCTTGAATCGAGGAGATGCGGCGCCGGTCGACGTCGTTCAGCTTGGCGCCTGCGGTCAGGTCACAGATCAGGAGCGCCATGTCGGCAGCCAGGATCGACAGATTCGGCGCGGACTTGGGCGGTTCCGGGAGCGTGGCGACCAAGTGCTCGACCGGCGTCGGGGTCGCGGCATCCGGCGGGACCGGAACTTTGGCGCGGCGATCGTTGATCGGTTTCTGGTCTGGCTTTGTTTCGACCTTCGCCTTCGGGCGAACGACCAGCGAAGTCGCGGCGTTGAACTCGTGGTGGATCTGGGTGAGCCCGATCTCGTGCCGCACGCCGTCGCCTGACCACTTGCCTGACTGGTGGTTGTACTTCGGGATCTTGGTGTGGAGCGCCTGCATCCCGTACTTGTCGACCGTGTAGGCAACCCAGCCCAGGTCGTGGTGCGACCAGTCCATTACGGGTTCCCTTTGAATGCGCGCGATAGCTGCACAGCCGAGAGGGCGATGACCAGGACCGCGGTAGCAGATCCGACCCCGAGGCTGATCCAGCCCGTTCGGGTCATGGCGCCGTCCGGTCCCGACAGGGCCAAGAACACCAGGAAGGACAGATTCATGAGCACGACGGCCCAGGTGACAAAGCGAGCGAGATTCATCGACGGCCTTTCTGAGGCTTGAGCCAAGAAGCGATAAATTCAGTGGTGAGGAGCCAGATGAAGGTCATGGCTGCCAACGCGGTGATGGAGGCCGCGATGGTCTGGACCCAGAGCGGTCCGCCGAACACGTAGATTCCCCACACGCTGCAGAGTCCGCCCTCGAGCAGATGTTTGAGGCGCAGCCGCCAGGTGCCGACACCGTCGTGGATCACATCGCACGCAACCCCGAGACCCCACGTGATGATCCACGTGACGTACAGGGCGGTCTGGGTCGGAGGCATTGAGTCCAACACGCTCGCGAGCGCGATCGAGGCGATCGAAATCGCCATCAGGATTGGACCAATCAGGTTCAGCTTCAGTTTCATGTCGGTTCTCCATTAAAAGTCGGGTGCTGGATCGAGGTCGCCATCAAAGCCAACAGCGGTTCGCCGCCGGCCGCACTGGCGATCTGGATCGAGGTAAGGCCCATGAAAGCCTTGAGGATGCGGTTGAATTCGAGAAGTCGGTTCGGGGCCCGGAACTCCACGTCGCTCAGCAGGATCGCGATCTCGGGCGGAGGCGCGAACATGCGCCCGTAGAAGTACATGGAGTTGTAAGCGCCGGTGGTGTCGAACGGCGGAAGCGTGTCGCGTTCGACGTCGATCATGATGTTTCCGGTCCCGATCCAGTGATCGAGGCGCACGACGGCGCGCTGACCTGCGAACTGATGTTCCAGGAACGCCTTGATCTCGTTAGCCGAGGCGGTCTCGATGACTGGGCAAAGAAGTTCACCGACGCCGGTGATCTGCGGGACGGACAGCATGCTTAGGCCTGGGCCGCTCCTTCGGCCGGCGCGGCTTCGGGGGCCGCGGCAGCAGGGGCTTCCTCAGTTTTCTTGCTCTTGGCGAGTTTGGCTTCCAGGTACGCGATCTTCTCGTCGTCGGTCATGCGGCGCAGCCCGATCTCGGCGAACTGCTCGTCCGACATCTCGAGGATGTTCGAACCAGGGTTCATGAACACGAGATCGCACGAGCCGCCGAACATGCCTTTGATCTGCTTGTAGGCGGTCGCCTTGTTGGACACGCCCCACACGAAGACGATGCGCTTGTTGTTGTCGCCGACGAGCATGGAAAGTTTCATTCTGGATCCTGTGGTTGTGGACGAGTTGAGGGTACTGGGTCAGGAAGTTCGGTCGGAGTCACGATCGTGATCTCAGGCTGTTCCTCGATGATCTTCTGGGCGGTCGCGCCGATCTCTTCGACCTCGTGGTCTTCCAAGTCGGCCGAGTAATCCGCGATCTTCGAGGTGTCGACGACGCTGCCGTCGGCGAGCTGATAGAGACCGCTCCCAACCTTCTTCGCGAAGGCGATCCGGGGGTCGTACGGCTTGCGCTTCGCCGCGAGTTCGCAGCGCTTCTCGTACGTCAGCTCTTTGCCGTCGTCGCCGACCGGCGCCCGAACGGTCTGTTCGGAGTCGACCATGTGGGTACCGCGCAACAGCAGGTTGTTCCGGTACGCAGAGAGCGACTGCTGGAGCTTGTGGCTCTTGATCTGCTGGATGTGTGCGATCGGGTCGATGCCCAACGGATCGAAGCCGAGCGGATCTTTACTCATCGGTCTTCTCGGCTTCCTCGGTGAGCTTTTTGAATTCTTCGCTGTAGTACTCGCGGACGACCGCCTGGAGCCGGCGGTACGTGATGAGCGCCCGGATCGTCAGGTAGGTGATCCGCGCGAGCGTGTAACCGAACAACACGACGGTCCCGATCAGCAGGAGCGAGCTTCCGGTTTCGACCGAGGTAGCGATGACGCTCATTCGATGATCCTGGTATCGATGTCGTCTTGGCTGACCGGTTCGAGCATCGTCTCGGTCTCGATGTCGTTCTGGCAGACCTTCCGGGGTCCGCAGGTCCGGTGGCAGCACTTCACTTTGCGGTTGATGCGCCGGATGTCGTACACGACGCCCGCGAACGCGATGACCAGGAGAGCAGCGAGGATGTAGTACAGCACGTTATTTCCTCCAGTCGTTCCAGAACAGCTTCACCACCGATCCGATGAAGATCAGGGCGGCTGAACCAACGAAGACCCAGTACACGGTCACGATTACTTCCGGGTGTACCGACGGGTGACGCGCTTGGCCGGAACTTTGGCCGGGACCATGCGGCGATACGCCGCGCGGATCAGGTGGATGAGCACGCCGAACAGGGCGCCCAGGCACGCGCCCGTAGCGACGAAAAACAGGCCTTTAAGCAGGATCGGGGACATGTGGGTTTCCGTTGTTGGTTTGTACAACCCACGATAGCCAGGTTTACTCGTAGTCAAGACAATGGACTTGACTCATATGTAAAAATAAGGAACCCCGGGCTTTTCGGCCCGGGGCTCACAATTACCAATCCAACAACAAGTTAAACCAATCCAACCTGGTCGAAATTACCTACGCAGGGAGAGCGGTCAAACGTCGTCCTCTGTTATATTTCCGCTTGCTTCTGTGCTTTCCAGGGCATCCAGCGGATCCCTGTGGGGTTTGAGCGCCGGCACAAGGGGACTTTCCTCGGCGGCTGCGTAGATCGCCTCGATCCAGGCCATCGCCCCGAGACCGTGGTGGATCCTGACCAAAACCCGTATCTTGCACCCCAGGCAGGTGCCTGCTCCATGACAGATACACGTCTTCATACCAAGTCGATTGTGACGATCCGGGAACGAAAGTCACGCGCCAGCTTGAGACCCCGTTTCCCGGCTGGGAAACCCAACTGTGGAACAATTCTTTAAGTGGCACAGCCCCCAGGTATTGCACCTGGCCCGCCGGATTTGGAGTTCGGCGCCTCCCTTGGAGAAGGCCATATGGAATGGTCCGCGCACAGGGAATTGAACCCCGATTCCCTCCTTATCAGAGAGGTGTCCTGACCGTTGGACGATACGCGAGTGAAGATGGTGCTCAGCCAGGGAATTGCACCCCAGTCCCACCCATACCAAGGGCGTGTACTGCTGACTGTACTAGCAGAGCGTGAAACAGCGTCGTAAAGCAAGCGCGTTGCTTCGTGACAATAGACTTGACCAGGACACGATGCGTGCGTGATCGATGAAGAATTTGTAATCGTCGACGGCTCTGTCGAGTCGCCCCTGTTGACCGCTGAGGAGGCTGCGGCCTATCTGCGCTGTCACCCCAAGACGCTTGGTAAGCGTGGGGTGCCATATGTCGACCTGGGGCATCGATCACACTTCTACCGGAAAGAGGACCTCGATGCTTGGATCGCGCAGCGGCTCAAGAAGCCGCTCGCATCCGCGCCGGCGCGCGTGGATGTCCTGGCGCTCGAGCCCGTGCGCGAGTACCTGCCGAAGCGCCGGAAGCGCGCTACGAGTCGAGCTTCCTGACCACTTCCCTGAACACCGTGCGCGACGGGTGCGCGTATCGCTCGGTGAGCTTCGTCGAGCTGTGTCCCATGAGTCCCTGGATGTGGTAGATGTCCACGTCCTTCTCGGTCAACCGGGTGGCGTACGTATGGCGCAGATCGTGGATCCTGAGCGTCGGTTTTCCGAGTTCCTCCCGGACTCGTTCCCACGCCTTGCGGAGCCCGACGGCCGGGCGTGGCCCGAACCGCTGTTCTTCCGCGGCGAGCCGCATCTTCACTGCTTCTTCGCGGGTCAAGAAAACCCCGAGGTACTTGGGGCGACCGCCGCGGCCACTCCCGATCTCGGCGCGGTACCGGATGGCGCCGCCCTTCTGGCGCACCTTGCGGACGCCGAGGATTTGTCCGCCAGGAACCGATCGCTTCGGGAGCCGCGTGTTGCGCTCGCGATCGAGCCGAGACAGGGTGCCAGCGTGCCACGGAAAGATTGGCTCGGCGGCGCGGGCCTGGGCGACCTGCTTCAACTCCGCGACCGTGGCGACACCGGCGCGACGCAGCAGCATGTCGATCGTTCGGTTCCGGAGCGGAACCTCGCGCATCTTATGGTTCTTGGTCACGTACCCCAGCAGACGCACGAACGGCTCGAGCTTCTCGGTGAACAGGATCGAGCTCCACGTGAGCGCCAAACCTTCACGCCGCCGCGCGCCCGTATCCATCAAGAGCATCGCGTAGTCGCGCAGGTCGGGCGTTGGCTCGCACAGCGCCAGCAACCGATCCGCTTCGGCCTCGCTCAGGGCCAGGTAGTTCGCAACCCCGACCGGCACCTTTTTGAATTCCGGAACCGGCATCCCGGCTCCCCAAAACTTGTTCGCGTACCGGCACACCACCGTGACGTTCATGAGCGTGGTGTTCACCGTGTTGGGGGCCAAGCCGGCCGCCAGCATGGCGCGTTTGAAATCGCTCAGGCGCTCGGTGGTCACCGCGGTCAGCGGCGTCTTCTCGCCCAGGAACTCGACGATCCGGCCGAACAGAGACGCGCGGGTTGCCAAGGACTGCTTGTAGGGTCGATCGTGGTAGCAGGGGGCCACCACCTCGACCAGGTAGTCGTCGAACGCTTTCTTGACCGTCAGAGCCGAGCGCTCCGGCGGTGCCACGGTCACGGCCATGATCGGCACATGCTGGGCCTGGTCGCGCGCCGCCTTCCGGAGATTCACCTTCCACTCGTCCTCGAACTCGCGCGCGTCGTTCTTGGTCGGGAAGCCGCGCCGCGTGAAGCGTTGGTTCTTAAACTCGAACTGGACGTAGTAGGAATCGGTGCGTTTGTCGAAGCAGGCAGACATGCTATTTCTCCCATTGGTGTCACTACGGACTCACAGCACTTGGTCACCTGCAAGCCACCGTACCCCCTTTGGGTGCAATTCAAAATAGCGACTGATTGGTTTCGTTCGATGGTGTCATACACTCGGTATTTACCGATATTCTGTGCATTCCGTGCAGGCGATCCGATCATCGTAACAATAGATTTTAACCAGTGTTAAAACCCATCTTTCGTAATTCAGATAGCCACGGTTCGATTAAATTCCCCAACCGCAGCCATTTGCACGACTTGTACCTAACAAAACCGTCTAGCTACTACTCCCGTTCGAAATCATAAAGGTAGTAAAAGGAGCGATGCGGACTCGCCGGTCACCTGCAAAGTCACCTGCAAACTACTGGGTTTATGGATGAAAAACGAAGTGCCCAAGAGAGGGATCGCACCTCCGACCTTTCGCTTACGAAGCGACTGCTCTACTGCTGAGCTACTCGGGCGCATGGGCCGCATCGTGCTCAAACGACGCCACGCGTCTAGGGGTGACTGGTGCCCACGGCCACGAATCGCACGAGCGTCTCCTGAGTACAAAACAGGTGTCCTGCTACTGGACGACGCGGGCATTGAATGGACTACGCGATCGGTGCTGCCCCGACTTGGTCCTGCTTGGAAGGCAGGCGATCTGCTAGATGACCCACGCGTAGGTGAAAGTTAGATTGGTTCGCCGTGCAGCTGAATCAGCGCATGGCATCGATGGGTGAGTTCGAAGCACGCCATCGCGGTCTGGTTGGCGACCTCATGGGGAACGTAGAGACGACCCCGTTCGGGATCGAAGTGCGCGCCGCGCAGCCACGGCATCTCGGTTAGGATCGGAACACCGATCGCCATCAGCTCGTCGTAGGTGAGCCAGTACCGGTACGGCCAGCTCAGAGTGGCGGGTGCTTCAGGTGTCTCTTGGCCGTCGGGCATGAGATCTGGAATCCGATCGGAGCCGGACGGTTCAGGATGTCGTCGTGGCGGGCTTCGTCTTCTTCGCGGGCGCAGCGAGCGGCCCGGATCTCGTTGATCAGGAACATGATGGCGGCTCCTACCAGGAAACCGGCCGCGAATCCGACGGAGAGTATGATTGGCACACCCGGATCATAACGAGTCAAGTCTATTGTCAATGGTGCTGGCCCAGGGAATTGAACCCCGGTCTGAGCGGTACGAAGGCCCTGTTCTGCTAACTAAACTAGGCCAGCATGGCGAGACAATAGATTTGACTGACAGTGTAATATTACATACAGTCGGCCGGTATGCGTACCGCCCTCCTGCTGTTACTATTCGGAACTCTGTCGGCCGCGGTCCCGGGAATCCCTGAGCCGCCGGCGCCGGGCCCGATCCCGGAAGTGACGCTCGGGTGGTTCAACGACTGGCACGCGATCCCGACCACGCACTCGGATGATCACCGGACCAACGCGTTCATCGTGGGGATCCGGATCGACGACTGGGTCTACCAAGTCGACGACTCGATGCTCACGTCGCGCGAGCTCGGGGTCAGGAACGACGAACTCTCGCTGACCGCAGGCTACATCATCGCGAACGACGAGTCGGCCTCGATCGTCCTCGGCGGCGGGGTTCGGCTCCGCGGAGACTATGGCGGCGAGTCCACCCAGAACTGGTGGCATTCGCAGTGGCGCGATTACCCGGTCCACCTTGCGTACGAAGACTCGGTTCCGAGCCCGATTCTCTACATGATGAATCACCTGCGGACGTTTCCGCTCAACGATCATTCGCTCGAGATCATCGCGGACGGTGAAGTCCTGTCGGACGCGCTCGCCGTCGATCTCGGGCTGCGCGACGTCGTGTTCCTGAATGACGCCGGTGACATCCGTATCTGGTTCGGCCCGCGCTGGCAGTTCCGCGAAGATTGGCAGGACAATCAGATCGGTCCCGAGATCGCTCGATTCGAACGAGGTCTCTGGATCGACTACGGGATCCAGATCGGTCACTTCAGCCTCGGAGAACGCCATGCGATCGGGCGCTCCGAAGGCATGGGCACGATCAGCTGGAGCTGTGGATTCTAATGACCAAAGTACCTCTTTCGCCCTGGACGCGCCTCACGAGTCGCTCCGAACTGGAGTCTGACGCGCGCTACTTCAAGCTGCTCGACGAAAACGGCCGGAAGCATCTGACCGCAGAAACAAAGAAGCGCATCGACGCACTCCGGATGATGTACGGCGACGACGCCTGATGATGGTCGGCGCCGTGGGAGTCGAACCCACCTGTGACCGCTTATAAGACGGCTTGCGACTGAACCGGTCGCGTGACGCCACTGTTATGGTTCAGGGGCCCAGGTGACCGAGCTGAACTCGATGTGCCTGGTAGAGTCTGGATTCCAGACGTCGAACACTTTGACGCCGGTTCCTTCGTCCATCGGGATATAGGCGTCCGCGGCGCTCACGTTGGTGAGCGGGCTTGGCGGGTTCGACTGATACGTTACCGCATAGAAGTTTCGCATGTAACCGTTGATTCCCGGGTTGTCGTAGCCGACGCGCATCCCGAGGAGACCAGCGCCCGTCGTGATGTTCGCCCCGACTGTTCCAGAGACCACTGAGACTCCGTTGAGAAACACAGCCGTTACGCGAGACGTGTTGACGGTGATCCTGATTGTGTTCCACGCACCGAAGTTGAATAGACCGGGAGCTGAGCTGTTCTGGAAGGCTCCGCCCGCCCATTGTGCTTGCCAGCGCAACGATCCGTCACCCATCACCCGTAACTCATACCCGTAATTTGAGACGTTCCACGGTGCCCCGAAAGAGAACAAGCCAGCGGATCCAGAGGCGTGATTGACTTCGAACTCCCACGTGCGGGCCTGGAGACCGCCGGCCGCGATGTGCCACATCGTGTTTCCGCGCCCGTAGAACGCCTGGTTGGTGCTGCCGAGGCTCTGGAGGTTGGTGTCGAACGGCCGATCGTAAATCGTTTCCGGCATGCGCCCGCCCTGGACGGCTTCAACATGCGAGAGAGCCTCGGTCTTCCGGAACCTGTCTTGCTCGATCTGGTTCTGCTGGCCAGCTGGAGTTCGACTCTTACCGTTGTCGGTTACGCGGAATTTAGGCATACCACAGAGTTTATGGTTGCCATGTCGGCATACTAGGGTGGCGTCGCGGGGTGGGCTCGAACCACCAGCCTCCAGCTTCGGAGGCTGGTGCTCGTCCGATCGAGCTGCCGCGACAAAATGGAACGCATGCTGGGAATCGCACCCAGATCCTCTCGCTGGCAGCGAGACGTCTTAGCTGTTAGACGACACACGCGTGAAACTAAAGAAGCGGAAGCTGTCCCGTCACGGGATCGATCTCGTGGTCCCAGTGTGGACCGATCGCCAGACACGTCTTGGTCGGAACCCCGTTGAACTCGGTGAGGCCGCGGTCTTCGATCAGATGACACCGTAGCCCACGAGCCTTCGCGGCCAGCTCGATGTCGAGCAAGGCCTGCTCGGACTCAACGTAGCAGCAGATCTTCCGGAAGTTGCCGAAGTACCAGGCTTGCTCGGCCGGATCCAGGAAGATCCCGTCGAGCTCGATTTTGACGTCGTTGTCCTTCAGGCCTGGACGGCTCTCGCGCGGCCCGAACACTTTGAGCATCAGGGCTGCGATGCTGGCATGAGATCCCTGAGCGATCATCTTACCCTTGCGCATATTGAGGTCCTTGCGGACCACGATCACTTGCTTAACCGAGTTGACTGACATGGCAGCACTGTACAGAGTCCTTGTTGGGTTGGAAGGAAATGGTCCGCCGCGTAGGACGTGCGCCTACATCCCCCGGTTAAGAGCCGGGTGCATCTGTCTGTTTATGCTTGCAGCGAATGAAGTGGTTGACCACCACGGGGTCGATCCGTGTTCCCTCGGTTAAAAGCCGAGTGCATCAGCCCTAATGCTTGTGATCTGTGAAATGGAGGCGCGAGGAGGAATCAAACCTCCGTGGACAGGGTTGCAATCTGCCGCCTGGTCACTCGGCCATCGCGTCTTGAAAAGTAAAGGGTGCCCGTTCTTCCTATTGGTAGAAGAACGGGACTTGTTGGTGTCACGCGTGATGACACCACGGGTACGGTCGTCCGGCCCAGTCAGGCGACTTCTGGAGTTCGCTGCTCCGGGAGACCGAGGAACGCATTGCGCATGTTCTCGATGCGCGACTCTGGCGACCGGTGCGCCGTCGGCTTACCGCGGATCACAAGCGAGAGGTCGTGAAGGGTGCTGATCAGGAGCGCGTTGTAGTGCGCCTGAGACTGCGCGACGCGAGCTGCGTTGCTCACGTGTGGCTCGTGCGTGACCGCCTTGAAGGCGACCTGCATGGCAACGAGCTTCTTGAGCTCGCACCGTATTTTGTAGACGTCGTCGGAGATCTGGGACATTGGTTACCTTTCAGGATTCCAGAGTTTGTGGTGACGAAACAGTTTCCTGGCCTCGCCCGAGATGGGCGCGGTCGCGAGCGCGGTAGCGGCGTTGCCGATATCGGGCTCTCGGAAGAGAGTGAGAGGAATGCCGGCCCCGGTGAGCCGCTCAGCTTCCTGGAGAAGCTCGAGCTCAGACGGGACACCGATCACGATCAGGTGGCTGATCTGGTCGGTCTGGTACGGGTGGAGGAGTGCGACCTCGTGGGTCGCGTGGGCAGCCTGAACAAGCTGCTGGGCCAATGGCAGGTCTAGCCTGACAAGGCAGTAGACGTAGCCGGGTAGCTAGGCGTTCTTCATGGTAACGATTTCACCAAGCTGACCAGGGCGGTCAAGGCTATTCAATCTTCGTAATCCAGCTTCTGGAGCTCGTCCAGATCGCGGTCACTCAGGTGCTCTTCGGGCGAGGGCGTGTTCAGCAAGGTGACGCCGTTGATCGCGGTCACGTGCTTCATGTAGCGCTTCAGGAGCTCTTTGTAGTCGGGCTCAGCCTGCTGGACCATAACGGCAAGCCGGTTATTCGACTTACCGATCTGGCGCAGGTTGGCTTTGAAGGTATCGGACGCTTTAGTCATGGCTGGCTCCTATGGTGCCCCCGGTGGGATTCTCGCCCACAACCGCCGGGTTTAGAATCCGCCGCTCTTGATATTGAGCTACGGGGGCATGGGGGACTATGGCACAATATAACGCCACAGTCAAGGCCATTGTCACGAATCGGACCTACTCCTGGCCCTCGCGCTTGTATTCATTCATCTTACTGATCTTCAGGTTGACCTCTTCGACTGCCTGCTTCTTCTGCTTGGTCTTGGCACCTTTACGGGCGCTGGCAGAGCGTTCGTCGATCATGCGGTCTCTGGTGTTGCCGAGCAGGTCCTCGGTGGCGCTGAACAGACGCTTAACCGATTTGTCTTCGCGCCACTGCTCTATCGCCCAGGTGCAGTTCCAGTAGTTGTCGCTGGAGCCCGAACCGATGCGATCACCCAGCACCGCGTTGCGGAGGACCAAGATCGGACTGCCTTCAGGCAGATCCGTGCCGGCCAGGTATGAGTCGATGAACTCCTCGGCCTTCCGAGGATAGAAGTGATGGAAAACCACCATTGCCGCCGCGATGGTCGCGCGGGTTAAACGAGCACGTTTCGTGTTGAATTTCCCGGTCACGAACTCGAACGACGCAGACATCTTGAGGAAAGTGTCCTCGAGTTCGTCGATCGTCGGGCGGTGGTGGACGCCGGTGCACTTCAGATACTGGCTAACGATCTGATTGCAGAGACGGTTATGGGCCGGGTCATTCAGAAGTTTGAGGCACTCGAAGCTGGTACGATTGCGACCGCGGTCCGTATGCTTAGCGATTTCAGGACTACCGCCGCGCATGACGTACATCCACTGCCCTTTGCCAGTAATGACGATCGCGGCGAGTCGGTGTTGGCCGTCGAGTACTTCACCGTCTTTACCGATGCAGATACCCTGATGGGTCGTCATGAACTCATCGTTCATAATAAGCCGGACGAAGTAATCGGTATTGGCCGGCGTCATCGGGCGCGCGTTGTTGTGGTTGTGGTTTTTTAGCAAGTCCTCGGCTATTTCCTTGGACACGTATTCTCGGTTGTACGACATAGGATCTTTCCCGCCCGCTGTGGGCCATTTCGTAGACAGTGTAAATTCGCGTTACCGAGGCCAAATATACGAGCTGTTGCACACAGTCAAGATCATTGTATTGATCGTACTAAATGGTCGGGATGGCGGGATTTGAACCCACGATCTCCTGGTCCCAAGCCAGGCGGAGTAACCAGACTCTCCTACACCCCTATGAAAATGGTCAGAGTGGTTGGATTTGAACCAACGATCTCCTGGATCCGAACCAGGCAGAATACCAAGCTTTCCCACACTCTGAAAAATGGCGCCCCCACGCGGTGCTGCCCCGCGCTCTCCTGATAGACAATCAGGCGTCTTAGCTGATGGACGATGAGAGCAAAAGCCCGCGCTTTATTCGACCGCCTTCGCGGCCACCCGTTCAACCGACGGGCAGGTCAGCCTTACGGCTGCGCGGAACCTGATTGCCTTGCGGCACGAATGGTGGATCCGAGGTGACTCGCACACCTATCCCTCTGCTTGCAAAGCAGCCGCTCTTCTTTGGAGCTACGAACCCGAAAAACATGCAGATAACGCGCTGGTTCCCGCGGCCTATTGATTTGCTATTCCGCCCGGACGGGAGCGGTTGCTGGCTCGAGCACAGCGGCGGCGTGTTACCAATTACACTAACCGGAGCAACCCGGCCGGGCGTCGAACCCGATTTCCGCAAGAGGTGACCGCTCCATGCCTGGTACGGGTTGAGCGCGATCTCGAGCAGCGCTGCAGCGTGGCTCGATGTTTCGCTCGGTCATTCTCGTCCTAAGGGGACGGGTGGCCCGTAGAGGATTTGATCCTCAGCGATCATGAATGGAGGGAGAAGGCGGAATCGAACCGTCTTGCGAGCGCGCCCGCATCGAGCCCAGGTATCCCTGTTCGAATTCTCCCATGAATGGCGGGGTGAGATGGGTTCTATACCACCGACCTCTCATTGGCCGACATTGCTGTCGGCGAATAAGTGCTCTCGCTGAGCTACCACCCCAAAGAGGATCCGTCGGTCACGAACACTGATGAGGTGCTCGATTCGGTCATCAGCCGACCGACGGCGTTAAGTTGTTTGAAGCGAGCTCGAGTGAGGGGTTACAATTCCCTGACTTATCTCCGCAATCACGTATTCGACCATCCTGCCTCATCCGTGCCCGAACGGCCGTTCGGGACACCGGGTCAACAGCAGGAGGAGGACTCTCACCTCCACACGCTCGCCTTCTAGTCGTTATATTTGGCTACCAAGCGTGGCTCTCGAGTTGCGCACCGATGAACACCCAATGCGTCTCGATCGTCGTCTTGCGCTTTCGCGTTCTTTCGTACCTCTTTATGTTCTCAAGAGTGCCTTGGTCCCCGAAGGACGGGTTGGCTCGGCCACACGCGGGCGCGCTTCAATCAACTTAACAAACTGGATTTCAAAGATCGAAGCACAGATAATCCGGTCCCGGCCATGATAGTCAAGGCCATTGTTATGATTGGTTGCGAGTCTTGGAATTGCACCAAGCTACTTGGCTTATGAGACCAGGCAGGATCTATCTCCTGTCGAACTCGCATTGAATGGTACGCGACGATGGATTCGAACCACCGGTCTTCTCGATGTCACCGAGTTGCTCTGGCCGCTGAGCTAGTCGCGTATGAATGGTGGTCAGCCAGGGACTCGAACCCTGATTCTCCGGGTGTAGGCCGGGCGTTCTTGCCGTTGAACTAGCCGACGATGAATGGCACCCACTGATGGAATTGAACCACCGCCTGAACGTTCGTAGCGTCCCGGTCTTCCGTTAGCCTAAGCGGGCGTGTCCCTACCTGCGCAGGGAAATGGTACTCGGTCAGGGTTCTGCCCCCTGTTCTCGCGGATGAAAGCCGCGGATCTTAGCTAGTGGACGAACCGAGCATGAATGGGCCAAGAGACCGGATTCGCACCGGCATCACGGGAGACACAATCCCGCATCCTCACTGTTGGACGACTCTAGGCATGAATGGGTGACCCGCGAGGATTCGAACCTCGAGCAGCGAGATCCAAAGTCTCGCGTTCTACCATTGAACTACAGGTCAGTGAAAAAGGTCAGGCGCTCTTCCGGGTTAAGCTAGCAAGACAAGGGCCTGGGCGCATGGCGTCGATCGCCGCTTCCGCGCTGTTCCGCGAGTGTCGTCGAGGCCTCGACGACTGCTCTTCTTGGACGGGATTCGAACCCGCATCTCCTGAGAGTGGTAGTCCTACTGTGTGCTGCCCACAGTTTGTCCGGCTGAGAACCGGGTGTACTAGCTGGTGTACGATAGGACCAAGAAAAAGGAGTCGGCCAGGTCAGCTGGCATTGATATCTGCGTAGGTCGGAATACCCGGCGCACCGGGGCGACATCGCATACGACTCCGAAGATTGGCGGCGCCGACAGGACTCGAACCTGTCGCCTTCCCGTTAGGACCGGGACGCTCTACCGGATGAGCTACGGCGCTCTGACCGCGCGCACGAAATGTGGCTCGCGCGCACGGAATGTGGCTGGACCGGAGGGATTCGAACCCTCACGCCCGCGTTTAGAAGGCGCGGCTCTGATCCGATCAGGCGGTCCCGAAACTTGACACATGAGCCAGAATTCGTCTGCTCTGACCCGAAAGGATTTACTCATGCCCATGAGTCGAGCAGGACGGGCCGCGGTCGCGGCAGCAGCCAAGAAGCGTTGGAGGCTGATCAAGGCTGGAAAGATCCGGAAGCCGAAGGTCGGCCGCAAGGCCGGCGGACGCAACAGTGCAAAATTATCGATCAAGTCGTCCGGTCAGTCCGGGCTCAAAGAAACCGTGAAGGCGTTGAAACAGCTCGGGGCCGCGGCGGGATGCCGGGTCGAAGTGACGCTCGTCCCGAAGTAGTTACTTGGTCCAGTGAGGGGTGTTAAGCATCATCGCATGCGCCTCGGTCTGGATATCGCTGAACTCGCGCTCACTCATTCCGGACTTGATGGCCTCGATCTGGAGTCTCGCCAACAGAGCGGCTGCGAGGCCTAGGCAGGTCTTGAGTGGACCGCGATGGAAGGTTCCGAATAGGGCCTCGTTGGTCCCGGTCGTCTCGTCTTGTTTGACCATCGAGATCACGCACGCGATTCCGCGGCTCTGGAGCTCCGAGATCAATTCGCGATCGGGTACGAGTTTCAGATTCATGACGGTTTTGTAGCCAGACCGCAATGCGATCCAGCCAGAAATGGCAGCCAGGCAGGGAATCGAACCCCGATATCGTGGTTAACAGCCACGTGTAATACCGTTATACGACCCGACTAAATGTCGGCCGTCCTCGACCTCTGCCGAGGACGGCCCACAAGAATTGTTCCACAGTATAGAGTTTTCAAAGACAGCCTGAAACGCATGAACCCCAGGCTTTTGGCCTGGGGTTCGGGAGAGTCAGCGCAGAAGATGCTGTGTTACTCTCGGACCCCCAGGATATCGCCATTACCGCGTTCAGTACCGACACAAATTCCCGTAGTCACGGCTTGCGGTTTGGCATGCCATGTGGGCTTGGTCATCGCGGCTGGATTTCTGAGGGCTATAGAAAGCATGATGTCCTGGCGTCCCAAGATAACGCCCATCACTTGGAAGTCAAGCTAACGGGCGAGTTCTTCCAGACGCCGCGGATACTGGTGGCGATCCAGACAACCTGCAGTGCCACAATCGCCCACGCGCTGGTCTCCCAGCCATAGATGGCCAAGAAAATGTCGCTGACGATGAACCACACGAAGCCCCACATGCGGGTGCGGGAGACCTGGCTGGCGACCAACAGGGCGCCGAGCAAACCGGCCGCGGCAGCCGGCCACTGGCACAAGAGCGCGATGTCGTGCCAGGTCACTTCTGGAGTCCTCGGCGGGCTTGTTCGATCAGGTACTGAACCATCCTCGGATCGAACGCGGCGATAAATCTCCGGATCTCATTCGCTTCCGGTCTTGATGGGCTCACTTCACATACCGAACCGTCGTCCTCGCCATGATATTCATGGCGCTCCTCGAGGTACACGCGCTCTTGCTGATCCTGCGACTGCGCGAGACGCCAGTCGCGATCGTGCACTGCTGAACAGATGTTCTCCAGCCAATCGAGTTCTTGAGCCGACAACAAGTCTTCCATTGGAGATCCTTATTCGGAGACGCAGCTCGGATAGTCCGTCACTTCACCAGGCAGATACGTCCCGGTGTAGCCTGGGTAATTCCACGCTGCGTAGTATGACATCGTGTAGGCATCGAGCGTCAGACTCTTGGTCGTGGTGACCGTTGGGTACGTGACCGACCAATCCGTCACCGTGACCGCGAGCAACCACGGCCCCGATGGTATGCTCGCCGCATCGAGGAAGTAGTTCGAGGGCAAGCCCGTCGCGTGTGTATTCTGGTACGCGGTCACGCCGCTAACGGTTACCAGACTGGTTCCCGAGAACGGGATCGCGGTGATGGTGTTCGCCGATCCAGTGGTCAGAACAGTAACGTTTGGCGATGCGTTGATAGCACCCGGGAACGTGAGCATCACCAGCGAGAGTTTGTAGCTGACGATAAATCGGGCGGTCGTGCCGCCGCTTGATGTCGCCCAGATGACGGAACGAAGGGTCGTCGGCAGCTTCACCAGATATCCTGGATGCTGACCGCCTGGCAGCGTCGTGTACGAGCTAAGACCGCGACCACCAAGGTAACTGTCGTTCGCAAAGCCGCTCGATGATAGACCGGTAGCAGCGGCGAGCTGACGCGTGATGAAGTTGTCGCCGAAGTCATGGACCGCCATGAGCATCAGGTTGTTTCTGGTGATCGAGGTCCTGCCGGAAGACGGAGCGAAGTTCTGGGTGTTGCCGTATGCGATGCCGTCGCCCCACTGACCGTAGAGCTCGTTGGTGACGTAGTCGGACGGTGCAAGCACTGTCGACGTGTTGGTATGGAAGATGCTCGAACAACTGCGCACGTCGTATGCGCCGGCACCAGACGCGACCCAGCGAGACATGACATTGTTGTCATCAGCCGGCGTTCCGAATCCGCACGCGTTTGGCGGGTTGATGCCGGTAGCCGTCATGTTGTCGATCGCGCACACGCTGGCCGCGTTGGTGACCAACCGCAGTATGTTCCCTACCGCGTCCGCGAATGTCGACGTTGGGGTCTGGCCCGCTGCGCTGAAGTTCAGCAGGTAGTTCGCGCGCTGCGAAATTCTCGGAAGCTTCCCGATGAAGTTCGTCGGCGAAGTCCCCGGGATCTTGATGTATTCGCCAGCATGATCGGTCGGCATGGTTTACGACAGCCAGACGGGCGTCTGCATGAAGAATTCTGAACCGACCTGGTAGACCACGACCCATGTCCCAGAAGGAATGGTTTCCGATCCACTAATCTGCAGCTGCTTCACTGAAACAGTCCTGGTCGACGCGCTAGTCGAACCGTTCTCGAACAGGTTGACGTTGTAGGTGTTGCCAGAACCGGAACTGATCTGGCCAGGAACAGTGAACCCGCTGTTGGCTGGAGGCGATACGACCCACGCGTATTGCTGAGGGCCGCCGCTAATGCGGCAGCGCGTAGTCAGCACTACGGGCGTGTCGATCGCGAGCGTCGAGACGCCGGCGCTCACGTTCGGGAACACGCCCAGCTTGCCGGTCGCAGAGCCAGATATGGGCGCATAGATGTCGAGACTAGCGTAGCCTCCGCGAGCGACCGGAGTCGTCAGGGCTCCCCACGTTCCCTTCGAGACGCCGTTGAGGATCGGCTGCACCACCGCGGTCAGGCATGTCTGCCCGGAGTCCGTGTCGCGCCGGACGATGACCTTCCGCTTGCTGGATTGATCCGAGCCTGACGTGGTGTCGTAGCACAGCAGCTTGGCCGCGTACGCCGGACACGGCACATCGTTCGGGAGCAGGAGCTTCACCTTCAGGACCGAATTGGCACCCGCGAGGTCGTCGACTTGGACGCTGGCGAGACAGCCAGGATCACCCGTGTTGGTGTCCGATGAATCGGTCTCGAAGTGGCCCGTCAGGAGCCCGCGGAAGAGAGTTTGGCCCATGGTGTTAAATTACCTAGCCGAACTCGCCCAGATAGCCCCGGATCATCTGGAAGTTGTCGATTTCGTATTCGGTGAACTCGTCCGTGATGGCGTCGTAACCCAGCGCCATGTCCCGCTCTCCATCCAGGCTGAAGATCAGGGTGATGTCCCGGGCGCCACGCTGGAACTTCACGTACATGGCCTCGTCGTCCTCGAACCAGACATGGTTCGGCCGCATCTGGACCTGGTTCATCATCGCTTCGGCGTGACCGAACAGCTGGCCGTAAAACGGGTACTGAGCGTACAGACCTTCGAAGGTGTCCCGAATGTCGTCGGGGTGCATCTGGGGCCAGTGATCGTCGTACTCGTTCACGACTGGTCCTCGTCGTCGGCCGCGTCGGCCAAGCCTTGGTCGGCCTGCCACTTCTGGTCCTCGGACATGAAGCTGCGGTGGTACTCGACGATGTCCTTGAGGCGTTCGACCGCAGCGTGGAGCTCGGCCACGTAGGACATGAACTCTTCCGGCGTCTTGCAGTCGTACCGCTTCGCCAGGTTGCGCCACTTCTCTCGAGCGACCCACAGGGCCTCGCGGGCGGTGAACTCTTCGACCAGGAGGTCGAACACGTCTTTCTGACCGGCGGTCCCGGCCTGTCCGCACAAGTCCTTGGCGCGCTCCCAGAGGGCGGAGCATCGCCGGCACGGACGCGACTCCAGCGGGGAGCCGGTCACGGTCGGGATCTTGCCGGTGCCCTTACATTCCGGGCACAGCGGATCGATCGGTTCCCAACTCACCAAACGCCGCCTTGCCGCTCTTCCGCGACGGGGCCGTACTGGATGATGGTCGGGCTATACATGAGGTACAGGTCAGAACCATTCTCGGAGTTGGTCTTCTCGACCGCGTCAGCCAACGCGTCGTCGCGGGATTCTCCGAATCCCAGGACAGTTCCGTCGCAGGCTTCACAGATAAAGATGCGCTTCTCAAGATTCATCGTCGTCTCCGTCTTGATCGAAGGTGGGATAGATGTCGTAGGGGCCCGGAGTCTGATCGCGTTCCTCGATGTCGACCTGGATCGGGAACTGCTGGATCGCCAGCTGCTGTTCGGCTGCTTCGCAGAGTTGGTCGATCGTGCTGTCCAGCTGAACCCCGACCATCTGATGGAGTCCACCCATGCGACCCGTCACCCAGACGGCTGCGGTTGGGAACATGGTTTTGCACCCAAGCGCAACGGTCGCGGCTTCGTGGAAACTGGAATCGAACCCCTGATCGATCGTGATCAGCATCGTGGCTACTTCGTGATCTCAGTGATCGCCGTACCTTCGCCGGAGTTGTTGACGACAAGCCAGCGACGACCGGTCGCGTTCTCGGTAAGCTCGAACACGTAGGTGAATCCGACGCCCGGATGTCCGGTAGCAACCAACTCCAGCGTGAAGCCAGTCTGGTCGCCCAGAGTCGGACGGTTCTTCACCCGGACGACTTTCATCTGGAACTCACCGCGACCCATCATGAACAGGTACACGGTCCCGTCCGGCATCGTGCAGGTGAAGCTCGGGAGCGGGATCATCCTGTCAGCGGGAGTGCCGGCCTTGATCTCAGTATTGGTGAATTGGGCCTGCGCTTCTTTGGCGATCTCGGCGCATACTTCTTCAGTATGGGTGTTGAGGCCCTGAGCATCGGCGTTGGCCACGAGCTTTCCGATTACGTCACCGACTTCGTCGGGACCTTTGGGATCGTGGGGTTTGTCGGCCCCGAAACAGAAACAGGAGAACAGAGCCAGCAGTGCGAGAAAACGCATCAGGTATCCTTCGATTCGTACATGCCCATGTCCTGGGCTTCTTGGGTGAGGTCGGAGAGGATTTCTTTCCGGTGCCACAGATCTTTCTTGAGGAGGCAACGGCAGACGGCGAGTTGGGCGGTGTCACCGAACGAGTGGATCGGCTTCTCGCCCATGATGCGCCAGCCCGTGAAGCTGCAGCGCCAGGGAGGTGGGCAGAAGCAATCGCCGTCGAAACTCAGGTGGGCGCCGCCGTGGATGTCGTTCGCGATCTCCTGCATGACCTCTTGGGCCTGCTCGAAGTCGCGTGACGGGCGCCACACTTCGAAACCCTTGTACCACTTGCGGCGCACCAGAATCGGAAGCTCGTCGGATTCGGTCGCCTGCATGTATCGGAGACGGTTCGCCGGATTGTGCTCGAAGTCGTTGACCAGGAGATCGGTCAGGTGCGTAATGTCGCGCGGAACCAGGACCTCGACGAACGTCGGCGTGTAGCGACCGCGCTGCACGATCGCGAGCGCGACCAGGTGATCCATCTCGGTTCCGGCCGGCATCGCGTTGAACCCAGTTGGATACTGGCGCTCGTAGTCTTCCTCGTGATCTTCCACGATCTGGTTGATCGCGCACTCGATGTTGACGTCAGAGTAACCGTAGCTGACCGCGACTGAGCGATTGTCACCACTGCCGTAGATGTGATACAGACGCGCCGAGTAATGACCCTTGTCGATGATGCACAGGACATCGACGACCTTGCCTGCAATCAGGGCGTGGCGCCACACGGTGAGCTCAACGTCGGCGAGTTCCTTCGCGATCTCGGCGTCCAAGATCGCGTCTCGGTTGACGGGTTCTTGGATCACTTCTGTTTCCCGGACCGCTTCTTTTTCTTCTCGGCCTTTTGGGCGGTGTTGTAGAGTTCGATGTAGTTCAGGACCACGCGCTCGCTCACGACGTTGTAGGGGATCTTGCGGGCGACAGCCTCGCGGGCGAAATCGCGAAACAGCTCCTCGTCGGTCTCTGGAGCCTTCTTGTCAGCCAGCAGGTAATTCATCATCAGACGCTCTACCAGGTGGTTGAACGTGATGTTCAGCTCGTGGGCCCGCTTGGCGAGAACCAGGAAGTCCTGATCGGAGATGTCGATCTTGACCTCTTTTTCGGACTCATGGAGGGGAACGCGACGGGGCTTCATGTGCCCCTACATCGTGCAGAAATTTACCAGCAGTCAACCCTATTGTTACGATCAGATCTCGACCAAGAGCTGGCTTGAGAACCCGGGGTTCTCGGCGTCCGAGTAACCACGGGGGTTACAGACGAGGCGGGTCGGTCCAACCTGGACGTCGGCACTGGTATGGGTGTGACCGAACAGCCACGCCTTCAGGTTGGGGACCATCAGGTCTTCACAGTTGCTGCAGAAGTAAGGGTTGAGGGGGCGGCCATTCTGGAGCCAGTACGGGCTGATGGCCTGCACACTGGGCATGAAGTGCGTCACCGCCACGACCTCGGGGTACTCCTCGACCATGACGATTTCCTGGATGTAGGACTTGGTGCGAGCATGTATGTGGACTAGATCTGTCGGATCCAGCAGGCGTCCCTCGTGACCAATGCAGCCGACGAAGTCACTGATACCGCGCCGCGCGTAGTGCATGGCGTGATTGGCTGGAATATCCGGATCGAACAGCTGGAAGTCGGTCCAGAGCGTGCCGCCCACGAACATGACGTCGCCGACCATGTGGCTGGACTCGTCCAGCAGATGCACATTCGGGAACTCGGTAAGGAGCTCCTTCCAGGCCTGCTTGGTGTCAGCGAAGGTGCTGTAGTAGTAGTCGTGGTTACCGAGCACGATCATAGTCGGGGTATTCCGCGTCGCTTGCAGAACTTGTCTGATGCGCGGCAGAACCTTCGGGCCCGGGAGCGGACCGAAGTCGCCGGCGATCACGATCGCGTCGGCCTTCTGGTTCCGTTTGAACGTGAACGCCCGGAACTCGAGGTGGAGGTCACTGACTAGCTGAATTTTCATGGCTCGCGCGGATCCAGGAACTGGATCAGGTCACCGATGTCCAGAGCGTTGTACGCCTTGAGGACGATCCGTTCCGATTCCTTCTGGTCGCCCCGGTGCTTCGCTGCTGCGGCGGCCCCGAACAACTCCTTGGCGGCCAGCTGGCGCGTCTCGAACTCGGACATGGCTTGGTCGTAAGTGAGTTTGCGTTTCATGGCTGGTAGACCTTGTCTGCTAGGCCGAGCTCAACAGCTTCTTCGGCGGTCAGGATGGTGTCGAACAAGTTCATCTCTCTGAATGTCTTGCCTTTGAACTTGGGATGCTTCTCGCGGATGCGCGTCATCAGGATGGCGTCCAGTGCGGCGCAGTACCTTTCGTTGAAGTGAACCCACTTCCGAACGATCTGCGGATGATTGACCGCGTGGCCTTCATAGCCCTCGTGGAACATCACGACGGCGTGCGGCATCAGGATCCGTTCGTCGGCCGCCTGGAGGATGATGCAGCCCATCGAGCAGGCGTCGCCGTACACCGTGATGGTGACGTGATTCCTGCAGGCCTTGATGGCGTCGTAGATCGCCATCCCGTGGACCTCGCTGCCGCCTGGATTCGACATGATGATGCGGATCGGTTTGTCGCCGCTTGGGGCGGCCGTCTCGAGCAAGTGGATCGCCTTGATAAAGCGCTCCGCCATCAAGAAGTCGACCCCAGTCTCGCTGCCGTCCTCTTGGTCGTAGCCTGCGCTGTTGAGGTAGACCGTTCGGTTGTCGAGGTCTAGCCCGTAGTCGAAGAACTTGTCGATGTGGTCTTTGTTAACCCTGGACATACTCAGTACCAATCTGGGAGTGGAGGCAGCATCTTGCGAAGTCCGTCGATCGCGGCTTGGCGGGATTTGCCGCTGAAGTAGCAGTCGAAGCCCTGGCTCCCGAAGGCCCAGTTTGCGACCCAGCCATTGTGGTTCTGCGAGACCGTGATGATCACCGGCTTGCCGTCGTGGCAGATCACGACGCGCTCGTAGGGACCAAATTCATCCTGGACCGGAATGACCTCGAGTTCATCGCCGTCATTCATCTGCGTGGACCGCCTGCACGTCGACCAACTGGCCGTCCGTGAACTTCAATCGGAGGTCGACCCAATAGGAATCGACGTACCCGTAGGCGTTGATGTAGCCGTGGTAGTTCGCATCGCGCTCACCGATCTGGATTGCCCGGATGGCGCCGAACGACGGGAACCTCTGGTTTGGCCGCTCTTCCAGCGGGACGTCCTCGTACCGATACATCGGCTGGATCAGCCGGCCGGCCTGGTTGACGCTGTATCGAGTGAGTGCGCACTCGAGATCCTTGGTCTGCCAGCCGCCGCTCGGATATCCGTGCGGAAGCCAGTCCTTGTGGATCTCGATGTCGTCGAACATCCCCACGCTAGATTCCGATCTTGAACATGAACCAAGACAGGAACCCGATGCCGCTGAACATGGTCAGGACACCGCCGAAGCACAGGTGCTTGAAGTACACCGGATCGTGCCGACCCAGGTAGAAGGCGCTGGCGTAGAATACGGTCGCGCCAACGACCATCAGGGCGACGCCGATACGCATCGCAGCCATCGGGCTCAAACCCGGGATGCGTGCCAGCATGGCGAAGCGGATGTAGAACCACGCGTCGAGCGCGAGATTCTTGAGCCAAGAAAGAAACTTCATTGGTTGATGTCCTTGAGTACTTGAAAGAGGGAGCTGAGGATCAGGCAGCAGCAGAGAGCCAGACCGCCCACGCACATCGCGACGCCGACCCAGTAGTCGCTGTAGACGACGTTGGTGCCGACGATCGCGCATGCCAAAGACAGAGCCGCGATCGAAAGCTTGAGCCCGAAGGTGCACTCGTTCACGCGACCCTCGCGAAGGTCATGGAGCGATAGCTCGGGAGAGCGCCGCACCGGCGCAGCAGGGATTCGAGCTCGGCCATCGCTCGTTCGGCGGTCTTGGCCTGGCCCACGTAGGCGCGGTCACCGTGCGTGTAGCTGGCGCGCCACGGCGAGACTTCCCACTTCTTCAGGGCGGCCTGCTTGCTCAGGATCACTCCGAGCCGCTGGGTGCCGTTTTGGATCCAAACGAGTCCGGATTCAGTCTTGGTATTCATGACCGTTTCTCCTCTTCGAATGAGTTAGCGAACGAACAGACAAGCAGGAAAAGCATCACGAGCGTTCCGATGATCGGGCCGGCGATCGCCGGCGTCTTCCAGGCGTCGAACATCGCAACGGCCCACCAGCCGCTCGTGTAGATCGCGGAGACGATCATGAAGAACATGATTCGGATAATCTGACGGGAGTTCATTCTTGGTCTTCTTCCGGATCTTTGGTCTGCTGCGCGATGTCGCGCATCTCGTGGATGAATTGCAGCATGGAGGTATTGGCGAATCGCCCGCGCACGTCGGGATTCGCGTGTAGGTAACGCGACAGCGCATCGCCGAGCAGGATCAGTTCAGAACCCTCGCCCTTCATGGTGAGGACGTGTTCGCCCAAATCGGGGCCGGTGTAGTAGTGGCAACCGATCACGCACGCGAAGCAGCGCGATTCGAGTTCGTCCATCAGGTCCGGTATCGATGCGAGATTGATTTCCATACAGGCCTCAGTTCTGGGCCGCGAAGCGGTCACGAATTTGTTCGAAGCTCACCGGCGCGTAGTCCCAGCAGTCGACGCCGACGTCGAGCGACTTGCCAACGCCAGCTACTGAGCCGTGGCTGTGTCCGAAGAGATGCCAGGCGCCGTGGTGCCGATGCGGCCAGACCTGATGGCTGTAGTGGGACAGCCAAATCGTCTGGTCCTCGACGGTCACGAGGTTCACTTCCTTGATCCAGCCGAACCAACCGCCGCGGTGATAGGTGGACTTCCAGCGCTCGTCGTGGTTGCCCAGGATCAGGAACTTGCGGCCGTTCAGGCGGTTCATGACTTCCGTGGGGGCGTAGAACGCTACGTCGCCGAGGAAGTACACGTGGTCCGTCTTCCCGACTCGCTCGTTGTGACGCTCGATCAGGGCCTCGTTCATCTGGGTCACCGAGTCGAACGGACGGCCGCAATATCCAAGGATGTTGGTGTGGCCGTAGTGCTGATCGGAGGTGAACCAGGTACTCATTGGGATTGCGGGAGAGTACCTGTTATTTTACCAGCAGTCAACCGGATTGTACCGATACAGTCCAGTTGATTGTAACGATCTGGCATTCCCTACGCGGGGAAATTGGCCGAGACCAAGCAGGGCTCCAAGCGCCGACGCATCTGGATGTCTTTCCACAGCACCGCGGTCAGGAGCAGAATCAGGAGGGCCGCGATCCCGGCGCCCAGGAAGATCACGAGCCAACTGGACATAGGCATCCGGGGCTTGTCGGTCACGCCTGGTCCTTCTGGGCCTCGAGGGCAGCTTCGGCCGCAATCAGGCGCTCACAGAGTTCGACCAGCGCCTCGGCCGTCAGGGCCTTGCGGAGCGGGGTGTAGTCGAGCCCCAGGTTGCTGAACCCTTCCCAGGTGCTCCCTTTGTACATCTGGGAGACCGATCGGCGCCTGGCCAACTTGGCAAGCTTCAGGATCTTCTCGGGATCAACCATCGTGCTCTGCTGCCGGAATGTCGTACCTGACTACGATCGCGAGTTTTCCCGCCTGCTTCATGGTCTGGATCATGTTCTTGGTGCCCTTGGATTCGCCGTCCCAGAAGGCGACCAGAACGTCCGCGTATTGGGCCATCTCGGCGTTCCGGATCGGCCCCGCCCGTAATCCGTGCTTCTGCCAGTCGGCCGGGAAGCAGCGGGTCGGGATCCGGCTCGCCAGCGCCCAAGCCTCGCCGAGCATGTCAGCGCCCTTCGCGCCGCCGTGCACGATCTCGGTGATGTCGAAGTTGGTCCGCACCGTGTCCATGAACTCGGTCAAGAGCCCCATGTCTTCGAAGTACCGGCCGCCGGCGATGATGACCCTCATGTGGTCGTCCCGTACTTCATGAGCAGGAGACCAACGATCGTGACGGCCAACCCGATCAGCGCAGTTCCAGAGAACCGGATCCCGTAGCACAAAACCGGAATCAGAAACGTCGACGCCGTGATGAGGGTGTCCCACCAGAGTCCATAGTAGATCAGCCGACCATTATCGATCGTGGCCCGAGCGAGCAGCACCCAGAGCAGGTTGCCCACTAGGGCGCAACCGAGACCGGCATAGATGATCCAGGGCTTCGTCTTCAGGGCAGGATTGAACACGAGCCACGAGTAGAGCCCGTAGATCACCACTACGCTCAAGAGGAAGCAGAGGATCTTCACGCGCCAGCCACGACGCCGCGTTGGCGCATCCGGGTGGTGCCCGTGAAGGCGATTCCGTACTGTTCGGTTTCGGTCTGGGGCTCCATGTAGAGGTGCGCGACCTGGTAACAGCCCTGGGTGTTCTCCATTGGTTTGATTCCGGTCCCGAGGTACACCATGCCATCGGGAATCTGGCCATACTCGCTCACAATGTGAAAGCGCCTGGGAGCGTACTCGCAGTTCATCGAGTCGTATTCATACCAGATCGCGAGACCCGAACCCACGTAGGGACCATAGTCGACACGAAGAATCCGCATCTGTTTAGGAAGATCTGGCGACGATGCGAAATCAGTTCCGTTGCCGAATATGTAGTTGCTGATCGACCGACTCATTCATTCCCGTTCGTGACGTAGTAGGTTTCGCCTGGCTTCGGGCCGCCACCGCTCGAGACGTTGATCCCAGCGTCGCGGCATGCCTGCTCTGCTTCGCGCTGCTTCCTGAGCACCATGTCCCAGTAGCCCTCGCGGATTGCTTCGGTCTGCTTTTCGAGCTTCTCATTCATGGCCACCAGAGCGGCCCGGAGCGCTGCGTTTTCTTTGGACAGTTCGCCGTTCTCGGTTTCGGCTTCACGGAGGCGTTCCTGAACCAGGTCCAGGACGGCCTCGTAATCTTCCGCACTCATGGGCGGAAGTTCCGGCTCGGAGTCGGTGGTCTCGGGTTCCTGGGTACTTTCGCCGAACAGCGGTTTCCCGTCGGGGCCGACATACATCGGACAATGGGAGGACGTCACGACGGTCTCGTAATCGATCTTGGGCGCACCTGGGCAGTTGTGGATCAGGGGCTTCTCGATCGTGCCGCACGAGGCACCGCAGGTTCCGCACGTGACCGGAAGATGCCCTTGGCCATTCCGGATCGCCTGCTCGCGCCGCTCCTGGTTCCGCATGTCGGTCGCGACGATCTGGAGTTCGTCTGAACCCCACAGCGCAGCCGAGAGCTTGTCGCCGCAGCCTACGACGCTGACGTAGTCGCCGCCCATCCCGTAGCCGTCGTCGGTCCAGAAGATGTCGTGCCCGAGTTCACGGTCGGGTTTGAAATGACGCCAGTCGTGGCCGGTCCAGAACGAGATCGTGTCGCCGACCTGGTACACGTCGCCCGCGTACGGATGCTCAGGGAGTGCGTCAGCCCGCCTGGGCGTCATGTTCGGGTATTGGGCGTAGAAGCCCGAGTGTTGGAAATCTTCAGACATGGTTCACCAGTAGCGATAGATGACGTGGTAGTACTTGGTCACGAAGTGGAAGATCACGTAGATCAGGAACCCGATGATCGCCAGGTTCAGGATCGAGCCGATCAGGGTGAACGTGCTCGAGAGCACGTTCACGACGGTCCCGGCCAGTGAGCGTTTCTTCCGCTTTTTCACAGGATCGCCGGCACTTCCGGAATCGCTCCCAACGCGTGGATGTCTTTCCACCGGAACTCAGTCTTGCCGGTGAGCGGATCGACCACGACCCATTCGGCGTAGCCGCGCTTGATCGCTTCAGTCCGGAGTTGGTTTTCGGTCGCGCTCGGCCGGAGCTGCAGGGCTAAAACGAAACCGAGCACCACGCCGATTCCGGCGAACACGAAACCGCTCCAAGCTGGGAGACATCGGTCGTGGGTGTAGTCTGTCATCGGTTGTCGCCTTCGCCGTGCATGGTTCCGCGGTCGGTGCGGTCTTGGAGCTTCGCGATGTTGTCTTGCGCGATCCCCGAGAGCTTGAGACCGTAGTCGTCCGCGATCGCGGTGATGTACCAGAGCGCGTCCCCGAGTTCCTTCGAGAGCGCCACGACGTCGATCGGGTTGCCGTCCCGCCATGACTTCTTGAACTTGCCCAAGACTTCGCCGGCCTCTTCGCCGAGGCCAACAACGTGCACGACCTTCGCTTCTTGGGTTCGGCCACCGGCGTCGTACGCGAGAGCCCGGTCCTGGTAGTCGTCCAGAGTCATGGGCGTCGGGTAGTAGGTTTTGCGCGACATCACAGAGTCCTGATCAGGTACCACGCCAGCACCCACAGGATCGCCATGATCCAGGTGCCCTGCGCATCGACACGGAACTTGGGATCTTTGCCCAAGCTCGCGAGCGCGTGGAACGCGGTGAGCTTCGCGACGAACTCGCATACGTGGTTGAACGAGTGGACGATCGCGAGGCTGAAGACCACGAGAGCGGCAAGAAGATGAAGGACGGCAAATATCATTCTGATTCCTATTCGGTGATGATTGGGGCCGCAGGAGCGACTATGGGTGAGTAAGCCATCCGGAGTCGACGCTCTGCGCCCCGTATTTCGGCTTGATCCATTTGGACCCGGATCTCGGGCGGATTTTCTCTGGCCTGTCTCTCCAGGTGTTCCGCGAGAGCGGCCTGCTCGGCCGCAGTGTTGGTGGTGCGCAGAGGCATGATCGGACCCGGCGACGTCAGCAGGGCCGTGAGTCGCGCGACCTCTTGGCGCAGCTCCGTGATCTCAGTCTGCATAGCATCGACGCGGGCGGTGAACTCAGGCGCGAGCCCGATAGCGCCATCGCGGGTTTCGAGCCCGCCGCCAACCCGAAGTTCGTCCAAGGCGTCCTGAACGTTCGTGGCGTTCCACTCTTCCGTGGTCCTCCAACCGATCTCGCCGGCCGCGTCAGTAGCCAAAAAGCGGTTGGCCGCGTCTTCGGGCAGCTCCGGAGCTCCGACGTTGGTTATGCGATTCAGGTTGTGGAACGCGCCCGTTGTCCCGTCTATTCCGCCTATCTCCGCTATCCCGGCTATCGGCCTGAGGTCGAGATCGCCCTCTACCACGAGATTACGCGGCACCGGGAATTGTTGTCCCGGTGCAGGGTTGAAGTACCTGACGTCCAGCGGTTCACCGTGCCGCAGGATGTACGTTCCTCCTGGCTGTACTTCGACGCCGTCGAGCCTCATGGGCCTGGTCTGTCGGGGAAGCTCCGGACGATGCCGGCCAGGTCCCTGGTTGCTCCGGGACGAATCAACGGTCGGCGGGATCGCCCTGATCCAGCTCCACGTCTCGCCATCATGCCCGAAGTAATGGCCGTCCATCCGGACGACCTGGTTGGACTCGGTCATGGTCGCGGGCAAGTGCATGACCAACGGGGCGGTCACGAATTGGGCTTCAGAGAACTCAGGCATCTTCCGGAATTGCTTTCGTGCGGGCTTCGAAGCCGCAGTTGGGACAGAAGTTCACTTGGGACCCGAACTCGCCATTCTGGACCCACAGGGTTCCATTCGGCTCTTCCTCGCAGTGGGTCACGGCCTGGCCCCAGTAACCTGGGTGCGCGGGGAAGTTGAGTCGGCAGTAGTGCTGCTCCGCGGGCCAGTTCACTTGTCCGACACCCGCGGACCTTTCTCTTCGTCGTAGAACTGAGCGGTGTTGGTCGTGGTGACTCGCATCGGCGGCGCCGGCTTCATGTCGATCACGGGGCCATGCGTGGACGGAACGGCGCCACAGCCTTGGCAGATTGGGGTCGGTGGGATGACGCCATGCCACACCGACGGGACCGCAACGGCTCCTCCGCAGATGGAGCACGTGCCGATTACGCGGTCGTACATTGCTCTGCTTTCGCGCGCTCACGATTCCGCGCCACGAGCTCTCTGGTGATTTCCAGGTTGGCTCCGGCGAGCCTCATGTGGTGAAGTAAGACGTCCGATGAACCGGCAGAGAAGTGCCGGGCCATCCTGAGTGCTTCGATCGCAGCTTCGAGGAAGTGGTCAGCGAGCCTGAGCTCGCCGTCCGTAGGGTAGGATTGGGGCATCCCAAGACTGTAACAGGCAAGTCACACAGTCAAGGCCATTGTTACGATCCAGCCACGCGGCCAACCACACGCTCAATCGTCGAGCGGCTTGTCCCTAGGCTCCCAAGTGACCGTGCCCTCGACCAGGATCTTGTCGCGCTCGACATCGATGTTGAAGTGAGCGACGTGGGGTCGGTGATTCGGCGGCCCCTCGTACCACTGATCGCAGATCCGGAGCCGCATCCCGCCCTTGAAGCTCAAGAGCGAGAAGCACTCTTCCCAGTGGTCGCTCATCCGTTCCAGGGCCTTCCGGGATCGCTCGGGCCTTTCCGGATCCAGTGGGGCAGCGGAGCGCGAGCGAGTCTGATCAGACTGAGCCGGGTATTCCGGGCGTGCCAGTCCATGCACTGGTACATGTCGCCGTCCCGGTCGGCATCCGGGTACTGCTTGTGCAGGTAGTCCAGGATCCTGAACGCTTCGGTCCACAAGGCCCGTTCACGGAACTGTTGGCGGATTCGTCTTATCAGGTTGAACATAGGGTTTGGGCGGCTGGGTTCGCAGGATGAACTTCCACCAGGACCGGAGCTTCCGGATGTCGCTCAGCGCGACTCCCTTGGGGATTTTGATACGCCGCACAGCCAGAACTGTATCACAACCTCGGCGTAGGCAAGTCTATTGTAACGATCTGAACTTACGTAAAAACCAATTGAGGAAGCGGGGTCGCCGGCGCTCGCGATTGAGCCGGTCCAGCTCGGCGAACTCGGCCTCGAGTCTGGCCCGAGCCAGCTCGAGCTCACGGGCGTCTTCCGGGGAGAGGGGGCGGTACTTCATGCGATCAGGTATTTCTGACCGGTCGCTACGACGACCCATTGGGTCACCGGGTCGAAGCCGCCGTACCGAACCACATAGACGTAGTCGTCTGGCATGATGAGCGTGAACGAGGACTCGCCGGTCACAGGATCTCGGCGGCAAACCCAGCCGTCCATGTCGGGGAATTCGCGTTTGAGTTCGGCCAGGATCTTCTGCGCGACCTTGGCGTCACGCGTGTCCATATCCTGGTTCTCGCACTGTTTGACCATCGCGTGGAGGCGATCCAGGATGTCGCACGGCGGCGCGTTATGCTGGCCTTCGGCGGCACCGGCGATCGCGCAGCAGAACACCAGCAGGAAACTAACCAGAGTACGCATCAGGTGTCGAAGATGCGCGCGGTGACGTCGGCGAGATCTACTTTGACGCCCAGCTTGGTCTTCTCATCGCGGCCAGCGGCGCCGCAACCGGTGCAGTGAGTTTCGAAGTAGAAAAGTGACGGTGCGTAGACGTTGCCAACCCAGTGGTCGTAGTGGCGTCTGTAGTCATTGATCTCGATAGAGCGGTAGGTGGATCTTTGGGTACGCTTGAACGCGGTGCAGCCGCAGAACTGACACTCCTGCGGGGCGTCGAAATCTATGAGTCGACTTTCCCAGGCAACCAAGTCGCGGTGCATTGCTTGCCGGTAGTTCTCGATTTTCTGTTCGACTGTCTTGGAGGGCTCGGCGTCTTCGGTCACGGCCTCGATCTTCTGATCGAGTTCGGCCACGAGGGCTTCGCGGAGCTCTGATTCCACCTGTTTCTCGGACTTACTGAATGGCCACATGGTTAACCTTTCTGGACCGGGTGCCGCTTGCAGCGCTTGCGAGTGCACTGGTACTCGACGCGCGAGGGACCGTAGGCGCCGCCTCGTCCGCCGAGGTACATGACGGTCTCGCACGGATGCGGTTCACGAATCTTGGTCCACCAGTATTTGGGACGCTTCGGTTTCATGGCTTCTCGTACGTCATGGTGACGCGCGCCACGGTCACGTCGTCATCGGTGGTGAAATCGGTCTCAAGGGCGCACTGTGCTGATTCTTCGTCATCGTAGAGCACCGTGCTCGGCTCACCGCCGAACAGGACAACCCAGCGCTCGACTGTGACCATAACCGGTTTGCGTTTCTTCGGCATCTTATCCCTTCACGCACACGACCTGTTTGAGGGTGTGGACGACATCGACCAGGTCAGCCTGGGCGGCCATCACGGCGTCGATGTCCTTGTAGGCCGCCGGCGTCTCGTCGATCACGTCGTCATCCTTCCGGCATTCCACACCGGCCGTAGCGGCAGCGTGGTCAGCTGCGGTGAAGCGACGCTTCGCTTCCGTTCTGCTCATGCGGCGACCGGCGCCGTGGCTGCAGCTGCAGAGCGATTCCTTGTTACCCTTGCCGCGCACGATGTAGGAGCGCGCACCCATCGAGCCCGGGATGATTCCGAGATCTCCTTCTCTGGCTCGGACCGCACCCTTGCGGGTGACGAACACGTTCTTGCCGTAGTGGGCCTCGCGGGCGACGTAGTTGTGGTGACAGTTCACGGCTTCTTCGCGGATCTCGAAGAACGGCAGGATGCCCTCGAGGGCGTAGTGGACGTTCTCGAGCATCAGCTCGCGATTGAGCCGTGCATAGTCCTGGGCCCACATGACCGCGGCCCAGTAGTCGGCGAAGTGCTCCGTCTCCTCCGGAAAATAAGCGAGGTCCTGGTCCGGGAGATTGATGAAGAAGCGCCGCATGTCCTCTTTGGCCAGTTCGATGAAGTACTGACCGAATCGGTTCCCGACTCCGCGCGAGCCCGAGTGGAGCATGATCCACACGCGCTGCTCTTCATCGAGGCAGATCTCGATGAAGTGGTTGCCGGTCCCGAGCGTGCCCAGGTGGTTCAGCGAGTTCCCGCGATCGAGCTTCGGGTGGCGCTCGCACAGCGTCTTGTACCCGGAGGCAAGGTGGTTGTCCCACAAGTACTGGGCACGACCAGATGGATTCCCGAATGCGCCGCGATCGTTGGGACCGCCGTTGTCGGTGCGGCCGTGCGGGACCGCCTTCTCGATCGCTTCTCTGATGTACCGCAGGTTATCAGGGAGATCCTTGGCGGTCAGGGTAGTCCGGTTCGCAATCATGCCGCACCCGATGTCGACACCGACTGCGGCCGGGATAATGGCGCCGAGCGTCGGGATCACGGACCCGACGGTCGCGCCCATGCCCATGTGGACGTCAGGCATGACGGCCACATGGTTGTGGATGAACGGCATCTTGGCGATGTTCAGCAACTGCTGGCGCGCCGCGTCCTCGAGCTCGACCCCTTTGGTCCAGCAATAGATCGGAGACCCGTCGGCTTTGATGACGTTGTAGTTCTGTTCGGCTGGCTTGTTCATTTCAGAATGTTCTCCGGCAGGAGGGATTGGATCTGTTCGATCGCGCCTTCGGCGTACGTGACAGAACTGTCTTCGATATGGTGGACCGCGGTCTCGATCACGAGCTTGATCACTTGGCGCGCGGTCTTATCTGGGTCCAGCTCGCCGCCCTCGATCAGGAACTCGACCTGGGCCAACAAGTTCGCGGCGTGGCCATTGAATACTGGCTTGGCCGTGTCGGTGATGCCGGGCGGAATCCAACCCGGGTCCGGGTTGTAGTGGGCAACATCGTAAGCATGGGTGGCCTTGCACATATCGCACTTGCTGCCATCCGGCAGCGTCCCGGATCCGCCCGAGCACGAGTTCATCCCGCACTTCGGGCAGCGGACCATGTAGCACTCGCACGTCGGGCACCAGGCCCAGCGGAATTCAGCGTCGGCCACGGCGGTCCTTCGCCTCACCAATGATGGCGATCACGAACCCCAGCACGAACAGTCCGCCCACGATGCAGCCCCAGGTGGGCGAGTGGCGCATCAAGACCGCGATCCCGATGGCCGCGAACAGAAGGGGCATTATTTGAGTCCCATCTCGGCGCGGACCCGATCGAACATCTGCTGCATCGATTCCGGCGAGAGCGGAGGCGGCTCGGAGGTGTCGACCGGCTGGCCCGTCTCGATCTCGACCACACGGGCACCATGCACGTGCTGCCCACAGCGAGGACAGCGACATCCGTGGTCTCGATCCCACGCGTCGGAATAGTCGCGCTTCACGCCTTCTCCGTCGGCGGCTTCTTGCCGGTCGCCTTAGTCCACATCTCGATCGCGTTCTCTTCGAACACGCCCGGCCCATAGAGCTTTCCGTCATCCGGGTCCTCGAGGTACCAACCGGCTTCGTTCGGAAACTTCCAGGTGCCTTTGAGGGCTTCGGTGCAGTAGTAGAGGTTCATTGTTCAGTCATCCAGGTGACTTGGGAGATGATGCGGCGGAGTCGCTCCATCACGTCTTCGATGGAGTCCTGTGTCCCGTGCTTGTAGATGAGTCGCATCTCTTGGTCGAGTTCATGGAGGGCCGCGAACGCGGCGCCGGCGTGAACAGCCTGGAGATGCTCGATGGAGTCGTCTGGAAGGTTGAAGGTCAGGGTCGCCTGCGGCATCAGACCTCCAGGGTCTTGGGAACGTTGAATTTCGCGCGCTCGTCTGCGCTGTCGAAGATCAGGATACGGCCGCGGATCTTCTGGACGTAATCCGCAAGCGCGGCTTGCGGATTCGCTCCGGTCCCGAACTCACCCCGGAGGAACGGGTCCTGCGCGTCGTTTTTGAGTGAGCTGTCTTCGAACCGCGCCTGCCAGGTTTGGCAAGACGGGCTGAACGTAATGAGCAAGGTCTCGTCGATAACTTCCGCGAACTCGGTTAACTTCATTTCGGGTCCTTCGGCTCAGTCCAGTCGGCCACGCACGCCATCACGAGCACACCGGCGCAGAAGCCCGCGGCGACCGCGTACCCGCCCGCGTTGGGGAGACATTGGACCGCGTAGTAACACAAGAGCCCGGCGAGGCCGAGCCGGAACAGTGAGGTCATCGGTCCTCGCCTTCCATGAGCCGCACGGTCACGACGCACGCGAGGGCGCCGAACACCAACCCGAACAGGCTCACACCAGTCAGACGGGTCGCGATGGTTCCAACGGCGGTTCCGACCACGAACGGGATCAGGACGAACCAGATCCGGTTCATCGTTCCCCGCGTAGGTAAGCGAGGGTGTCGACCAGGAGGGCCACACCGAGACCGGTCAGGATCGCGGCGACCATGGTGGTCCCGTACGTGACGCCGCGGGACAGTGCCAGGAAGGTAACGCCCGCGCTGGTGACCAGGCCGAGCAAAACAGTCAGGTAGGTGCGCATCCGCACCACTGTACAAATGGCCTTACTGAGTCAACCGGATTGTTACGATTCGTCCGGTGGCGTCGGAGTCTTGCGGCGCCTCGAGGTGGTCGGTCTCTTCCACGAGCTGGCGTCGCCGGGCTGGTACCCGCCGGGGTCCTTCAGGTACCGCTTCGACTCCGGTTCACGCTCGTCGCAGGGCTGAAACCTCGGCGATTTCATGAGCCGATCCGCCGCGGCCTCGATGGTGAGGCCAGACCGGTAGTAACCAAAGACGTCGATGGGGCTTAGCATGGCTTCGATCTCGACTCGGTCCCGAACGACCCGCCTGGCGACCAGTTCGCCCTTCAGGAAATCGAACCACTCAGCGAAGCCGACCTTCTCAGGAACCATAGCGAGCTCATCCTTTGCCGTAAAACGAGGCCCAAACTTATTACGGCTCTGATCGGCGCTAGTTGATTCTATGCCCTGTCGAGCTCGCTTGAGTCACTAACCAAAAAGCCGGTCGATAAATACAGCTCCGTCCAGGTGATCGATCTCATGCTGCAAAATGATCGCGGTGAAGGTTTGGGACGCCGCGAGTGACTCGCCTTTATGGTTCCCGAGGTGATCCTGGTACTCCACTACGATCGCGGCCGACCGCGGGACCTCGAGCTCCACGCCGGGGAAACTCAGGCATCCCTCTGGGCCTGAGTGCTTGCCGTCGCGCTTGGTGATCCGTGGGTTCACCCAGATGCAGCTGAGACCTGAGCGAAAACTTTTGTGTCGCGTCACACAAACGCGGCGCGGATCGCCGACCTGGTTGGCGGCGAGCCCGATGGCCCCATAGGCGTCCATCGTGTGAATCATGTCGTCTATGAGTGTACGGAGATCGTCGTCGAACGCCGTGACTTCGGCGGTCGGTTTTAACAGGAGGGGATCAGGATACTGGAGAACCCGAAGCATTACTCGTTTGGGTTCGTTGGCTCGGAATACGAGCCGCCGCAGTAGGGGTTCCAATCGGTCTTGGTCGGCTCAATACTGGTCGGTTTGTCTGTGTAGAAACCGGAAGTCTTGGTCTTATTGACCAAACCGGTCCCGTCGCAGTCCCGGCATGCACGCATGTCGTACGGCATCCACCTGCTCCGAACCTCGCCGCTTCCGGAGCACTCATTGCAGTACTCGACCTTCGGCTCAGTGCCGTCGCACGATCCGCAGTGTCCTAGCTTGATCTCGTATTGACCGCACGCCGGACAAACGTCGTGGTTGTATACTTCGGTCTCGTATGTCTCGCGCACGACCGCGGACAACGTGTCCATCGCGCCGGCGCCATTGCTGAGCAACCGGTGCGCCGCGCACAGCGCGAACGCCATGTCGCCCCAGTCTTGGGACTTCAGCGCACGAACCAGCATGGTTCTGAGCGCGTCGGCATCTTGCTGCTCAGTCATCCATCATCCCTTTGAGGCGCTGCTGGTAGTCGCCGTAGTGATCCTTCATGAACTTCGCCCACCACGGATCCGGGGTCCACACCCAGCGGCATTCACCGTTCTCGTCGAGGGGGCCGAAAATGTCGCGGTGTCCAGCACCGACCATCGCGGCCTCGACTCGGACTCTCGAGTCACCAACGTAGATCCCGGTGTCGCGCGCGTACCAGGTGAGCTTCCACACCGAGATCCCGATGATGCCGATCAGAAACCAGCGAATGTTGCGGTACGTTGTGGGCTTCATGGAATCACGCCTTGCTTGTCATGTGCCAGCCCTTGCAGAACCGACACTCATAAACGCGAAGCTTCGAGACGTCGCGGCTAGGTTTGGAAAGAATTTGTCGGCACGCATCCACGGCTGCCGCGGAGTCGGCGAAGCGTTTCTTGCGCATGCACTCGACCAGTCTGGCCACAGAACCTCCGGAAATAAGACCGGGGCCCAGGCGGCAATCCGCGCAGGGCCCCGGGTCTCCTGATTAGCGCTTGATGGTTTTGATCGCGTCCTTGGCGGCCGAAACCGACAAGAGCGTGAGCACACCAATCGCTAGATCACGGACGAACGGGCTGGCTGCGTAGCCAGTCACGTTCGCGGCCACGCCAACGACCAACGTCGCGATGGCAGCCGCGCCCACCATGGGCGCCAAATCGTTCACGAGACCAACGGTCCAGCCGATGACGCCCTTGGGCGACAGGTCGGTGACGGAGCCGATGAGCTCACGAACCTTCTTGGCCGCCCACATGGTCAGCGGGGCAGCCGTCAGCGCGAACGCCAGGATTGCCACGCTGGCGATCAACGGATGACAGGCGATGTAGCACTGATTGTGCAGCACGCCCAAACCGATGAACACAGCGGTCAAGATACTTGTGATGAGACGACTATTCATAGTCGGAACACTCCTTTGTGAGCCCTGACTGTACCAGATTTAACTGCCAGTCAACCGTATTGTCTCGATCGAGTGGATTTCCACTTGACGGCACAGGGCTTATGGACGCGGCGCTCAGTAGGCGACCCACGCGTTATCGGGATCTCGGAATTCGATCATCCGATACGTGTGCCAGTTCGGGCCCACGACCTTCACTGACATCTGGTGTCCGTCTGGACGGACGATCTCGAGCATCAGGCCGGCCGGCAACGGGACCGTCGCGCCGTCCGCGGGCGTGGTCACGTACGTATTTTGGACCGACCACACGATGCCGTGGTCTGGCGGTACTTGCGAGAGGGTGCAGACGATCATGTTCGGAACTTCGGGATGTTCTTGGTGGGATGCACGATGTGCACGTTGAGACCAGTGAACACTCGGACCTCCATGGCCTCGTAGTAATCCCGGAGCGCCAGGATGTCGCGGCTCGTCAGGTAGGACTCAGCAGTGTCGATCGCGAAGCAGTCGGGGCTTATCTCCGACATTTCGCGACCGAGCCGATCGCCCAGCGGCGGACAGGCGAAGTATTGAGCTTCGCTCATTCGCGATCCGGCCGGCGCGGGTATACCTGGCCCGCGATGATCGCCATGTGGTTGTCCTTGATGGCCCGGATCTCCTGAGGCGACATGATCCGATATCCGGCGTTCTCGAGGGCGTCCACGATATGCTGCGCCATATCGCCGGCGATGTAGTTGGTCATGACCTGGTGGATGATCAGTTTGGGGCTGTCCATTAGTCGTCCTCTCGGGTTGATTCGACGCCATCGTAGTAACCGGCTTCACGTGCATCGGCGCACATGTCGGTCACCATGGCCTCCGAGTAGACCGAGTATCCGGCCTCGTCGAGGGCCTGCAGGATCTGGTTCGCGCGATCGCCGCACTTCTCTTCGTCCAGCAGCTTCCGGTCCCCGCAGGTCCAACTCGCGAGCGTCTTGGTGATAATGTCTTTCGATGTCAGCATTGGTTCTCGAACGAGTCGCACACGATCACGTAGATCGCTTCGAGTTCGGCTCGCTTCATCTGGGTGATAGGGGGATTCAGGACAACGTGGCGGCCGTACTTGGGCCAGTAATCCACGTAGTGATCGGCGAGGCCCTGGACGTCATCCTTGCCCATCCAGTGCACACCTGGGTTGTGCTTGAAGCGTTTCCGGCTCTCGGCGTTCGAGCGTTTGGCGTCCGCGAGCGCTGTCTTCTTCCAGGGCTTCGGAATCTTCTCGGGATCCTGCCACATGGACCAGCCTGAGTGGATCAGGTGCCACATCGAGAACGCCTCGATCGCCTGGTGCTCGAATCCCTGCTCTGGATGGTAGATCGTCGGGTAATACATCGCCTGCCCGACCTCGCTGAAGATTGCGGCGATCAACTGATCGCGCGACAGCCGGCTACTCTTCAGACGACGCGGGATCTTCTTGAGATCCACGGTCCCGTAGAGTCCACCCTCGTAGATGGTCTTGTCCGAGTACGGCCAGTGCAGGTGCAGCGGGCTCAGGAAGATGCTCTGGTGATCCCACTTCTTCTTGGGGTACGGCGAGGCCGCTTCGCGCAGCCGCGCAAAATCCAGCGGGGCCTCGAACGTGTCCCGCTTCTTCACTTCCGCTTCCTCGGAAGCTTGCGGATCCGGCCGACGCAGAAGTCGAGCAACAGCTCCTTCTCGCCAGAGCCGTCGAAGTTCACCGCGACGCGGGATCCCATGAAGTCGCCAGTGACGGCGCCGACTACGGTTCCGTCCCCGAGGGTCTTGTGGCGAACTCGGTCACCTTTGCGGTACCGGAGGTGGCCGCGGCTCACGGTCCCGACTTTCACGAACAGCTTGTTACCGATGCGATGAACTTTCATGTCAGATCCTTGGCCCATACTTGAGCGTGAGGCGGAACGGGGCCGGCTTGCCGCGCACCGTGAAGGGAGCGATGTATTCGAGGCCGGCGTGCACGTCGAACATCGTGCTGAGGTCGACGTATCCGAGCTCTTCCTCGTGGTACCGGTAGGTGAGCTCATAACCCGGCGCCCACTCGACCAACACCGCGTGCTCGGTCTCGTCAGGCCAGATCGGTTTCCAGCCGGACGCCAAGAGCGCTTCCCAATACGCCATCGGGATCACGGGTCTTCCCAATACTCGGTCGTGAGCCAGTCGAGCGTTTCCTTCATGCCGTCCATCAGGTCAGGCTGGTACACGAGCCACAGCCAGTCGGCCCAATACCAGTCCGAGCACTTCTCGGGTTCCGGATTCGGGTACGGCCACACCAGCGTCGGAACCAGGAGCACGAAACTGTGGAGCACGTACGGCTCGCGGCCGGGCGGATTGAACGTGTTGCTGAACAGATCGATCCAGGGCCCGAATGTGTGGATGTTTAGGATCCCGAGCTCTTCGTCGAGCTCACGCCGTGCCCCGTCGTACTTGGATTCACCGGCTTCGAGTCGGCCGCCCGGAAACTGGACGTACCCGGGAAACTCCCGAAGGGTCGACGCGCGCCGGCTCACCAGGAGCTGACGGCGCGGATTCACCAGACAGATCTGGGTGCCTTCGTTACGCACGGGATTACGGGTACTCGAACGGCACCAGCGATGCGTTCGCCTTCACGTACAGTGGGTGCTTGGGCGAGCCGTTCTTGGTCGTCCCCAAGCACAATAGGTTGTGCTGTCGCGATACGACACGGCCACGGTACTGAGCAATCTCCTGAGCGCCCCACGCGGCGACCCGGATACCGTTCACGTGCTCGATGCACTGGGTCTTGATGAAGTGATCGTTTTCGGGACCGATCGGATCGAAGAGGGTGCCGTACAGATTCTTGGGATTCGTCGCCCGCTTGGCAAACAGGTTCACGACGGTCAGGCGATTGCAGCCCCAATCGGTCGCGAACCGGATGCACCGGCGGATCGTGGGATCATTCGTGGCCGCGTCCGCGGTGCTCGGGTTGAGCATGATGAACAAGCACGGGAAGTCGGCCTTCTTGGGCGCCTTCGGGTTGTCCCGGAGATCGCGCGTCAGCAGGTACCGATACAGACGGTCCTCGCTGAACTCGGCAGTGTCGATCACGGGCTCGCCGTCGGCAGCGATTCGGTTGAGTCGGAAGACCCCGACGTGATTGGTCACTTGGTCTTCTTGGCTACGCCACGAGACGGAGTCACGTACACATCCGGATTCTGGTGTGCGCCAGCGGCTCCTGCTTGTTTGCGGGCGCGGGCGACGCGCTCCTTGCGGACTCGCTTCGAAGTCACGGCAGCGTCGGGCACATCGGCCTCGGCCTTCTCGGCTGCGGTTCCGTGCGTTGCAATCGGGTAGCAGCCTTCGCGCTTATCGTCGAACACCTGGATCTCTTGGGCCGGGTGGCCGCCGTTACCGTCCTCGGGGATCATGTAGAACTTGGCGCGCTCGTATTGGAGCTTGGCCGACCGAGTCTGCCGACGGATCAATTCCTGGCCCTCGTGGTAGGTCATGAAATTGCGGTAGCCGCGGGCCATGTAGGCAAACAGATCGGTCACGATGCTGAACATCAGGGAGCTCCTTCGGACCCCTGTTATGACAATATAACAGGTATAGTCAAGCCTATTGTGTAATTGGCCTAGCGGTCGTCCCGGTCCCGCTGGGCATGCCGATTCTTCCGCTTCAGTCGGTTCTTCGCGGTCCAGGTGCGATCACAGGATCGCGCACGTTTGCGGGCGCCACCGAAGTCTCCGTAGCCGCGCTGGCACGGAGGCTTCTTCACCGGCTCTGCTCTTTGAGAGCTCGAGCCAACATGGCCAGGTGGGTCGGGGATTCGATGTGGGCGACGTGCATCATGGCCTGAACCGGCTCATGGGTGTCGACCACGCTCATCAGCAGGATGTCCTGCAGGTACTCGTCTTGGCTGAACCGGATGCCGTCCAGAACGGTCGCATGGAGCTTGTTCTGCTGGGCAGAACGCAAGATGGCGCCGTAGGTAGGCACCGGCTCTGGTTGTTTGGCGAATCCGAGCGCGACGTTCACGTCAACCTCAGCGCCGGCTTTTGGTCCGGTACTGGCGACCACCCCACACATCAATGGCGGTCTTGACCACGCGCGTCATGCCTTCGACGAGCGACACAGCGAATTCGTAGACCGCGATCAACGGCACAATCACGAGCCCGGCGATCGGCAGCAAGTACAGGAGCTTCAAGGAGGCGACCAGACGCGAATCCGTTCTGGCGATCCGGAACGAAGGGAACTTCATGGCATCCCTTGGTCGACCCAGTGGACCAAACGGCGCGGGTCAACCTTGGTGGTGGTTCCATCCGCGTTCTTGACCTCGATCTCGGCGCGGCCGGAGACCGAATTAGTGGAGATGATGATGCGTTCGACAGCGACCTGGTAGTCGTCCTGTCCGGGTGGTTTTTCGCCCCAGCTCATAGTTTGCCTTTCAGGAGGACGGTCCAGGTGTCCTGAACCGTCGCGGATAAGTACACGTACGCCTCGCGGCAGCAGATCAGGACCAGCCAGACCGGTAGAAACGCCAGCGTGACCGGCACCAAGTACAGGAGCTTCAACCGTGCTCTGGTCGGAGTGTCGTGCGCTTGGATATCCCACTCGGCCTCCGCGGTCCAATCCAGGAACCGCCGGATCTGTTCCCACAGGTCGATCTTGCAGCAGTCGAGAATCAGGTACGTGACCGTGTAGATCAGGACCGTGATGACGGCCCACAGGATGACCGTTCTGGTATACGGCCACACCTCGGTGGTGCCGAGCCAGCTGATCAGCCAGATTGCGCCCACGACCGAACCGATCACGCCGAGCCACGCAAGGAGTTGTCTCATCGCTTGGTTTCCCTGACCGCGGCCTTGAGAGCGTCGATGAGTGCCGGGATCGCGAACGCGTCGATGTTGATTTCGCGGCCGTTGTACCGGATGTCGAGCGAACCAATCCAGGGCACGACCTGGAAGGTCGCGAATCCCTCGTCCGAGGAGACATGGACGGTCCTGGTGTGGACCGACGAATCGTCCGACCACTTGACCGAATCCTTGAATACCGTGACTTCCGGTTTGCTCATTTGCTCTTTCTGAACCACCACATCTCAAAGAACGCGCGTCCGAAGCTGATCGCCAAGAACGTCAGGATCAGGGTCGCGATGTAGTAATTGATCAGGTCGACGGTGCTCATGCGCGCCATGCCTTCCAGGCTTCACTCAGGTGGTGCACGACCCAGTAGAGCCCGAAGCACCCCAGGCCTGCCATCGTGACCGCGCCGCCCCAGAAGCCGTCGGCCTGATAGCCGGTCAGGCGCGTGTGGACCATCAGATAGAGCAGGATCAACGGGACTGCGGCCCCGACCGATGCCATGAGGGCGAAACCGAGCCGATCGGTCACTTTCTGCACTTGTGGTCTCCGAACAGGAACTCGAGGGTGCGACGCATGATCTCGACCGAGATGCTGGATCGATCGACCTCGTAAGATTTGGCCGCGTCGTTCAGGGCCTGCCCGATCGAGATCGGGATCAAGAGGAGCGCGGTCACGCCGGCGAGCGGGAGTAGCACCAGGGCGGCCAGGAAACGACTGACCGTCATCGGCGCCTCTTGGGCTTCGTGGTTCGGAGTGCGTCTCGGGTCGCGTCGATCGCGACCATTCCGGTCACGCCCAGTAGCCCGGTGCACAGAATAGCCCCGGCCCAGTACATGAGCTGGCAGCCAGCGTACTGGCACTTGAGTGCCGAGCTGACGAACAAGACCGTCCAGTAGATGTTCCAGGACGTGCACAGCCAAAACAGGAAAGCACGACCGATGACGGGCATCATCAGTAGGACCGCTTGATCTTCCGGGCGCCGTACCGGTCGTGAGCGTGGGTGATGCTGGTCAGGGACATGCCGGTCTTGGCCGCAATCTCCTGATTCGAGTAGCCTTCGCGCTTCATCTGGGTGACCATCCGACCCAGCTCCGGATCGGCCTTCTGGTTCGGGCCTTGGCGGCCGGAACGGACGTAGCGCAGGTGCAGCTCTGACGCCTTGCGAATCACAGTGCTGCGCTTGCGGCCCGTCTTCTTGGCGATCTGGCTGTAGCTCAGCGACTCGTCCCTGAAGAGGGCTTCCCAGTCGATCTGATCATTGGTGGATGGTTGCGGTTTGGCGCTCATTTAGCCTCTGCTTGCGTGGGGAGTTGCGGCACCACAGCCGTCTTGGCCTTCTGGGGCTGTTCGGTCGACACGCGGTCGACGTAGTCAGGGCCCCAGATCGGATCGCCGGTCAGGTGCTGGATTGCGGGTAAGCAATCGGGGTTCTGGTAGGAAAAGCGGATATGTTGGGGACCGACTTCGATGTCGAAGATCTGGAAGCCTGTGGGGTTCAGGATCTCGCCCACTACGTCCTGCTCGGAGCAGTAGATCCGGAGGGCGGCCGGCACGCACCGGCACTTGTAGGTGTACGAATCCTGGTCTTCCCCGTAGGCCTGCATGGTCGGCCAGACCTCTTGGAGCCGGTAGAGCAGGTACCGAACGGTCGTCGGGATCTCGGGGCTGGCGACGGCCAGGTACCGATTCTCCACGCGGAGAGGGCTCACTTGGGGCCCTTACGGTCACGCCCGAAGGCGTACTTGGCCACCCCGACCGCGGCCTCGCAGACAGCCCAGACCATCAGGAGCGCGATGAAGTAGTGCTCGGAAGCGAAGTGCCAGAAGGAGTCCATTCTGGTTAGTCGTCGAGGGCCAGCAGGTGGGCCGTCATGGCGGTCTCGAAAGTCGTCCGCGCGATCTCGACTTGGGCCGCGTCCTGACCGACCATCGCGATCCGGACGGTGGCGCCGCTGGTACCGGCCGGGTACGACCAGTGCGAGACGTTGAAAAGGTTGTAACTCACGTCGCCGACGTTGAGTACGTGGACATTGGTGACGGCCATCTTGGGGAGCCTTTCAGTCGGACCCGAGCAAGGACGGGCCTACGTGCATGAGCGAAGATCTGGAAGTAGAGGGGGCCTTGCTGGTACGGTCTCGTAACCGTACAGATATTATCCAGTAGTCAAATGTATTGTAATGATAATGGCCGCCAAATGGCCCAGGCCAAGATCATGTGATACCTAAAAAGAAGCTACGCCGGCCCCGCAAGGGACCGGCGGCTTCTTCGCGGTTCCTTCATGGCTGCCAGAGCAGGAATCCGACCCACGAGTTCCACAACAGGCTATACCCGTCATGGAAGAACGCGGTGCCGCGGTGCCACTCGACCAATGTCTTGGTGCCAAAACCGTCCCGGAAGTACGCGGTGATTTCCTGACCGACCGCTGGTCTTACCAGCCGGCCTGAGCGGTCGCGTCTCCCCAGCTTCTTCCCCGGCATGTCAAGACTCCGCGGGCGGATTGAACGCCAGCTCGTATTTGGTAGCGGTCTGCTGGAGGCTGTGTCGCCACTCTGACGGCTCGTCACGATCGTGGATCATCTGAAGCCTGAGCCCGAGGCATTCGTGCTTCCTCGTCGGGAATAGCTCCTTGATAGCCGGGCGCTCGAGCAGGTCTTCGAATCCGACTTCCATCTCCGGATTGTAGATCTCGTCCGGGATCAGGCACCCGATCGCACACATGCGCCCTTCGGGGCCGCGGTACAGGCACTGTTCTCCGGTTTTGAGAAAATGACTCGATCGCGCATTCTGGGTTAACAAGTGGGTAACGACGCGGTCGAACATTTCTTGGAGGTCCATCAGGGGCTCCTCTGCCACAAAACTTTGCCTTTTGGGGTCCGGACTTCGTCGATGATGACCCGGCAAGCATAGCAGTCCTGCCAGTACTCGCCGTCTTGATCGGTGGCCCTCAATTCGGCCTCACGGATGTTGTGCGCTTTAACGACACGCGTCTCCGCGTGCGTGACCCGCACGTCTACCGAGAATTCCTTGAGCCGATTCCGGTTCCGCTTTGTCTTACTCTTCGTCCTCATCCTCGCCCTCCTCCTCGAAGTCATCGAGGTCCGGCCAGACTTCCTCGCCGGTCTTCTGATTGGTCACGCAGGTGACATGACCTTCATTTGATTCGGAGCAGTGTTCGGCTTCCACCATCTCGGCGGCAGCCTTGGCACTCGGGGCCATGACGGTCACGTCCCGGTACGTGACTTCCTCGACGGTCACCACGTACTTCTGTTTCTTCAGCTTCTTGGCCATTTGGCCTGTCTTTCTTTCCGCTCTTTGCGGCATGCCTTGATCTCGTCCTCGATGATCTCGGCTTCGGTTTTGCCCGGCTTCCATTTCCTCGGTTTCCATGCCTTGTGGGAATCGAGTCCGACCAAGATCGAGCACGTGTATTTGGAGACCTTGGCGCTCAAGATGCTCCAGCCTTTCGGGAGTCGGAACGCAATCCACGTCGGCTCGCCCGCCTTGGATTTATCCGGGTAGAGAGTGCCGCGGCCGGCGCCAAGGTAGACCTCGTGGGATCCGGCACCGGATCCGTACCCGTCAATCTCAGGCCATTTGGCCACCAGGTCGAACGTCCACTCTTGGACTTTCGTGCCGATGTTTCGGCAGTAGCAACCGGGGTTGACCCTGATCTCGCCTTGCACGACCGTTGGATTTAGGCGCGGCTGTAGGGTCATGACGCTTCCTGGGGCTCGCGGATTTGGCAATCCACCAGTTCGTTCGACTTGACGCTGTAGAACACCTCATGGTCGCAACCGGATAACAGCCACAGCTGCTGCCTGACGTCGTCGTTGAGGGTGTCCCAGATCCCTTCCAGGGTAGCGATGTCATCAACGTCTTCGCATCCCTCGTGGGCCTGAATCGTCTCTATCGAGACGCCATCGAAGGGATCACAGTCGCCGTAATCCCACGGGTTGAAGGTAGCGTCGCTGCAGTCCTGCATGTTCAGAACCTCGCGCTTCGCCGTGGCTGCCGCTTCGGACCGATACGATTCGACGATCCTGAGCACATCACCAGTCGGAAGATGGTGGTTCTCGTTGTCCTCGTCGGTCTCGAATCCCATCTCGCACACCGAGTAGATCTTCATCGTGCCACCGCCGGCTCGCGGACTTGGCAATCCGGAACTTCGATCTCTTCGACCTCGAAGAACTTGTTCTCGTTTGCTTCCGAGAGCTCCCACAGGCGCTGACGTGTCTCGCTGGACAGCTCGCCCCAGTGGTCCTTCAGCTCATTGCGGTCATCCAGGTCATTGATCCCGGATGCTTGCCGCAACTCGTCGAGCTCCATGGATTCGAACGGATCGTCGGGCCCGTAGGACCACGGATCGTTGTCCGAGTCGGCGCAGGCAGACCGATTGAGCTGTCGGCAAGCCTCGCGAGCGGCCTGCTCGGATCGGTACCCGTTGCGCAGGCACTGGATGCCGCAGGAATTGTAGTGATCGGAGTCTTCGTCGTATTCGAACCGAACTTCGTAGATCACGAAAATATTCATTGTTGGACCCTTCGTCCCTCGAGTAATGCGAGTGCGTCCCTGACGCACCCCAGAAGCCCTTCCGTTGTCCCGTAATGATGTCCATCACGGTGAAGGGCGTGCAGGTGTGCAGACAAGAACGGCCTCGCAGCCTGAAGCGCCTGGATGGCGGCCGTAATGCCGTCGACCGGATTCGGGATGTCGTCGCAGGCTTCGAAACAATCGCAGATCCGCTCGAACAACGCGCGGTCCAGCTCGGAGTCCGGCATCGCAATGATCCGGAAGCTGCCGTCAGTCCCGTATGCGAGATGTCCATCCTCGGTCACGAACAGTTCGTTGTGGGTAAACATGATCAGTCCGGAAAGAGGCCGAACGTGATGGCGCGAAAGAATCGTCCGAGCATCCCTCGGGCCTCGTCCTTATCGACCTCCATCAAATGCTGCTTGGCGATCAGGACCGCTTCTTTCATGGCGCAGTCCTCGGCGTGCCCGATGCGACCATCGCCGGCTTTTTCCATAGCACGGGTCTCGGCGGTCGGGCGGCGCCCACCACAAACTGGACACTGCTTGATATAGTCAGCTTCGTTGATTGCCCATTGGACGGCCTTGAGCGTCTCGAAAAATCTGACCGACTGTTCACGGGTCAGGGGTCCTTGGCGGTTAGCCATTATTCCTCCTCGGAGTACGGGTCTATCTCGGCCCTGAAGTGACTCTGGGCGCTAGCGAGACAGCGGTTGAAGTCGATCTTCTCTCGGTTGCAGTAGTGCATCAGGTCGGAGAGAAGGTCGGTCGTGCACGTGTCGTAGCCCTCATTGACGTCATAGTTCGTCCTGAGGGTTTCGAGCGCACGCTCGACTCGTTGTAGATTTCTAATGGTCATGTTTTCCTCAGTACCAGGGCCACATGGAGAAACCGCGCTCAGCCCAGAATCTGAGCCAATGCACCGCTTCGTGGACCGTCAGGTTCTCGCCGAATTTGCTCTGCTTGTCCCAGAGCAACTGGTTCAGCAGTTCGAATTCATCTTCGTGGCCAGGCTTGGCCGCAGATTCAAGGAAGTGATCTTCGCTGATCTCGAGGTACCGCTGGTACTTCGGCATCATGCGATTGATCAGTTCTTTGTCGATCAGGCAGTCGAGCCGCTTGGCGTAGTCCAACATCTGCTCTGGATCGTGCTCCAGGAAGGCCTCGTCGACCAAGTCCTTCGGGACGATCTCGCAGTACTGGATACGCTTGCCGCGGAAACTTTCGAAACCGGAAGACGTCGCGAATGGATTGCACAGGTTGTGCCGAATCAGATCCAGATTCTCCTTCGGGACCGTATCGACCATGATCGACCCGTCGGCATCCTTGACCACTTCCTCGAATGGACGGTTCCAGTAGCCCGCGTAGTTGCCGTGCAGGCCCCGCACCTCCGGTGACATCTCGTCGATCATCTTCCGGTGGTTCTCGTAGATCTTCCGAAACGCGTCCATGGCGGCGTCGTCATTATTGGCGTCGAGCCTGAGGGCGCCGAGCGCCTCCATCGGACTCTGGGCCATGCCTTGCAACTTCTTGCGCAGCTGTTTGAACTCCGGGCTATCCCGGTCAGTCGCCTGCAATTGTCTGGTCAGGCTATTCACTTCGTCTCGGTCGGCTCCGTCGAGGAACCGCTCCCGCAAACACCAATCTAATCCCATGGTGGGCTCCTCTTTTATCCGCAGTCCTGATGGACGCTCAGGGTCAGCGTCGTTTTGTATTTCTTTTCAAATGCGATCGCGGCCTTGGTCTTGGTCATGACGTCGTCGAGACCCCAAAACACTTCGTCGTGCAGATCCGATCCACGCAGGCCCTCGCCGACGTATCCGGCGTAGAGGCCCATGCCGGTCTTGGCCTTGAACTCGTCGGTCAGCTCTTTGTAGAGTGACTCGAGCAAGTCGAGTTGGTTCTCCGAAAGCTCGCCCATGTCGTATCCGCTATCGTGAACCTGGACAAAATTGGCAAGGACGCCGTCCGGAGACGATCCGATGTCCTTCGCGATGTTTGCGACCTCACCCATGAACAGCTTCCAGGGTGTAGACGCTTCTTTCTCGACCGTATCCGGGTCGATCACGTAGTGGCTCTGGCTGAAATAATCAGTTCCCACTGGGAACCTCCTTCGGTGGTGTCCATCCGGCTTTCCGGAAGGCCTTGACGATGTTGAATGCCTGAACGGTCCAGATCCATCCGTTCCGCTCGTTGATCAGGTTTTGGACGATCTCGCACATCGCGTCGTCGATCTGTTTGTCGAGCACGACCTGCGCCCGAATCGCCTGAATCTGTTCTTCAGTGAGGGACATGATCGTTCTCGGTGACCACGATACGGTTCACCAGGTACTTCGCGCGATCGTGGAAGACCTCGAGGGCACGTTCGATCGACAGTGTATAGACGCCGTCGTGGAACTCTTCCTCGCCGTTCCGGTTTTTGAGCCAATGGACGGCGTACTCGATCCTGCCGTCCCGCTCTGACCACTCGCGGACGGTGGCGCCATGCCAGTCGTCGGGCAGGAGCGCCGGAGAATCGAATCTCATGATGGTTTTCACAGCAGATTCTTCCAGATGTAGACCGCGCACGGATACACGATGACAACGCCCAGCAGTCCGAGCACCGTCAGATCGAACAGATAGCCAGTTACTTTCTTCATCGATGCCCCATCACGGCCTCGAGCTTTTCAGCGCGCGGCGTCAGGGCGTCCGTGATGGCATGGGCCAGGCTCGATTCGATCCGGGACGCAGCCC
>Ga0310810_10000046_pt1 | contig 148962 bp, 125 predicted proteins | sample NCmetagenome_FD_207641 | JGI IMG/M metagenome (GOLD analysis project Ga0310810, IMG submission 207641) | Soil microbial communities from experimental microcosm in Duke University, North Carolina, United States - NC | ecosystem: Engineered > Artificial ecosystem > Soil microcosm > Unclassified... | reverse complement strand
TCGCTCAACCTGAAGGAGCTCCACGCGATCCGGGACTACTTCAAGGAGGTCGGGCGCGAGCCGAGCGACATCGAGCTCGAGACGGTCGCCCAGACCTGGAGCGAGCACTGCAAGCACAAGACCTTCACCGGCCACATCACGTTCGAGGGGAAGGTCATCCCGAACCTGCTCAAGTCGACGATCGCCAAGGCCACGCAGGACCTCAATAAGTCCTGGTGCGTCAGCGTCTTCAAGGACAACGCGGGCATCATCGAGTTCGACGAGACGTCGAACGTCTGCTTCAAGGTCGAGACCCACAACCACCCGAGCGCGATCGAGCCCTACGGCGGCGCGAACACCGGCCTCGGCGGCGTGATCCGCGACATCCTGGGCTGCGGCCTGGGCGCGAAGCCGATCTGCTCGACGGACGTCTTCTGCGTGGGGCAGCCCGACGCCAAGGAGATCCCGCCCGGCACGATCCACCCGCGCCGCCTCCTCCGGGGCGTCATGAGCGGCGTGCGCGACTACGGCAACCGGATGGGCATCCCGACCGTGAACGGCGCCGTCTTCTTCGACGAGCGCTACACGGGCAACCCGCTCGTGTTCTGCGGCACGGTGGGCATCCTGCCCAAGACGATGTCGTTCAAGGGCGCCAAGAAAGGCGACCTCGCGGTGGTGGTCGGCGGCCGGACGGGCCGCGACGGCATCCACGGGGCCACCTTCTCGTCGGTGGAGCTCCACGAGGAATCCGAGACCGCATCGAGCGGCGCGGTCCAGATCGGCAACGCCATCGTCGAAAAGCGCGTGCTCGACACGGTGCTCCAGGCGCGGGACCGCGGCCTCTACACGGGCATCACGGACTGCGGCGCCGGCGGGCTCAGCAGCGCGGTAGGGGAGATGGGCGAGGAGCTCGGGGCCGAGGTGGACCTCGAGAAGGTGCCGCTGAAGTACGACGGGCTGTCCTACACCGAGATCTGGATCAGCGAGGCGCAGGAGCGCATGGTGATCTCGGTGCCGCCCGAGAAGCTCGACGAATGCCTCGCGGTCTTCCGCGCCGAGGACGTGGAGGCGACCGTGATCGGCCGCTTCCCGGGCGACGGGAAGCTGACGCTCCGCTACGGCGGCAAGGTCGTGGGCGAGCTCGACATGAAGTTCCTCCACGACGGCATCCCGCTCTTCGAGCGCACGGCGGCCTTCCCGCCGGTCGTGACGAAGCCGCTGGAGCTGTCCGCGAAGAAGGCCTACGGCGACGACCTGAAGAAGATCCTCTCGAGCGGCAACGTCTGCTCGAAGGAGTGGATCATCCGGCAGTACGATCACGAGGTGCAGGGCGGCAGCGTGGTGAAGCCGCTGACCGGCGCGACCAACGACGGCCCGAGCGACGCGGCGGTCGTGCGGCCGGTCCTGACGCACTACAAGGGCATCGCGATCGGCAACGGGATGAACCCGCGCTACAGCGACCTCTCGCCCTACGACATGGCCGCGAACGCGATCGACGAAGCGATCCGGAACGTCGTTGCGGTCGGCGGCGATCCGGAGCGGACCGCGATCCTGGACAACTTCGCGTGGGGAAGCCCCGAGAACCCGGAGAACCTCGGCGCGCTGGTCCTGGCCGCGCGCGCCTGCCAGGAGATCGCGACCGCCTACAACACCCCGTTCATCTCCGGCAAGGACAGCCTGAACAACGAGTTCCGGGTCGGCGGCAAGACGATCATCATTCCGCACTCGCTGCTGATCTCGGCGATCTCGATCGTCGAGGACGTCCGCGGATGCGTGACGATGGACGCGAAGGAAGCCGGGAACTCGATCTACCTCGTGGGGATCACCCGCAACGAGCTGGGCGGCTCCCACTTCGCGCTGGTGAACGGGCTCACGGGCGGCGCGGTGCCGCGGGTCGACGTGGCGGCGGGCCGCCAGGTCTTCAAGGCCGTTTCGTCCGCGATCCGGCAGGGGCTGGTCCGCGCCTGCCACGACCTCTCGGAGGGCGGGCTGGCGGTCGCCGCCGCCGAGATGGCGTTCTCCGGAAATCTCGGCATCCGGCTCGATCTCACGAAGGTCGGCCCCGAAGACCTCCCCGCGCCGGTGGCGCTCTTCTCGGAGAGCCCGTCGCGCTTCCTCCTCGAAATCCCGGAGGCGAATCGGGCGGCCTTCGAAGACATCATCGCCAAATGGCCCGTCTTCGCCATCGACGTCGGCAAAGTGACGGCGGAGAAGAAGTTTGTCGTGCTGGGCAAGGACGAGGTGCTGCTGGAGGAGAAGCTGGCGGACCTCAAGGAAGCCTGGCAGAAGCCGCTGAGATGGTGAAGGTGCTGCTCGTCCTCTTCCTCGCCGGGTGCGCCGCCTCGCCGGCCTCCGCGGAACTGCCGGTCGTCGCGACCTTCTCGATCGTCGCCTACGACCCCGACACCCAGGAGCTCGGAGTCGCGGTCCAGTCGAAGTACATCGCGGTCGGCTCCGTGGTCCCCTGGGCCAAGGCGGGGGTGGGGGCGGTCGCGACGCAGGCCTACGCGAACACGACCTACGGCCCCAAGGCGCTGGAGCTGCTGGCGAAGGGCGAGGCGGCCGAGGCCGTGTTGTCCAGGATCACCACCGAGGACAAGCGGGCCGAGGTCCGGCAGGTCGGCATCGTCAGCGCGAAAGGCGACTCGGCGACCTTCACGGGCGAGGAGTGCAACGCCTGGGCCGGGGGCGTCAAGGGAGCGAACTTCTGCTGCCAGGGCAACATCCTGGCGGGCGAGGCCGTCGTCAAGAACATGGCCAAGTCGTTCCAGGAGTCGAAGGGCGAGCTCGCCGACCGCCTGCTCGCGGCGCTCCAGGCGGGGCAGGACGCGGGCGGCGACACGCGCGGGATGCAGTCCGCGGCGCTCCTGATCGTCCGGGACGGCTGGGGCTACGGCGGCTTCAACGACCGCTACCGCGACCTGCGCGTGGACGACCACGCCGAGCCCATCAAGGAGCTGAAGCGCGTGCTGGACCTGCATCGACAGATTTTCCCGAGACCGGGGAAATAGGAGCTATGGCACAGCCGAGAGCAATCGTCCTGAAGGCCGCCGGGATCAACTGCGACCAGGAGTCCAAGTCGGCCTGCGAAAAGGTCGGCTTCCAGGCCGACGTGATCCACGTCAACCGGCTCGTCGAGAACAAGAAGCTCGTCCACGACTATCAGTTCCTCATCGTTCCCGGCGGCTTCTCGTTCGGCGACGACCTGGGCTCCGGGAAGGTCCTGGCGAACGAGCTCCAGACCAAGCTGGTGCCGGAATTCCGGGAGTTCATCAAGGCCGGGAAGCTGATGCTCGGCATCTGCAACGGCTTCCAGATCCTCACGAAGGCGGGGCTTCTGCCCGAGCCCATGAGCGCCTCTCCGTTCCAGGCCACGCTGACCAACAACGATTCGGGCAAGTTCGAGGCCCGCTGGATTCGGCTCAAGGTTTCCTCGCTAAAGTCCGAATTCCTAAAGGTGGAGGAGGTCATCGAGCTTCCCATCGCCCACGGCGAAGGGAAGTTCCTCCCGAGCGACGCGCAGTCGATGAAACGGTGGGAGCAGGGGGGGCAGCTGGTCCTCAAGTACGTCGACCCCGAGGGCCGCGAAGCCGCATACCCCTGGAACCCCAACGGCTCGACGTCCAGCGTCGCCGGAATTTGCGACCCGACGGGACGGGTCCTCGGCCTCATGCCGCATCCGGAGCGGTTCCAGGATGCGACGAATCATCCGCAGTGGACGCGGAGAGGGGCGGACGTCCGGCCCGACGGTCTCAAGTTCTTCCAGAACGCGTTCGAGTACGTGAAGAGGAACTTATGACGTTCCCGAGGGGATCCCTGGTCGCAGCGGTTGTTCTGACGCTCGCCGGGGTGACCCCTCACGCGTTCGCTGCCTCGACTCCGCTCGGCACAAGCCAGGATCCCCCCGCCCAGGCCGCCTCCGAAACCTACTCCTCCAAACGCTTCGTCGAAGTTCTCTACGACCACTCCCGCCTCACGGGGAAGAAGGGCGCGGAGCTCTGGGTCAGCAGCGACGACGCCAAGACCTGGGTCAACCACGGCGACATCGACACGAGCAAGCCCTCCGCGCCGTTCCAGGCCCCGCGCGACGGGAAGTTCGGCTTCCTGATCGTCCCGGTCGCCGCGGACGGTCGCCGCGACATCACGCCGAAAGCCGGCGACGCCCCCGAGCGGACGATCGTCGTCGACACCATCGCGCCCGTCGTCGAAGTGCTCTCGCCCAACGGCGGCGAGATGTTCGGCGCCGCGCGCTCGACCGTCATCCAGTGGGCGGCGGCCGACGCGAACCTCGACCCCGTGAAGGGCATCACCATCGAAGCGTCGACCGGCAAGGACACCTGGATCGCCGTGGCGCAGAACGTGCCCAACACGGGGAAGTACCACTGGGACATCCCGGCCGGCCTGTCGAGCAGCACCTGCCGCATCCGCGTCACGGCCCGGGACCTGGCGGGGAACGTCACCAGCGACAGCTCCGACGCGGACTTCGTCGTCGACGGCCTGGCGCCGGACCTGAGGATCGTCGGGCCCAACGCCGCCAACGAGGTGCCCGTCCGGATCGAGTGGCAGGGCGGGGACCTCGGCGGCGCCGGCCTCAAGAAAATCACCCTCTGGGTCACGCGCGACGGCGGCCAGAGCTGGAAGCCGCATGGCGAGGACCTCTCCCTCAAGTCGCCCTTCGAGTTCACGGACCTCGACGGCCTCTACGGCCTCAAGCTCGTGGGCGAAGACAAGATGGGCAACGCGAACCCACCGCCCGTCCCCGGCATGCCGCCGCTGTTCACGCTGACGCTCGACCGCACGAAGCCCGAGGTGAAGCTGATCTCGCCGACGGCTGGCGGTTACCTGGGCGGCGTCCCGATGGACGTGCAGTGGACCGCGAAGGACAACGTCGACATGCCGGCCAACGGGATTGAGATGTCCTGGTCGGACGACGGTGGCCGGACCTGGAAGCTCGTCGGGAAGGGGCTGAAGAACGACGGCCTCTACTCGTGGATCCCGCCCCGCGCCACGCTGCCGGACTGCCGGCTGAAGCTCGTCGCGACCGACTTCGCGGGCAACGTCCGGGAGGTCGTGAGCGAGCGCTTCGGCATCGACGGCACGGTGCCTGAGGCGCGGGCCAGCGGCCCTGACCGCTCGAACTCCAACACGGTGCAGATCCTCTACGACATCAAGAACCGCGCCAGCGCGCCAATCAAGGTCGTCTCGCTCTACTTCCGGCCCGAGGGCGTGAAGGAGTGGGCGAAGTACGGCGACGACCCCGACCGCGAGTCTCCCTTCACGTTCTCGAAGGCGGACGGGAAGTATGGAATCTACATCACCTGCGCCACCGAGGCGGGGCTCAAGAGCGACTTCGTCCAGAAGGCCCCCGACGCGGCCACGGATCCCCAGCTGACCCTGACCATCGACACGAGCGCGCCGCAGATCGAGCTGCTCAGCTTCAACACCGACGTCGTCGTCCAGGCCGGGGCGTCGGTCGATCTCGCGTGGAGGATCACGGAGCCCAACCCCGATCCGCGGGGGGTGTCGATCTACCATTCTCCGGACGGCGGGAAGGCGTGGAACCTGGTGGCGCAGAACGTCGATGCCCAGAAGCCCTACCGCTGGATCGTGCCCAACGCCTCGGGGAACCGCCACAAGATCCGCATCGTGGCCGCCGACCGCTTCGGGAACAAGGGACAGGCCGAGTCCGAGAAGATGTTCACCGTCGACAACGACCAGCCGCTGGTCGCGATCCTGGAGCGGCCCCCGCTCGTGAGCCGCTCGTCGCGCATCTCAGCCAAGTACAAGGCGAGCGACGTGACCTCGGGCATCGACAAGGTGACGCTCTACGCGCGCCGCCTGTCCGAGAAGGAGGCCTACAAGGTCCTTGTCGAGACGAAGAATGCCGAGGGGACGATCGACGCCGAGCTCCCCGGGGAAGGCCTCTGGGCGCTGGTCCTGATCGCGATGGACGGCGCGGGCCACGCCTCCGCCGATCTGGCGCGCATCGCGCGGCCCGACATGGTCGTGACGGTCGACGTGACGAAGCCGGAGCTGACGGTCCGGAGCTTCGCGCTGCCGGGCGGCGGCAAGACCTGGCTGAACCAGGCCTGGGAAGTCGAGTGGATCGCCACGGACAAGCTCACGACGCTCGACAAGATCGTCCTGCGCATCGAGTACTCGTCCGACGGCGGCCGCACCTGGTTCGTCGCGGTGCCGCGCCATAACAACGCCGGGCGCGCCGACCTGCGGGCGCACCTCTTCCAGGGGAAGAAGTACCGCCTGCGCCTGGTCGCGAGCGACGAGGCCGGCAACGAGGCGGAGGCCTCGACGGACGACTTCGATCCGGGCGACGTGCCGCCCCCGGGCCTGGTGCTGCGAGGCATCGAGGACGGGCGCCAGTTCGTCGTCGGCGGCACCGTCGCGCTGACGTGGACCTCCCCGGACCGGGGCATCCGCGAGCTTACCCTCGAACTGTCGAAGGACGGCGGCAAGACCTGGGCCTACTACACGACGCTGTCAGGGCCGTCGATGAAGGTCATGCTTCCCGAGCAGGAGGGCCGCTACCAGCTGCGGGCCCTGGCGAAGGACGGGGCGAACCGGCCGGTCAATTCGAACGTGCTGACCTTCGACATGATCTCCGGCGTCGATCAGGTCCGGATCATCGCCAACGCCGCCGCCGAGCCCAACGGCTTCGTCGCCGCGGTCGTCGAGCCCAAGAGCATCGTCAAGACCGCGAAGGAGCTCCGGCTCGAGATTTCCGAGAACGTCCAGACCTGGGACTTCATCAGCGAGGTCAAGGGCAGCAGCTTTACGTTCCAGGCCCCCCGGAAACCGGGGATCTACTTCGTGCGGATCGTGGTGAAGGCCGCCGACGGCCGCGAGTACGACTCGAACTACTTCCGCATCACGGTCGCGGAGCGGGCCGGCATCCGCCTGGCGAACTTCCGCGGCGGGCAGACCTACGTGGGCGGCACCGGCCGGCCGATCGTCGTCCAGACCGAGGCCGACCTCTCCCAGGTGAAGGTGGAGTTCTCCGACGCGGGCGGCCGCGAGGGGAGCTGGAAGCCGCTCGCCGACCTCAAGCTGACGCCGACGGGCTTCCACTGGACGCTGCCGAAGATCTCGAGCACGACCTGCCGCCTGCGCGTCACGATGATCGACTCCCGGGGCCGCGAGCACTCCGACGCCTCGGACAAGGATTTCGCGATCGAGCCGGGCGAGGGGCAGACGACCGTGTCGAACCCGCCCACCAAGCCGCCGACCGAGGACGTCAAGGAGCCGCTGCGGCTGAAGACGACGATCCCGGACAAAGTGAAGGGCGGCACGCGGATGCGCCTGGAGTGGGCCGCGCAGGACCCGGCCGCCAAGGTCACGGTGTCGCTGGTGATCGACGGCAACCCCGGCGTTCTCTTCAAGGAGCAGTCCGCGTCGGGCGGCGCCGAGTTCGTGGTTCCCAAGGTCGACCAGAAGGACTGCCAGATCCTCCTCACGGCGGGCGACAAGAAGTGGAGCTCGCGCCCCTTTGAGATCGTGAGCCGGCCGCCCAGCATCGACGGCGTGGACATCGAGATCCCGCGGAAGTAGGGCGCGGCTTCGCTATAATCTCCCTCCAGTGGTCCGACCAATCTTCATCCTGGGTCAAACTGCATCGGGGAAGCACACCGCCGCGGAGGCCGTGGCGGAGCGCCTGGGCGCCCAGTTGATCTCCGTCGACTCGATGAAGGTCTACCGGGGCATGGACATCGGCACGGCCAAGCCGAAGCGGCCGTACCGCCTGGTGGACATCTGCGACCCGTCGGAGAGCTACAACGCCGGCCGCTTCGTGCGGGACGCGAAGAAATGCCTCGAGGAGTGCCCGCGGCCCCTCTTCGTCGGCGGCACCGCGCTATACTACAAGACCTTCGCCTACGGGATCTTCGAGGGGCCGGAGGCCGACCCGGCGCTCCGGGAGGAGCTGGTGGCCATCGGGGCGCCGAAGCTCCACGCCGAGCTCCAGAAGGTGGACCCGAAGGCGGCGTCGAAGATCCACCCGAACGACCTGAAGCGGCTGGTGCGCGCGGTCGAGGTCTACCGGAAGACCGGGGAGCCGATCAGCGCGCGCCACACGCACTTCGACGCCGGGCGGACCCTGGAGGCGGACGTGTTCGGCTTCCGACGGGAGGACATCAAGGACCGCATCGCGGCCCGGACGAAGAAGATGCTGAAGGCCGGGCTGGTCGACGAGGTCCGCTCCCTGCTGGCGCGGCCCTGGGGCAAGGAAGGGCGGCGCGCCGTGGGGTATCGTGAGGTCATCGATCACCTGGAGGGGAAGGTCGACGCGGACGAAATGGAACGGCTGATCAATCGAAATACGAATAATCTGGCCCGCCACCAGATTATGTGGTTCAAACGATTCCCGGAGGTGACATGGGTCCAGGGCGCGGACGACATCTTGCAGCGGCTATCCTGACCCTGCTCCTGCTGGGAGCCTGCGCCAGCGCCCCGGTTGCCGTGCGCGCCTCCAGCGCCGCGCCGGAGCACGTCGTCATCGTCTCGATCGACGGCTTCCGGCCCGACTTCTACCTGGGCGACTTCGACGCGCCGACCCTGAAGTCGATGGTGGCGGTGGGCGCCCACGCGCGCGCCGTCGAAAGCGTCTACCCGAGCGCGACCTATCCGGCCCACGCGACGATCGTGACGGGCGTCCTGCCGGCGAAGCACGGCATCTACGCGAACACGCTCTGGACGGAGCAGGGGTCGAGCCGCGACTGGCACTGGTACGCGAAGGCCCTGAAGGCGCGGACGCTCTGGCAGGCGGCGAAGGACAAGGGGCTCAAGGTCGCGATCACCTACTGGCCCACGACCGTGGGCGCGAAGGCGGACCTCGTGCTCGGCGAGATCTGGGACCCCGACAACAAGGAGACCGTCAAGCGGCTCGCCTCGGCGGCGACGCCGGGCCTGCTGACCGAGCTCATGTTCGCGATCGGCATCCCCCAGGACCGGATCGCGACGGACCGGACGGCGGTGGACAATTTCGTCTCGCGGGCCGCCGCCCACGTGTTCCGGAAGCACAAGCCGAACCTGCAGCTCGTCCACCTGCTCAACTGCGACGAGGTTCAGCACAAGTCGGGCCCGGGCTCCCCGGAGGTCGCCGAAGCGGTGCGGATGCAGGACGAGAACATCGCCCGGATCCGCCAGGCGATCGCCGAGTCCGGCGTCGCGGACCGCACGGTGCTCCTGATCGTGGGCGACCACGGGTTCACGACGGTCACGCGCAATTTCGGCCCCAACACGCTGCTGCGGGACGCCGGCTTCATTGAGGAGGAGAACGGCAAGATCAAGTCGTGGAAGGCGCTCGTCCGCTCCAGCGGCGGCTCGGCGGCGCTCTACGTGAAGGACCCGAACGACACGCCCCGCGTCCTTGAGGCCCTCATGGCCGGCTCCAAGGTCGACGGCAAGCCCGTCTTCAGCGTCGTCGGCCGCTCGACGCTCGACCGGCTCGGATACAACCCCGACGCGGTGCTCGCGCTCGACCCGGCGGACGGCTGGGCCCTGACGGAGCGCTTCGGGCCCACGACGCCCACGGTGGCGGGGAACCACGGACAGCTGCCCTCGAGGCCAGGCCTCGAGACCGGGTTCATCGCCGAGGGCGCCGGCGTGCGCCCCGGGGCGATGATCGAGCGGATGCGCCTCGTGGACATCGCCCCCACGGTCGCGACCATGCTGGACCTCGAGCTGGACGACATCGACGGCCACATCCGGCGCGACATCCTCACGTTCCGTCGCCTCGCTCGCTAGGTTTTGTCGGAAGCAAGACGCACGAAGGAAGAAGCAGGCATTCCCCTGCCCCGGGGGGAGGAGAATCAAGGGGAATCAAGAATCAATCGTCCCCTGCAGGGGAGGTTGTCGTGGGTCGTAAGTCTTACTTCGTCCTTCGTGCTTCTTACTTCGGGGCGGGGTGGGATTGCTTGAGGAGCTCGGTGAGTTCGCCGAGCTTCTCGGCGTAGCCCTTGGCGGCGGCCAGCCAGGGGTGTTGCCAGCGGGCGCGCTCGCTGTCGATGCGCTTGCGCACGTCGGAGTCCAGGTCGGTGTGGGACCAGTCGATCGAGGCCCCGCGCGTGTACTGGTCGACGAGCGAGAGGATCTTGCGCTCCTCGTGGGCGAGCGCCTCCCGGAGGTTGCCGAGCTCGGCGTTGGGGGCGTCGTCGAGGGAGGCGCCGCGGAGCAGGGCGGCGGCGGCCTTGCGCAGCTCCTGGGTCGCGTCGCCGATGTTCCAGCGGGGGTCGGTGTCTTCGGGGTGCTTGGGGCCCAGCGTCATCACCAGGCGGATTTTGAGCGAGCGCCCGACGAGGGCGACCTGGATGCGGTCCTCCTTCCAGGCGTCCACGCCGTAGCTGCCCGTGTCCCAGATCTTCACGCGGCCGCGGTCGCCGGAGACCTCGCCTTCGTAGTCGAGGTAGGACTTCCGGTGGTCCTTGATCTGGCGGCCGACCTGGAAGACCTGGAACGCGGTGTTGGCGAGCCTCCAGGTTTTGAGGCTGTCGCCGTGCTCCAGCATGAGGTCGTAGTGGTCCCCGTCCTTGGATCCCGTGTGTTGGCTGATCGTGAAGCGCGGCATAGGCCCTTTATCAAAGACGACCGAGGTATCGAAACATTCCCAGCGTTTCGACTCAATTAAAACCGTACCGCTTGATTTTCCTGTAGAGCGTCCGCTCGCCGATGCCCAGCATCTTGGCCGCCTTCTCGCGGTTGCCCTCGCAGAGGGCCAGCGCCTTGCGGATGCTCTCCTTCTCCTTCTCCTCGAGGTTCACGCCGCCGACCCCGGAGGACGACTCGGCCCCCTCGGGCTGCTTCACGTAGCGCGGCACGTCCTCGGCGTCGATCTTGCCGTCCTTGTCGAGGACGACCATGCTCTCCACGCAGTTCCGGAACTCGCGCACGTTGCCCGGCCAGTCGTAATTGTACAGGAGTTCCATCGCCGCGGGCGTGATCTCCGGAGACTTTTTTCCCTGCTGGCGCGAGAACTCGTCCAGGAAGGACTGGACCAGGACCGGCAGGTCCTCGAGGCGCTCGCGCAGCGGCGGCAGCTCGATGGTCACGACCTTCAGCCGGTAGTAGAGATCCTCGCGGAACTTGCCCTCGCGGACGAGCGACATCAGGTCCCTGTTGGTGGCCGCGAGGAGGCGGACGTCGACCTTGAGGGGCTCGTTGGAGCCGACGCGGAAGACCTCGCCGTACTCGATGACGCGGAGCAGCTTCACCTGGGTGGCGGCGGGGAGGTCGCCGACCTCGTCCAGGAAGAGCGTGCCGTTGTGGGCGTACTCGAAGCGGCCTTTGCGGGTCTGCGTCGCCCCCGTGAACGCGCCCTTCTCGTGGCCGAAGAGCTCGCTCTCGAGGATCGACTCCGAGAGGGCGGCGCAGTTGAGCGGGACGAAGTGGCTGCCGCGGCGCGGGGAGTTGGCGTGGATGGCCCGCGCGACGAGCTCCTTGCCGGTTCCGTTCTCCCCCAGGATGAGGACGGTGGCCTTCGAGGCCGAGACCTGGCGCATCGTGTCGAAGACGTTCTGCATCGGCTCGCTGCCGCCGAGGATCCCCTCGAAGCCGTACTTCTTGTCGAGCTGCCGCTTGAGCTCGACGTTGGAGCGCACGAGCTTCTGCTTCTCGAGGGCCTTCTTGATCTTCGCGCGGAGGATGTTCAGGTCGATCGGCTTGTTGAGGTAGTCGTAGGCGCCGACGTCCATGGCCTCGAGGGCGGTCTCGTAGGAGGGGTAGCCCGTCATGACGATGACTTCGGTCTCGGGGGAGGAGGCCTTCACCTTGCGGACGATCTCGTTTCCCGAGAAGTCGCGCATGACGAGGTCGGTGAGGACGACGTCGTACCCGTCGTTCTCGAGCCGCTGGAGGCCTTCGGTGCCGCTGGTGGCGACGCTGCACTCGTAGCCGGAGCGGGCGAGGCTCTCGGCCGCCGCCTCGGCGTGGGCGCCGTCGTCGTCGATGACTAGGACGCGGATTTTTTCAGGCATATCGTGAACGTGGTTCCCTTGTTGAGCTCGGTGTCGACCTCGATCGTCCCCTGGTGCTCCTCGACGATCTTCTTGACCGTCGGGAGGCCCAGGCCGGTCCCTCCCGGCTTGGTGGAGAAATAGAGGTTGAAGATCTTCTCCCGGTGCTCCGCGGGGATGCCCGGGCCGTTGTCGGTCACCGACAGTTTAACGTACTGGCCGTTCTCGAAAGTCCGGACCCGGATTTCTCCCCCGGAGGGGAGGACCTGCTGCGCGTTGAAGAGCAGGTTGACGATCGCCTGGCGGATGAGGTTGGGGTCCACGTCGACCGCCGGGAGGTTCTTCTCGAAGTCGCGGACCAGGCGGATGCGGGAGCGTTCCGCTTGCGGGGCGAGGAAGTCGAGGAGCTCGCCCGCGAGGGTGTTGAGGTTCGTGGGCTCGAGGCGGGGGGCATGCCCGGCGGCGAAGCGGACCAGGCCAGCGACGACGGCGTCGAGCCGCTCCGTCTCGCGGAGGAGGACGTCGATCCGCTTCCGGCCCTTCTGCTCCCGCTCGGTGATGGGGTTCTCCCAGTCCTCGCGGAGGAGCTGGAGGTTGATGCGCAAGGTCGAGAGGGGGTTGCGGATCTCGTGGGCGATGCCGGCCGCGACGGTCCCCATCAGGGCGTTCTGCTCGTTCTGTCGCTGGCGCGCGGCTTCGGCCTCCGCCTGTTCGCGGAGGCGCCGGGACTCGCTTTCGGCCTCCTGACGGAGGCGGCGCGCCCGCAGGCCCGCCAGGACCGCGCCGAGCGCGGTTCCCAGAGTCAGGAGGAGCAGGGGAAGGAGGATCCTCACGGGTGGCAATATATCGGGCGAGGAGGGGCAAGTCGAGTCCCGCCTCGGCGGGGGAGGGGACAGGTGTGGGAAACGGTCTGCTCACTGAAGACGATGGGGGACAACGTGGAGGCGTGGCATCGGTCTTGCTCTGACTCTTCGCGTGCGCCGATTTCAAGTCCCTGGGGTTGTCCTCTATCCCCTTGTCGGGGGGATTGCGTTCCTGCTGTTCTCCATGCCGATGTTCTTGCGAGACGTAGAGCTGGGTGTCCACAACCCAACCCTGTATGGATTGATTTACTTTCTGATCAATTTCGTCCCGATCCTCCTGCTCATCGAAACAAAGGTGTTCTACGATGGGCATTCGCTCGGCGGCCTGACGACCATCCAAACCCAGACCATTATTGCACTGACGTGCACCGCATTCTGGATGGCTGTACTCGCGATCCTGGGGTTTCTGGTAGACAGGGTGCACCGAACCGGGGGAAAGGGTGGTGCTCGCTCAGAGTGATCCGGCCGTATCCGGACGGATTAGAGGAACTTGATCAGCTCCAGCTCGTTCTGGAAGCCCTTGCGGTAGACGTAGCTGATCTCGTCCATGATCTGGCGGATCAGGAAGATGCCCATCGTGTAGGTCTTCTCGCGCGCCAGGTTCTCGGCCATCTGGGTTTCGTTGAGGCCGCCGCGCATCTCGAAGACGTTGAGCGAGTCCGTCAGGGTCGCCTTGAAGCGGACGTCGTCGATGTCCACCGTCAGGGTGACCTGGCTCTGCAGGTTCTTAAAGCGGGCGTACTGGACGACGGAGCTGACGGCCTCGTCGACGGCAAGGATGAGGAGATCCTTGTCCCGGCGGGAGATCGGGACCTCCGCCAGGGTCTCGCCCAGCAGCCCGCGCACCTCGTTCAGGAACTTCGGGTGGCAGGGCTTCGAGATCGTCTTTTGGATCAGCTTCGTCATTCTAATTACTAGACGCAGCTCACAACGAAAAGTTCATGGGAAAATTGCATAAATTCTGGGTTTTCTAGGGGGATCCCTTGGACCCTTTCCTCCCGGCGCCCTCGGCGTACTCGACGCGGCACTTGGTCCGCTCCCTCTGCATCCACGTCTGGTAGTCCTGCTGTCCGGGGGGGTCCCGGAGGATGCTCTCCAGCACTTCCTCCCTCGCCTCCCCGTACGACAGCGGCCGCCCCTTCCGGACGGCCTGCAATCGCACCACATAGTATAGATTGGACCGGCTCATTTCCACCCCCGTCGACTCCCCGGGCTGCAGCTTCAGCGCCGCGTCGAGGATCCACGGGTCCAGAAGCGGCTCGGTCGGCGGCTGCGACTTCACGAAGCGCTCCCGCGCCAGGCGCCCCTTCGCGGCCGTCCGTGGCTCCGGCAGCAGCTCCTTCGCCGCCTCGTCGAAGCCCTTCGCCCCGACCGCCTCCCGGAAGCGCCGCGCCTCCCCCTCGTCGGCGAAGGTGGCCCGGTCGATCTCGACCTGGTCCTCCAGCAGCGCGTCGTAGCGGACGATCTTGTCGAGCGTGAGCATCTGGGCCAGGAAGGCGGACCCTTCGAGCTGCGCCCGCTTGGACTCCTCGCTGGCCCCCTCCCGGGCCAGCTGTTGGCGGAAGCGCTCCTCGCCCATCTGCCTCTTGGCCTGCTCCAGGGTGGCCGCCGCCCGACGGCGCAGCTCCTCCGGCGTGTGCACGATGCCCAGCGCGGCCCGGCGGTCCTCCACCAGCCTCCAGCGGACGTAGGTGTCCACCGATTCGCGGAGGCTGAGCTCGAGTACCTTCTCCGCCACCGCCTGCCAGGTCACCGGCTCGCCGTTGTAGAGCGCCACGATTTCGTCCGGCCGGACCGTGCGATCGACGACGTGAATCCTCTCCGGAAGGTTCTCCTTCGGCGGGGCCGAGGAGCAGGCCGAGACAAGGACGGTCCCCAAGATGAGGAGCTTCTTCATGAGCGGGGGATTATAGCAGGAAGGGATGCGACGCCAAGGGACTACTTCGCCCGCAGGGACTTGAAGTAGGCGATCGTCTTCTGCAGCCCCTCGCGGCGGTCCACCTTGGGCGCCCACTTCAGCAGCGTCTTCGCGCGCGTGATGTCGGGACGCCGCTGCTTCGGGTCGTCCTGGGGGAGGGGCCGCGTCACCAGCTTGGACTTCGAGCCCGTCAGCTCCAGGACCTCCTCCGCGATCCGGCGGATGGGGATCTCGTCGGGGTTTCCGATGTTCACCGGGTCGGTCTCGCTCGAGTCCAGCAGCTTGAGGATGCCGGCCACCAGGTCGGTCACGTAGCAGAAGCTGCGCGTCTGCGAGCCGTCGCCGAAGATCGTGAGGTCCTCGCCGTTGAGCGCCTGCGTGATGAAGGTGCAGACGGCGCGGCCGTCGTTGGGCCGCATCCGCGGGCCGTAGGTGTTGAAGATGCGCACGATCCGGGTGTCCACGCCGTGCGTCCGGTGGTAGGCCATCGTCATGGCCTCGGCGAAGCGCTTGGCCTCGTCGTAGACGCCGCGCGGGCCGATCGGATTCACGTTGCCCCAGTAGCTCTCCTGCTGGGGCGACACCAGCGGGTCGCCGTAGATCTCGCTCGTCGACGCGATCAGGAAGCGCGCCTTCTTGTCCTTCGCGAGGCCCAGCGCGTTGTGCGTCCCCAGCGAGCCCACCTTGAGGGTGTGGATCGGGTGCTCGAGGTAGTCGACCGGGCTGGCGGGCGAGGCGAAGTGCAGGATCCCCCACAGCGGGCCGCTCACGTCGATGTGGTGCGTCACGTCGTGCCGGACGAACGTGAAGCGCGGGTTCGCGCGCAGGGGCTCGATGTTCCGCTCCGAGCCCGTGAGCAGGTTGTCCATGCAAAGGACGTCGTCGCCGCGGGCCAGCAGGGCCTCGCAGAGGTGGGACCCGAGGAAGCCCGCGCCGCCGGTGACCAGGATTCTCATCTGGCCATGATACTAGGGGCGGGTCCGTGCTTGTCAAGGCGCTCCGATGCCCCCCTAGCGGCGAACTTTTTCATGGGATATACTTCTGCTCGACCGGGGGGGAACAGGTTCATGATATTGACGGGCCACCAGCCCAACTATCTGCCGTACCCCGGGTTCTTCGAAAAGATCGCCCGGGCCGACCGATTCCTTGTCGTCGACAACGTCCAGTTCGTCAAGCGCGGCACCTTCGGATGGATGCATCGCAACCGGATCCGCTCCAACTCCCCGGAAGGCTGGGACTGGCTCTCGGTCCCGGTCCTCAGCAAGGGGCGCTTCAACCAGCAGATCCTCGAGGCGCAGATCGACCCCTCCACGCCGTGGGCCCGCAAGCACTGGCGGGCCATCGAGTGGAACTACCGCAAGGCGCCGTACTTCAAGACCTACGCGGACGGCCTCCGCGAGCTCTACGAGCGGCCCTGGACGAGCTTCTGCGAGCTGACCTGCGCGTTCATCGAGGTCCTGCTCCGCTTCCTCGGCATCTCTCGGACCCTCGAGCGGACCTCGGCGCTGGGGATCCAGGGGGAATCCTCGGGCCTCGTCCTCGCCATGTGCAAGGCCACGGGGGCCGACACGTACCTGTCGGGCGTCCACGGGCGGGACTACCTGGACGTCGCGGAGTTCGAGCGCCAGGGCGTGCGGCTGCTCTTCCAGGACTTCCAGTGCCCGGTCTACCCCCAGTGCTGGCCCGGCGCCTTCATCCCGAACCTCTCGGTGATCGACCTCCTGTTCAACTGCGGACCCGACAGCTTGAAGGTATTGACCCGTGATCGCACAGCTTAACCACCCGCAGGTCTGGATGCTGATCCTGGCCTGGTTCCTGGCCGATCTCGGCATCCCGCTGATCATCCGGCTCTCACACCGGGTCGGGGCGCTGGACCGCCCCCACACGTACAAGACCCACCAGGAGCCCGTCGCCCTGCTGGGGGGGGTGGGGATCTACCTCGCGTTCATGGTCACGCTCGTCTCCGTGCTCCGCTTTCCCGACCCCGGGCAGTACACGGACATCTTCGCCATCGTCGCCGGCGGCTTCCTGGTGCTGATCCTGGGCGTCGTCGACGGCTTCCGCCCCATCTGGGCGGTCGCGAAGCTCGGCGTCCTGCTCGTGGTGACCCTGCTGCTCTCGCGCTTCGGCGTCCGGATCAACCTGACGGGCATCTGGGCCGTCGACCTGGCCCTCACGCTGGCGTGGATCTCGGGCGTCTCGAGCGCCATGAACTCGATGGACAACATGGACGGCGCCGCGGGCGGCACCGCGGCGATCGCGTCCTTCTGGACCTTCTACGTCGCCTGGTACACCGGCGCCTGGGGCCAGCCCCACGTCAGCTTCGTGGCGATCGCGCTCATGGGCGCCTGCCTGGGCTTCCTCCGCTACAACTGGAGCCCGGCCAAGATCTTCCTGGGCGACAACGGGTCGCTGCTCCTGGGCTTCCTCCTGGCGGCCCTCACCGTTCAGTGCGGCTGGTCGCGCGGCGACCGGATCAAGGCGATCCTCGTGCCCTGCGCGATCCTCTGCGTGCCGCTCTACGACATCACGCTCTCCACGATCCTCCGCATCGTGCGCGGCGTCGTGAAGAACCCCGTCGAGGCGATCGTCTACTGTGGCCGCGACCACCTCTCGCACCGCCTGGTCGCGCTGGGGCTCACGAAGCGCGAGGCGGTGCTCGTGCTCTACCTCTTCGGCATGATCAGCGGCACGATCGCGGTGATCATCGTCCGCCCCGAGGTGAAGCCTCCGGTCTACATCCCCATCGCGATCCTCTCGCTCATGCTTCTCGTCGCCTTCGGGGTCGTGCTCGACCGCGCGAAGGTCTACCCGCACCAGTTGCCCCCGCAGCCCGCCCCCGAGGCGTCCCGCGAGGCGGTGACGTCGTGAGCGACGCGGCGCTGGACCTGCACCGGGACGCCATCGTGGTCGACGGGCATGCCGACACGATCAGCCGCTTCCTGGACGACGGCGAGGACCTGGGCTCGGAGACGGGGAAGGGACACCTCGACCTCCCGCGCATGTTCCGGGGCGGGCTCGATGCGCAGTTCATGTCCTGCTGGGTCGAGCCGAAGTACGTTCAGCGCAAGGAGGCCGCCAAGCGCGCCCTCCGCATGATCGACGCGGTCAAGCAGTGGGCCGCCAAATACCCCGAGAGGCTCGCGATCGCGAGGACCGCCGCCGAGGTGCGGCGCGCGGTCGCGCAACAGAAAGTCTGCGGCATCCTCTGCATCGAAGGCGGCCACGCGATCGAGGAGGACCTCGGCCTGCTCCGGAGCTTCTTCGAGCTCGGCGTGCGCTACATGACGCTGACCTGGAACAACTCGCTGAGCTGGGCCGAGGCGGCGCGCGACCCGGGCAAAGTGAAGGGTCTCACGGACTTCGGCCGCGACGTGGTCCGCGAGATGAACCGGCTGGGCATGCTGGTCGACCTCTCGCACGTCTCCGAGAACACCTTCTGGGACGCCATTGCTGTCGCGGACACGCCGGTCATCGCGTCGCACTCCTGCGCGCGGGCGCTCTGCGACCACGTCCGCAACCTGAGGGATGACCAGCTGAAGGCGCTGGCGAAGAACGGCGGCGTCGTGGGCGTGAACTTCTATTCCGGATTCCTGAGCCAGACCTTCTACGACCGAAAGAAGAAGGCCGACGCGGACGACGACGACGAGCGCGCCCAGGCCCGGGAGAAGCACCGGGAAGACCCGGCCGCCATGGACCGGGCCCTCAAGGAGATCAGCCGCCGCTACGACGCCTCGGAGGCCGCGATGGCGCGCCCGCCGCTCGACCTCCTGGTCGACCACATCGAGCACATCGCCAAGGTGGCCGGCATCGACCACGTGGGGCTGGGGTCGGACTTCGACGGCGTCACCGCGCTGCCCGAGGGCGTGAACGACTGCTCGGAGCTGCCGAACCTGACGCGCCGCCTTCTCGATCGGGGCTTCTCGCCGACGGACGTGCGCAAGGTTCTCGGCGAGAACTTCCTTCGCGTGATGGAGCGCTCGATCGATCGGGTGGCCCCACAAGGCGCGTAACGCCGCGGCCCGCTCGAGGTTCCCCTAGGAGGGGGAACTGTCGAGGCGTGCCATGATCCAACCCACCGAAGAAAACCGTTCCAACGCCCCTCGCCCGCTGAGCGAAGAGGATCTCCTCCGCTTCCGCGACCTCCTGGTCGAGGAGCGGGACAAGGTCCAGGAGAGCCTGGTCCGCCTGCAGCAGGGCGCGATCCAGGACAATCCGGACAACCTGGGCGACACGCTCGTGCGGACGCACCTCGCGGACCTGGGGTCGGAGACCTTCGAGCAGGAGGAGAACTTCGGCCTCGTCGAGCAGTTCAGCGAGGTCCTCACGTCGGTCGAGCGCGCCCTTGGGCGGCTGGAGCAGGGAAGCTACGGGATCTGCGAGACCTGCGGGACGCCGATCCCCGTGGACCGCCTCGAAGCGATTCCGTACGCGGCGCGTTGCGCCGCCTGCCAGAACCGCGCGGAAAGTGGGGAGGAGGAGCCGGACTAGGATTGCCCGGAGCGGTGGGAGTGACGCGCGGCGCGGGGCTCGGTCCGTTGAGCGTTCTGTTCCAGCTTCCGGACCGATTCGTCGTCAAGATCCTGCGTCAGTTCCGTCACGTTGCCCTCGCCGCTGGCGTCCGCGGAGGGCTTCTTCAGATCGCCTTCCGCGGCGCGGTCCTGCCATTCGCCCCGGAAGGGTTCGTCATCCGGGGGCAAGCGGACGGCGTTCGTCTCCGGAGCACGGGAGAGGTCCGTGGGCCTCGCGCGGCGAGGGAGGGGCCGGGCGGTTTTTCGTTTGTGTCGAGCCATCTATTGGGTTGAGCCCCGGAGCGACGGCCCGTGATGCCGCAACGCTCAGCGGAGCATCATGCGCCGGAGCGCCACGTCCAGCGGCAGGAGCAGGAGGGCGGCGATGATGAGCCACGGGGTGAGGTCGCGGCGGCGCTCGCCGCTGACGCGCAGGTCGCCGAGCGTCGCGTCGAGGGTGTTCCACGACACGGCGCGGAGGCCGTTGGCGAAAAGGTCGCGGGAGGGATCGGCTGGGGCGAACTCCTCGTCGTAGGCGCGCAGCGAGCCCAGCACCAGCTTCTTGCCGTCGGCGCGCTGCAGGAGCAGGCGGCGCATCTTGCCGGGGCGCTCGCTCGGGAGCGTCGCCACGCCTTCGGCCTGCGCGTCGCGACCGATCTCGACGGGGCGGGGCGCGTCCTTCTCGCTCAGGTCCGTGATGCTCAGGGCGCCGCCGGGGCCCTCGGGGTCGATGCGCAGCAGGGTGCGCTCTCCTTCGCGGCTGATGCGCACCCGTCCGGCGAGCTCGGCGTCGGCGCCGGCGCCCGACACGTAGCGCAGGAGTTGCGCGAAGAGCTTCGGCGAATCCTTCCACGACAGCCAGTCCGCGCTCCAGGTGCCCGAGAGGTCCGACATCCACACGGCCGTCTTGCCCAGGCCGAGGCGCCCCAGGGCCAGGACGGGGTGCCCGTCCGCGGTCGTCAGGGGGACGTCCGCCTTGGGGCGGGCGGCGCCTCCGAGGCGGCCCCGCAGTCCGGGCAGGCTCCGGCCGTCGACGCCCGCGAAGATCTCGTGCGCGTCCTTCAGGATGACGGCCTGCAGGGGAGGCTGCTCCTTCGGGGGCTCGGGGGCGGGATTCTCGGGGGGCGGCGGCGGGGTGTCCTTCGGGGCGGGCGCGGGCGCCGGCTTCTTGTTGTCGTCGCGGGGGACGGCGGCGAGGACCTTCTGGGTCTCGTTCAGGATGTACTCGGGCACGTTTTCGAAGCTGTTGGTGAAGCGGAAGCGCCCCTTGCCCCAGGAGGCGATCCGGCTCATCAGGCCGGGGTCGAACTTCGCGCCCGACACGCAGACCGTGCTCACCGTGATGCCTTGCTCCGCCATGCGGCGCACGACCGCTTCGTAGTCGGCGGGCGGCGCGTCGCCGTCGGAGAGCAGGATGGCGTGCTTGATGGAGCAGCGCCGCGCCCGCGGATCGAGCTCGAAGAGGCGCAGCGCGTCCACGAGCGCGGGATAGATCCGCGTCCCGCCGGAGGCCAGCAGCCGCAGGATGCGCTGCTCGATGTAGTCGATGCGCTCCGCCTCGGTGAACTCCAGCACCAGGGTCGGGTTGTAGTCGAAGGCCAGCACCCCGATGACGTCCTTCGAGGACAGGTTCTTGGCCGTCTTGATGCAGGCTTCCTTGACGATCTCGATGTTCCGGCCCGCCATGCTGCCCGACTTGTCCACCAGGAGGAGCAGCGCCACGGAGGGCGCGAGTACCTTCTGGGGCTTGGCGTCTTCCGGATCGGGCGGCCCCGGGTTGGGCGGCGGCGGCTTCGGGGACGGATCCTTCTTGGGGTCCTTGTTGGCGATGGGCGAGACCGCGTCCGAGAAGGCCACCGGGAGGAGCTTCTCGAACTCGCTGCCCGCGTAGCCGGTCTGGCCCTGCAGGGCCGAGGAGCCCACGACCCAGAGCCCGCCGCCCGTGTGCTCCACGAAGCGCCGGAGGGCCTCGACGGCCGCGGCGGGGAGCAGGTCGCGCGACACGCCGGCCAGAACGACCGCGACGAAGTCGTCCAGCCCGTCGGCGCGCGCGGGAAGGTCGTGGGGAGAATGGCGCTCGAACTCGATGTCCTGCGAGCGCAGCACGCGGGCGATGAACTCGCCTTCGACGTCGGAGCCCTGGACCAGCAGCACCTTGGGCTTCCCGACGACCGTGATGGCCGCCTGGCCGATGTTGTTGCGCCGTTCGCGGTCGCCCTCCGCCTCGGCGATGACCAGCAGGGTGTAGACGTCGGCGGGCAGCGCGGCCTTCTGCTGCAGGTGGGGAAGGACGACCACGTGACGTCCGGGGCCGGGCGCGGCGAAGCGCTTCGTCGCCTCGGGGATCCCGGTGTCGCCCATGACGGCCGAGAGGCCGAACTCGCAGGCCCGGTTGGTCGTCACGGTTACCCGGACGTCGAAGGGCTCGCCCGAGCGGACCGCGGCCGGGGCCTGGACGTCGGTGACGGCGATGTCGAGCCGCTCGGCGTCCGCCAGCGAGACTCCGATGCTGCCCGGGGGCAGGGAGATCTCGCGCGCGGGCCGGGTCGAGTCGACGCCGTCGGTCAGCAGCACGACGCGGTTGGCGTGGTTCTCCTGGAACAGCGTGCGGGCGCAGTCCAGCGCCCGGGCGATGTCGGTGGCGGCGCGGTTCTTAAGGCCATCCGGCTTGAACGACGCGGCCTCCAGGTGCGCGGTCGTGGGACGGAGGAGGACCTCCGTGTCGCCCGCGAAGGCCACGAGCGCGCAGCGGTTGCCGGCGGCCACTTCGCGGTCCCAGATGGGGCGGAGCTTGCGGATCGCCTCGTCGTAGGCCTCGGGCGGGAGGCTTTCCGAGGCGTCGAGCAGGAAGACGGTGTTGCGCGGCAGTTCCGCCACCCGCGTGAAGACGGGGCCGCCGAGCGCCAGCGTCAGGATCAGGACGATCAGGCAGCGGACGACGAGCGACGCGGCCCGCCGGACCGGGCCGATAGGCTGGGTGCTCGTCCGGGTGGCGACCGTGACCGCCAGGAACCCGAGCGGCGCCAGCAGGAGCAGCGACGCGTGGGCGAGACTGAGCATCAGCGGATGAGCCGGGCGGAGCCCCAGTCGACGAAATCCGACTGGCCATAGCCCGCCCAGGTCACAAACAGACGGAGTTCCTTGGCGCCGCTCACGTCCAGGTCGATGGGAAGCGGCGCGTCGGTCCCCTTGAGGCCGACCTCTTTGACCTTCTTGCCGTCGACTTCGATCTCAACCTTGACGGCGCCCAGGCCCATCGACGCGGCGTCGAGGCCGAGCGTCGCCTGGAAGCGCTTGAAGCCTCCCTCGAGGGAGTAGCCGAGCAGCGAGCGGGCGCGCACGCCCACCCCTTTGCGGTGCTCGACGCCGCCGACGATGAGCTTCCCGCCGCGGGCGCTGCGGTCGCGCTGGAAGGGGAAGTCCAGGTCGCTCGACAGCTTCTTGGGGCCGCGGATGTAGTTGGCGTCCTCCTCGACGAGCGTGGGCTTCATGTCCGACAGGTAGACTACGCGGCCGTTCTTCATGTAGATCCCGGAGAGCAGGTTGGCCGGGATCTTGTGCACGGTGCCGTAAAGGTCCTTCAGGGTGAGCACGCCGTCCTTCAGGGACTGGATCTCGCCGCGGATCGAGGAGCCGTCGGACGTCAGGACCGTGGCGTGGAGCCCGGGCGGCTCCTTGGGGGGCGCGTCGGTCTCGATCATCCAGACGCCCGCCGACTTCTCCAGGGGCACGGTGACTTCCGTGTCCAGGCGCTTGGACTTGTAGACGACGCCCGACGACGAGATGGAGAGCACGGTGCCTTCCGCGCGGTCGCCCGCCTGGGTGAGGATGATGTCGGCCGTGTCGGCCTTCTCGGGCAGGCGGGCGGGCAGGTACTGCCGGTTCGCGGGGAAGATGATGGCGCGGATCTGGCCGAACTTGATCAGCGGGTCGGAGAAGGCGGGGGAGATCAGCTTGACGCCGTCCTCCGATTTCGGCCCGACCTTCCCGACGAGGAGGTCGCCGGTCGTGAGGAGGACCTCGATGTCGTCGGACAGCGGCTTGGCCGTGCTGGCGCTGCGCCCGCCGTTGAGGGTGATCTCCACGACGTCGGCCGCCTTCAGGCTGCCGGCCTGGCCGCCCAGATCGACGTACGTGACGGTCAGGTCCTTGCCGTCGGCCGCGAGGGTCACCTCGCGGGCGTTCACGGAGGAGTTTCCCGCCGTGACGATGGTGGCTCCGCCCGGCCCCGATTGGGCGAGGAGGAGGGTGGAAAGCAGCAAGATCATCATCTCTGTTCCATTATACGTTGACGGTCGATGCCAATCACTATATAGAATCTGACGCAGAGGCCCCTGGGGGTGTTGGTGGCGGAATCGGGCGACCGGGAGTTCAATTTCAAGTTCGTGGAGCACGTCCGGCCCTACGTGGTCGGTCTGGCCCTGCGCACCCCCGTCGTCCCCTCCGACTGGCTGAGCGAGGCCTACGGGGGCAACGTCTCCCTCAAGTGCGAGAATCTCCAGCACACCGGCTCGTTCAAGGTCCGTGGCGCGCTGGCCCGCTTTCCCTGGCTGACCAAGGAAGAGCGGATGATGGGCGTGCTCTGCGCGAGCGCGGGCAACCACGGGAAGGGCCTGGCCTGGGCCGCGAAGCGCTACGGCGTGCACTGCACCGTCTGCGTCCCCAAGGGCACCCCCGAGAACAAGGAGAAGGCGATCAAGCGCTTCGGCGCGCAGGTCGTGAAGACCACGTTCACGAGCTATGACGAGACGGAGAAGTACGCCATCGAGCTGGCCAAGAAGACGGGGCGCGTCTGGGTCTCTCCCTACGACGACGATCACATCCAGGCCGGCAACGGCGGGACGACCGCGCTCGAGATCTTCGAGGACATGACCAAGAAGCCCGACGCCATCGTGGTCCCGGTGGGCGGCGGCGGGCTGGCGATCGGCATGGGCGTGGTCGCGCGCGAGATTTCCCCCAAGACGAAGATCATCGGGGTCAACACCGACGCCTCGCCGGGCATGTCGCTCTCCCGAAAGGAGAAGAAGGCACAGCTCACGATCGCGTCCAAGCCGACGATCGCGGAAGGCCTGGAAGGCGGCGTCTCCGAGCGGGCCTACGAGCGGGGCCTGAAGTTCATCGACGATGTCGTCGAGGTCAAGGAGTCGCACCTGAAGAAGACGGTGGCCGAGATGCTGCGGCGCCACCGGGTGGCCATCGAAGGCTCGGCAGCCGTCGGCCCCGCGGCGATCCTCGAGGGCCTGCTCCCCAAGGGCTTCAAGCGCATCTGCGTCGTCATCACCGGCTCCAACATCGACACCCAACGCCTCAAAGAGATCATCAACGCGTACCTGTAGCCGAAGCAAGAAGCACGAAGTACGAAGTAAGACCTATTCCCCGCGACAATCCTCCCCTTCGGGGGGCGCTTGATTCTTGATTCTCCTTGATTCTCTCCCCCCGGGGCAGGGGAACGCCTGCTTCTTACTTCGTGCTTCTTACTTCCGGCAATCCGTCAACGTACCTGATAGGCTTGCATTCACCTCGCCCTTTGATAGAATGCCGCTCCGGGTCAAGTCCCCAACGGAGAACACTTCCGCCGAGAGGGCGGTGAGACTATGCCCGGGAGATGCAGTACGGCCGGTCCGACATCCCGCCCGTCCCCTTTCCACCGTGTGCCCCCGTGGTAGCAGAACGCCTTCATAAAGTCCTCGCGAACTCGGGCGTCGCCTCGCGGCGGGCCTGCGAGCAGCTCATCGCGGCGGGCCAGGTCACCGTCGACGGGAAGGTCGTCACCGAGATGGGATACAAGGTCGACCCCGCCAAGAACAAGATCATGTTCGGGGGGCAGCGCATCAAGCCGCCCCGGCCCGTCACCCTGATCCTGAACAAGCCCAAGAAGGTCGTGACCACCACGAAGGACGAGGCGGGCCGCCGCACGGTCATGCAGTTCGTCCAGCACATCCCCGAGCGCGTCTACCCGGTCGGGCGGCTGGACTGGGAGTCCGAGGGGCTCCTGGTGATGACGAACGACGGGGAACTCGCGAATCTTCTCACGCACCCTCGCTACGGCGTGGCTCGCACGTATCACGTGGTGGTGAAGGGCGAGCTGAAGCCTGAAATCCTGGAGAAGATGCAGAAGGGCGTGTGGCTGTCCGAGGGCAAGACCGGGCCCATCCGCATCCTGATCAAGAAGCGCGACCGCGAGAGCGCCGTCGTGGAGGTCACCGTCCACGAGGGCATGAACCGGGAGGTCCGCCGCGTCTTCGCGCGCTTCGGCCTGAAGGTCAAGCACCTGAAGCGCCTGCGCGTCGGGCCGCTCGCGCTGGGGCACCTGTCAACGGGGGCCACCCGGGTCCTGTCGCCCCAGGAAGTGGAAGCGCTGCGCGCCGCCGTGAAAATGCGGGAGGATCGGCATGCTCAGGGCTAGCAGCCGGCTGGTGATCGGCCTTCTCGTGGCGGCGACCTTCGGGTGCGCCGGCGGACCGGAAGCGTCGCACGGCAAGTCGGTCAACCTGCTCGAGGGGATCGAGCGCCGCGTCCTGCCCAACGGGCTCGCGATCGTGGTCCGCGAGGACCACCGCCTGCCCACGCTCACGGCGATGCTCGCCTACCGGGTGGGCTCCGTGAACGAGCCGGAAGGGCTCACGGGCGTCTCGCACTTCTTCGAGCACATGGTCTTCAAGGGCAGCAGCAAGTACAAGCGGGGGGACATCGACCTCGTCACCTACCGCTGCGGCGGCGAGAACAACGCGTACACCACCCACGACATGACCGGGTACTGGTTCCACGTCCATTCCAGCCACCTGGACGACGTGCTCGACATCCTCGCCGACACCTGCGGCAACAGTTCGCTGGAGCCGCAGGAGTTCGAGCTGGAGCGCGGCCCCGTGCTCCAGGAGATGAACATCTGGCTGGACGGCCCCTGGGGCGAGCTGGAGCGCTCGCTCGAGAAGACCATCTACACCAAGAGCCGCTACCGCCACCCCGTCCTCGGCTGGCGCGAGGACGTCGAGAACCTCACCCGCGACCGCATGATGGAGTACTACAAGGCCTACTACAAGCCGAACAACGCGTCGCTCGTCATCGTGGGCGACGTGAAGAAGGACGAGGTCTTCCGCCACGTCGAGAAGTACTTCGGCACGATTCCGCGCGGGAAGGACGCCGACGAGGCCCACTGGAGCGAGCCGCCGCAGGTCGAGGAGCGGAAGGTCGAGATCAAGACGGAGCTCCCCTCGGACCGCTTCATCATGGCGTTCCGCACCGCCGCGGCGGGGTCGGACGACGACCTGACGCTCGACGTCCTCTCGACGATCCTCGGCGACGGCCGCAACTCGCGCCTCAAGACCAAGCTCGTCCAGGAGCTGGAGCTCGCCGGCGAAGGAAACGTCGAGGTCTTCAACTACTCCCGGCGCCACGAGGGCGTCTTCTACGTGCAGGTCGAGGTCGCGCTCGACGGCTCGCCCGAGAAGGCGCGCGAGGCCGTGATCCAGGAGCTGGAGGAGCTTACCAAGCACCCGGTAAAGGAGAAGGAGCTCCGCCGCGCCAAGAACCTCCTGCGGGCGAAGTTTGCCTTCGACCTCGAGTCCCAGAACGAGCTGACGTCGAAGATGGGCTACTTCGAGGCGCTGGGGCAGCCCGACTACATCCGGACGTACATGAACAAGATCGACGCCATCACGCCCGAGCAGGTCATGGCGGTCGCGAAGAAGACCTTCGTCTCGCAGAACCGGACGGTCGCGATCGGCCTGGCGAAGCCGAAGCGGAAGGCGACGTCGGAACCCGGCCTGAAGCGGGGCCCGCCGAAGCGGCGCCCGCCCGGCTTTTCCCCCGGCGCCGTCGCGTTCCAGGTCGCCGACCCCCCGACGCTGGGGGAGGTCCGCGAGGAGATCCTGCCCAACGGACTCAGCCTGATCGCGAAGCGGCGCTCGGACGTGCCCGTCCTGAGCGTCCTGGCCCATGTGAACGCCGGACAGCTCTTCGAGCCGGAGGACAAGGCGGGCCTGGCCGAGCTGGTCGGTAGCCTGATCGACGAGGGGATCGAGGACGACCAGGGCCGGCGCCGCAGCGGCGACGAGATCGCCGGCGACGTGGAGTTCGTCGGCGGCCAGTACGGGACCAGCTCGAACGGCGTGTCGGTGAAGGTGCTGTCGGAGCACTCCGACGTCGCCTTCAACCTGGTGCGCGACCTGCTGCGCTATCCGTCGTTCCCGAAGGCGCGCTTCGAGAAGCTCCGCGAGGACCAGATCGCGGAGATCGAGTCGATGGACCAGGACCCGACGCGCGTGGCGCGGCGGCTTTTCTTCGAAACGGCGTTCAAGGGTCACCCGTTCCACCGGCCGGCCATCGGCACGCTGGAGACCGTGAAGGCCCTGACCCTGGAAGATGTGGAGAAGTATCACCGGCGCCTCTACCGCCCGGAGAACACGATCGTGGTCGCGGTGGGGGACGTCGACCCCGCCGTGGCGATCAGGGAACTGCGCAAGCGCCTGGAGTCGTGGAAGGGGGACGGCCCCTGGAAGGCCCCCGAAGTCCTGCAGATCCCCCGGCAGCGCGAGCCGCGGCCGGTCTTCCAGACCTTCAAGGCGCAGCAGGTCCGCATCCACCTGGGGCACGTCGGCATCCAGCGGACGAACCCCGACTTCTTCGCGCTGCGGGTCATGGAGACGATCCTGCTGAGCAGCCCCGGCTTCACGAATCGGCTGGCGAAGCACGTGCGGGACGAGCAGGGCCTCGCCTACGACGTGAACGGCTCGATCACGGGCGGCTCCGGCCAGGCGGCCGGGCCCTTCCAGGTGGTGCTCGGCGTCGAGGCGAAGAAGAAGGACATCGGCCTGCAGGCGGTGATGAAGGAGCTGACCCAGTTCCTCAAGGAAGGGCCCTCCGCGGAGGAGGTTCGGGACGCCAAGGACTACCTGCTGCACTCGTTCGTCTCCTCGTGGGAGACGGTCGAGGACATCGCCGACTACCTGCTGATGGTGAAGCGCTACGACCTGGGGTCGGACTACGCGGGGAAATATTACCGGGGGGTGGGAGCGGTCACGCGCGAAGAGGTCCTGCGCGTGGCGCGGAAGTACTTGGACCTGGAGAACCTCACGACGGTGATTGTGGGGCCGGTGGACAAGAGCGGAAAACTCATCGAGGGAGAGCAGGATAAATGAAGGTTGCAAAGCTGGCGCTCGAGGACGGGACCGTGTTCGCGGGCCGCTCCTTCGGCGCGGACGGGGAGAGGTCCGGCGAGGTCGTGTTCAACACCGCCATGTCGGGCTACCAGGAGGTCCTGACGGATCCGTCCTACAAGGGGCAGATCGTCACGATGACCTATCCGCACATCGGGAACTACGGCATCAACGAGGAAGACTGGGAGTCGGGCAAGGTCTGGGTCGAAGGCTTCGTGGCCCGTGAGTTCTCAAAGGTCGCGAGCAACTACCGCTCGACCGAAGGGCTTGACGACTACTTCAAGAAGCACGGCATCGTCGCCATCGACGACATCGACACGCGGGCGCTGACGCGCAAGCTGCGCCTGACGGGGTCCATGAACGGGGTGCTCTCGACGACCGAGCTGGACGACGCGAAGCTCGCCGCGAAGGCCAAGGCGATCCCGAAGATGAGCGGGCTGGACCTGGTGAAGTACGTCACCTCGGACAAGCCCCGGCACTGGAAGGAGTTCGTCACCAAGGACGGCAACGGGAAACCGACCTCCTTCAAGCACAAGGTCGCGGTCGTCGACTGCGGCGTGAAGTTCAACATCGTCCGCTCTCTGGTCCACATGGGCTGCGACGTGACGGTGTACCCCGCGAACGTGCCCGCGAAGGAGCTGGAGAAGTACGACGGCGTCTGCCTCTCGAACGGCCCGGGCGACCCGGAGGCGGTCACCTACACGATCGCGACCGTGAAGGACCTGCTGAAGAAGGAGACGCCGATCTTCGGCATCTGCCTGGGCCATCAGATCCTGGGGCTCGCGCTCGGCGCGAAGACCTACAAGCTCAAGTTCGGCCATCACGGCGCCAACCACCCGATCCGGAACGAGATCACCAAGAAGGTGGAGATTACCAGCCAGAACCACGGCTTCTGCGTGGAGCAGAAGTCGCTCGAGGCCGTCGGCGGCGAGGTGACGCACGTCAACCTGAACGACGGCGCCGTGGAAGGGCTGCGGCACAAGTCGCTTCCGGTCTTCTCGGTGCAGTACCATCCGGAGGCGGCGCCCGGGCCGCACGATGCGAGCTATCTCTTCAAGCAGTTCCTCAAGAACATGGAGGCCAAAAAGTAGCCCGTCATGACAACAAACAAGAACGGCAAGAGCTCCAGCTGCGTCGTCGGCGTCCAGTGGGGCGACGAGGGGAAGGGGAAGATCGTCGACATCCTTTCCGAGAAGGCCGACCTCGTCGTCCGTTTCCAGGGCGGCGGGAACGCGGGCCACACGGTGGTGGTGAAGGGCGAGAAGCACGTCCTGCACCTGATCCCTTCGGGGATCCTGCACAAGAGCGTGTGCGTGATCGCCAACGGGGTCGTGGTCGACCTGATCCAGCTCCTGGACGAGATGGCCGAGATCCAGAAGCGCGGGATCAAGATCGACGGCCGGATCTTCCTGAGCGACCGCGCCCACGTGGTGATGCCGTACCACAAGTTCCTCGACAAGTATTCCGAGACGAGCGCCGGCAACGGCAAGATCGGGACGACGCAGCGGGGCATCGGGCCCTGCTACGCCGACAAGGCGGCCCGCAAGGGCATCCGGGTGGCCGACCTCTACAACGAGGAGTTCTTCAAGGAGCGCGTCTTCGCATTCACGGCGGAGAAGAACAAGATCCTGCAGGCGCTCTACGGCGCCGAGGGGCTCGACCCCCAGCGGATCGTGGACGAGTACCGCGGCTACGCGGAGAAGCTCAAGCCGTTCATCACGGACGCCGTGGAGTTGGTGAACGCCGCGATCGACAAGGGCCGGAAGGTCCTCTTCGAGGGCGCGCAGGGCAGCCTGCTCGACATCGACTTCGGGACCTACCCGTTCGTGACCTCCTCGAACTCCGACGCCTGCGGCATCTCGGCCGGCACCGGCGTGCCGCCCAAGAAGATCGGCAAGATCGTCGGCGTCGCCAAGGCCTACTGCACGCGGGTCGGCGAGGGCCCGTTCCCGACGGAACTCAATGACGATCTCGGCCAGAAGCTCCGGGAGATCGGCGGCGAGTACGGCGCCACCACGGGGCGCCCGCGCCGCTGCGGCTGGTTCGACGGCGTGACGTCGAAGCATTCCGTCCAGATCAACGGGATCGAGGACGTGGCGATCACGAAGCTGGACGTGCTGAGCGGGCTCGACGAGATCAAGTTCGCGGTCGCCTACAAGTACAACGGCAGCACGACGGAGCGGATGCCGACGGACACGAAGGTCCTGGCGCAGTGCCGCCCGGTCTACAAGAGCTTCAAGGGCTGGAAGGAAGACCTCTCGAAGGTGAAGCGCTACGAGGACCTGCCCAAGGCCGCGAAAATCTATTTGAATTTCCTCGAACGCTACCTTAAGGTCAAAGTGACGATGGTTTCCGTCGGAAAAGACCGCGAAAAGACCATCCACCGGAAGTAACCGCTGAATGACGACGACTGCCGCCACCCTGAAGATCCCGACCCACATCGCCATCATCATGGATGGCAACGGTCGCTGGGCGAAGGAGCAGGGGATGCAGCGGATCCTGGGCCACGAGTCGGGCGCCGAGACCGTCCGGGAAATCACCCGCGAGTGCTCCCGCCTGGGCGTCGGCCGCCTCACCCTCTACGCCTTCAGCGCCGAGAACTGGAAGCGGCCCCTCCGCGAAGTCGATTTCCTGATGCACCTCCTGGAGCAGTACCTGGTCCAGGAGCGCAAGGAGATCATGGACAACAACATCCGCTTCACGTCGATCGGGCGCCTCGACGAGCTGCCCGAGGGCGTGCGGAAGGTCCTGCAGGAGACGACCGAGCTGAGCTCGAAGAACACCGGCATGGTGCTCTGCCTCGCGCTCGCCTACGGCGGGCGGGTCGAGATCGTCGACGCCGTGCGGCGCCTGGCGCAGGAGATCAAGGACGGGAAGCGGAAGCCCGAGGAGATCGACGAGCAGGCGATCGCCCAGTACCTCTACGATCCGGACGCGCCGGACCCCGACCTGCTGATCCGGACGGGCGGCGACCTGCGGGTCTCGAACTTCCTGCTCTGGCAGATCTCCTACACGGAGCTCTGGGTCACGCCGGTGAAGTGGCCCGAGTTCAAGAAGGAGCACCTCCACGAGGCCATCCGGGAGTTCTCCAAGCGCGACCGCCGCTTCGGAAACATCAATGATCAGGCCTAGCACCGGGATGCGAGCCTGATGCCGGTTCCGCGCAAGATCCTCATCCGCGTCATCGGCGCCCCTCTTCTCGTTGCCGGGCTCTGCGCGCTTCTCTATTGGGGCCACGGGTTCGCCCTGAGGGGGGAGCGGAATCTCCCGCTCTACGGGCTCGTGCTGGTCGTGGGTGTCGTCTCGGCGCTGGAGGTCCGCGGCATGTGCGCCGCCAAGGGCATCCGGCTGGCCTCTGCGATGCCGGCGTTCGTCGCCATGACGGTCCTCTTCTGGTACCTGACCGGCCGCAGCATCCCGCCGATGGTGACGTTCGGGTTGCTCACGACCGTGTTCTTTCTCTTCCTGGCCTGTCTGGTCGTGTTCCGCTACGGAAGCTTCACCCCCGAGGCGGCCGGGTTGACGCTCTTCGGGTACGTCTACGTCTGCCTTCTGGGCTTCCTCCTGTTTCCGCCCGTGCCCGCGGCGTTGTCCTCCCAGTACCTGCTCTTTCTGCTGGCGGCCGGGAAGGGGTCCGACATGGCGGCCTTCGTGGCCGGGAAGTCGATCGGGAGGCACAAGATGGCCCCGGTGGTGAGCCCCAACAAGACCTGGGAGGGCGGCATCGCCGGAGGGATCGTGGGGACGGCCGCCGGATTCGCCGTCCTGTGGTGGACGCCCCTCCGGCAGATCTACGCCTCCGTGCCGGTCGCTGCATTGCTCTTGTTTTGCCTTCTCGTTACAATAGCCGGGCAGGTGGGAGACCTCGTCAAGTCCGCCTTCAAGCGCTGGGCCGGGGTGAAGGATTCCGGCCGCATCCTTCCGGAATTTGGCGGCATGATCGACATGGTCGACAGCTTCCTGCTCGAAGCGCCGATCGCCTGCCTGGGAACCTTGTTCCTGTGGGACCTGTTCAAGAGGAGCTAAATGGAGCGATCCATTCCGATCGGCGGACGCGAGGAACTGACCAAGCTGTTCGGGACGTACGACCGCAACCTCAAGGAGATCAAGAAGGCCACCGGCGTCGCCGTCACGGTCCGCAACGGCGACATCCACATCAGCGGCACGCGGACCGCCGTCGATAAGGCGGTCTCGGCCTTCCTGAAACTCAAGGAAATCAACGCCCCCACGGTCGACGATGTCCATTCGCTCTTCGAGGTCGTGAAGCCGCATCACCGCGGGTCCGCCGCGGTGCCCGGAAACATCTTCCGCTCGGGCGTCCAGGTCGACGCCAAGTCCGAGGGGCAGATGAAGTACCTCCAGGACATCGACCAGAACGACATCGTCTTCGCCATCGGGCCCGCCGGCACGGGCAAGACCTTCCTGGCGGTCTCGAAGGCCGTCGAGCACATGCAGGCCGGCCGCATCCGCCGCATCGTGCTGGTGCGGCCCGCGGTCGAGGCCGGGGAGCGCCTCGGCTTCCTGCCCGGCGACATCCAGGCGAAGGTCAACCCGTACCTGCGCCCGATCTACGACTCGCTCAACACCTTCCTCGAGTTCGGCCAGCTCCAGCGCCTGATCACGTCCGACGTGGTCGAGATCTGTCCGCTGGCCTACATGCGCGGCCGCACGCTCGACGAGGCCTTCATCATTCTCGACGAGGCCCAGAACACGACGAGCGAGCAGATGAAGATGTTCCTCACCCGCATGGGCCGCAGCTCGAAGATCGTGGTCACGGGCGACATCACCCAGATCGACCTGACGCCCGGGAAGCCCAGCGGGCTGGTCGAGGTGAAGGAGCTGCTCAAGGGCGTGTCCGGGATCGCATTCGCGTACCTGACGAAGGCCGACATCGTCCGCCACCCGCTGGTGCAGAAGATCGTCGACGCGTACGAGCACCATCGGAGAAGGTAGAGGAGTGAGTACGACGGAGCCCCAGGTCGAGCCCACGCCGACGCGGGAATCGCCGCTGCATCCGGGCGTCAAGCTCGAGCGGCGCCTGCCGCCGTTCTACGCGGCCTTCTTCTACGCCTTCCCGGCCGCGGTGGCCTGGATCTGGCTCTACTTCCAGAAGCCGGGCCTCTCGGCCGCCCTCTGGATGCCCGCAAAGTGGTATCTCCATCTCTCCCTCGGGGTGGGCGTGGGCCTGGCGGTGGTGGGCCTCTCCATCCTCTTAGGCAAATGGTTCGCCTGGACGCGGCGCCTCGAGGCGGAGTTCGGCTGGATCCTCGGGGCGCAGAAGCTCTGGGAGATCGCCTGGATCGCGCTCCTCTCGGGCTGTGCCGAGGAGTACCTCTTCCGCGGCGCGCTCCAGCAGAAATTCGGCCTCATTGCCGCGACGATCGTCTTCGCCGTCATCCACTGGCCGCTCAACCCGAACTTCCTCCCCTGGCCCTTCGTGGCCGGGGTCGTCGGGCTGGGGCTCGGGCTTCTGGCGAAGGAGACCGACTCGCTGGTCGCGCCCGCCGCGGCCCACGTCGTCATCAACTTCATCAACCTGAGGCGCATTACGCGGCGCTTCGCCGCCTGGGACGAGGAGCGCGCCAACCGCTACGTCGATACCGGAAAGACCTCATGACGAACGTCTACACCAGTCCCTTCGGGGAGCGCTACTCCTCGAAGGAGATGCTCCAGCTTTTCTCGCCCGACCGGAAGTTCCGGACCTGGCGCCGCCTGTGGATCGCGCTCGCCCGGGCCGAGAAGAAGCTCGGGATCAAGCGCATTACCGACCCGATGATCTCCGAATTGGAGCAGCACGCCGACGACATCAATTACGCGTCGGCCCGCGCGCACGAGGAGCGGCTCAAGCACGACGTGATGGGCCACATCCATGCCTACATGGAGCAGTGTCCGACCGCCAAGGACATCATCCACCTGGGCGCCACCAGCATGTACGTGGTGGACAACACCGACCTCATCGTGATGCGCGACGCCCTGACGCTCCTGGAGCGGCAGCTGACGAACGTCATCGCGGCGCTGGCGGCCTTCGCGAAGAAGTACGCGAACGTGCCGACCGTCGCGTTCACCCACTTCCAGCCGGCGCAGTTCACCACCGTGGGGAAGCGGGCCTGCCTCTGGCTCTACGACCTCCTCCTGGACCTGGACGAGATCGCGCTCCGGCGCGACTCGCTCAAATTCCTCGGCGTGAAGGGTACGACCGGGACCCAGGCGAGCTTCCTCGAGCTCTTCGAAGGCGACGAGGAGAAGGTGAAGAAGCTCGACCAGGCCGTGACCCGGGAGATGGGATTCCGCGAGTCCTACAAGGTCAGCGGACAGACCTACTCGCGGAAGGTGGACTCGCAGATCATGGCTGCCCTGGCCGGCATCGCCCAGTCGGCCCACAAGTTCTCGAACGACATGCGGCTCCTCCAGCATCTCCGCGAGATCCAGGAACCGTTCGGCAAGGACCAGGTCGGGTCGAGCGCGATGGCCTACAAGCGCAATCCCATGAAGAGCGAACGGATTGCATCCCTGTCGCGCTTCGTCATCACGCTCTACACGAACGCCGGCTTCACGGCGGCCTCGCAGTGGTTCGAGCGCACCCTGGACGACTCCGCCGGGAAGCGGATCGTCGTCCCGGAGGCGTTCCTCGCGACCGACGCCATCATGCAGCTCTACCTGAGCGTGGCCTCGGGCCTCGACGTGAACCGGGAGGTCATCGCCGGGAACGTGCAGGAGCAGATTGGCGACATCGCCACCGAGAACCTGCTGATGCAGGCGGTCAAGGCGGGCGGAAATCGGCAGGAACTGCACGAGGTGATCCGTCGACATAAGATGGAGTCGAAGGATGGCGACCTCCTCGACCGTCTTAAGAATGACGCGGCGTTCAAGGCCGTCCGGGGCCGCTTCTCGTCGATTCTGAAGGCGGAGCAGTACGTGGGCCGGTCGACGTCCCAGGTACGGGAGTTCCTGGAGGAGGAAGTCGAACCGCGCCTGGCGCCGCGTCGAAAGGCTCTGGGCCTGAAGTCGGAAGTGAAAGTATGAAGAGAAGCCTGGCACTGCTGGCGGCCTGCGCGCTCTGCAACGTGGGGAGCACCTGCGCCACCACGCCCCCGGACTCGGTGCTCCACGCGGAGCTGACGCCGGAGGAACTGGAGGCGGCGCCGGGCTACCACCAGATGAAGGCCGCGATCCTCAGCGACGTCCGCAAGTGGCGCGAGCTCGATCGGCGAGTCGACACGGAAGGGGAGAGGGCGGTCCCCCGCGGGCTCAAGTTCGTCGAAGGGGTCCCGACCTGCATCGCGGACGAGACCACCTACGAGATCTACCGGCTGAAGGAAGACCTGCGGGACCAGCCGTACCGAATCGACGAGACCGCCTACCTCTGCCGCAAGGAAGGCTTGTATTATTATCATTACCAGGGCGGGCCCAAGAAACTGGACATGTGGATGGGGCCGTACCGCATCGACCGCAAACGGGTGAAGCCGGACGAGAAGTAGGCCCCGCCGATAGGAGTCAGGCCATGAAGAACGCCGCGCTCTCCATCGCCTTCCTCGCCGTGATGGCCGCCGCCGCCCAGGCGCAGGTGACCTTCGAGTACTCCCGCCAGAACCGCAACAGCTCCTTCACGGTCACGTACTCCTCCGGCTATGGATACGGCTATGGCGGGTACGGCGGCTACGGGGGCTATTCCTACGGGGGCTACGGGTACGGCAGCGGCCTCCTCTACGGCGGCTACGGCCTCGGCGGCTTCGGGAGCCCCCTCTTGTACGGCGGCTACTACGGCGACCCCTACGGCGGCGGCTATTACGGCGGTTATCGCTACCGCGGGAGCTGGGGCCGCCCGAGCGCGGCCGCCGAAGTCGCTGGTCCGGCCCGTTCCGGGCCCGTGGCGGATCGCGTCCCCGAGTTCACGGCGGCGCGCGAGATCGAAGAAGGGCGGCGGCGCCTGAAGGCGGGAGACTATCGCGGCGCCGTGGACGATTTCCGTTCCGCGGTGGCCGCCCATACAGACAGCCCGCTCGCGCAGGCGTGGTTCGCCGTGGCCCTGTCGATCGCGGGGGACGGGAAGAACGCCGACAAGGCCCTGCGGGCCGCCGCGGCCTCGGGCGTCCCGTCGGAGCGGATCTCGCTTGCCGATGGGTTCCGCGACGAGAGAGAGCGTGTGAGGGTGATCGTGGCGCTGGCGCGCGTGACGGGGGAGGGGAGCCTCGCGGCCGCCTTCGCCCTGGACCGCATCGGCGAGCCCGCGCGGCTCAAGCAGCTGGCCGACAAAGATCCGGCCGCCCGCCAGCTCCTGCCGAAGTAATCCAGGCTCGTCCTCCCCGGGGAGGACCACAGGTGGGGACCGCTCTGCCTGTGTCCTGGGTACCGGGTACTGGCTAGTCCCGGAGGGTGCCGCCCTTCTTGATGCCGTCGCGGAACTGGTCCAGGAAGAATACGTCGCTCATGATGCGCTTCACGTAGCCCCAGTCCTCCCAGAACTGGTCGTCCACGCTCCAGCGCTGGGGGACGAAGACGACGTCGCCGGGCGCGAGGGGGATGTCCTGGCGCACGTCGGCCTTGGCGAAGTAGTCCCAGAGGTCGCAGACGATGACCCGGCTCTTCCGCAGGGGATCCTTCGTGTCGCGACGGATGACCCGGATCTGCCTCCACTCCGTGTTGTCGGGCAGGGTGGTGTTGCCCAGCACGCTGACGAGGGACTCCTTGCCCGTGAACGCCACGTTGGAGAAGAAGCGCGTCTGGGCCACGCCCATGACCATGATGTCGGCGCCGCCGAAGGACTGCTGGTAGAAGTTCTGGGTCTGCGTGGGCTGGTACGGGGTCGTGTTGATGTGGATCAGCACCTCGGGCTTCTTCAGGTAGACCGCGAGCTCGCGCTGGAGGTAGTCCTTGAGCTCGTCCACGGTCCGTCCCTCGATCTTGAGCTTCGTCAGGTAGGGGTAGTGCACGAAGCCGGAAGGGGGGACCGCGTAGGTCCGGGTCAGCTGCGGCTCGCCGGTGACCTCGATGGTGAGGTTGGCGCCGAAGGGGATGCGGTACTCGTACAGCGGGGCGCCGCGCTCTTCGGCCTCGCGTCGCAGCTTCTCGTACTCGTCGACCCACTGCGCGGCGGTCATGACGATGCCCTTGAGCTCGGGGAACTTCCGCTCCAGCTCGGCGATGTTGACCGGGAGGCCGCTGTCCTGTCCGAAGCTCATGGCCTTCATGTACGAGCTCGTCCGGGTGAGGAGCCTCTGGTTGGGGGGCACCCCGCAGCCCGAAACCCCCAGGGCGACCAGCGCGGTCCATGCCAGAGCTTTCATCGTCGTCCTCCGTCCCCGGGTCATTCCGGGGTTTCGGCCGCCAGCGCGGCCGGATAGTAGTAATAGCCGCCGCTCGTGATGCGGGCTTTCGTCAGCACGCAGCCGCAGAGCTTGGCGTTCACCGAGCGCAGCATGCGCTTGGCGTAGGTCACATCGTCCTTGCGCGTCTCCGACGCGGCCGTCACGAGCAGGTTCGCGTCCGCCAGCGGGGCAACGATGAGGGGGTCCGCGGCGCTCTTGACCGGCGGCAGGTCGAGGATCACGTACTCGTACCAGCCCCTCAGGTCCCGCAGCAGGGCGTTGAAGCGCTCGGCGTGCAGGAAGGGGATGGGGTTCTGCATCGGGGCGCCGGCGGGCATGAGCGTCAGGTTGTCCACGTCCGTCGCCGACATCATCGAGTCAATCGTGTCGGTGCCGCCCTGGAGGTAGGCCGAGAGGCCCGGCTCGCTGGCGACCGAGAAGAGCTTGTGCTGCGTGCCGCGGCGCAGGTCGGCGTCCACGAGCAGCACCCGGGAACCCGCCCGCGCGAGCGCCACGGCGACGTTGCAGGCGACCGTGGACTTGCCCTCCGAGGGGACGGCGCTCGTGACCGCGAAGAGCCGCGAGCCGTCCTCCTTGGTCCTCGTTTCGAGCAGGGCCGCCAGGGTGTTGAACGACTCTGTCACGGCGGAGCCCGCAGCGGGGAGGATGCGGCCGGCGGGGTCCTCGACGCGGGGCACCATCGCCAAGAGGGGCAGGTTGACGTAGCGCCGGATGTCGTGCTCGGTCCGGATCGTCAGCGCGAGGGACTCGAGGGCCCACGCGGCCGCGAGTCCGGCGAGGAGGGCAACGCCCAGGAGCACGGGGAGGGCGGCGCCCGCGAAGCGCGCGGAGCCGATGGGCTCGAAAGGCTCGACCACCGCGTTGCCCGAGGCGCGCTCGAGGACGAGGCGGCCCCGCAGGGCTTCGAGGTCCCGGATCGAGGCCGCCATCGCCTCCTGCCGGGCGCGGAGTCCCATCGCGAGGTCCTCCCCGGCCGCGGGGGCGTCGGGGCGGGCGCGGAGGGGGCGGAGCTCGGCTTCGTGCGAGGCCAGGTCCTGCTGCGCCCGGTCGCGCTTTGCCGAGAGGGCGCGGAGCTCCTCGATGGCCTCCCGGACGGGCGCGAAGCGGGCTTCGAGGATCTCGCGGTTGGCCGCGACGGCGCGCTTGGTCTGGAGTTCTTCAACGCGCGCGGCGGCGCGGGCGACCGGGGGCCAGTCCGCCGGGTACGTGGCGCGCAGCTCCTCGAGCTGCCGGCGCGCGAGGTCCAGCTCGGCGCCCAGGCGGTCCGATTCGGCCGTGTTGACGGGGCGGGCCGGGCCCGCATCGTTCCGCTCGAGGACGCGCGACAGGATCTCCATGCGGGCCGAAAGGGCGGAGATCATGGTGCGGTCCTGCTCGACCGCCTTCTCCAGCGCGTCGGCCCGCTCGCGGGCGGCGACGGACTCGCGGGACGCGGGCAGGCGTTCGAGCTCCACGCGGCGCTGCGCCAGGGTTTCCTCGAAACGCTTCAGGGCGGCGTCGTTCTCGGCGCGGCGCGCGGCCGCCGAGAGGGCTTCGGCGGCCTTCCCCACGGCGTTGGCGCGCTCCACGGCGCGGCCCGGCGTGCCGGCGACGACGTCGATCGCCACCGAGGCGGGTTCGGCGTGGACGGAAAGGCCGGGCCGGAGCTCGGAGCCGCTGTCGTAGCCCAGGGCGCGGGCGGCCTGGTCGAGGACCTGGGGGCTCTGGACGAAGTCCCGCGCGCGGGCGGGGGTCCAGCGCTCGGGGGCAAGGGCGAGATGGGCGCGGGCGCTATAGGAAAAAGCCCGGGGGATGACGAAGAGGCCCAGGAGAAAGATCACGCCCGCGACGCCCGCGGCGACGGGCCAGCGTCGGGCGATTGCCCGGAACGCGCTTCTCAGGACCACCGGACCTCCCGGGAAGGGAAAGCCTTCCCCTTCAGCAATATCGGACGGGAGGCGGGGCGGCCTGAAGGGGGAAGGGAGGGTCCTTCGGGGGACCCATTAATCCTGTAAGGCGCCCTTGGGACATGGAACTATAGGGTATACTTAACCGGCAACGCGGTCAGTGCAAATGTGAATTTGGTATGACGCAGCGGCTCACCCAGGGCGTCGTCTTCCTCGCTGCCGCTCTTGCCGCTTCCTCCGCGTGGGCCGTCGACAAGACTTGGAACGGCTCCGCGTCCACGAACTATCAGACGGCGAATAACTGGACCCCTTCCGGCGTCCCCACCACGAACGACCGGGCGATCATCCCGAACCCGCTTCCCGCAGGCAGTAAGGGCTTCCCGATCGTGGCCGCGGGCCAGACTGTGGTTCTCGACCAGCTGGTCGTCCAACCCGGTGCCACCCTCAGCATCCTGGACGGGGCGACGGTCAGCATGGACGGGAAGAAGTTTCCCCTCATCGACGGCAACACCGCCGGGACGCTCGGGACGGGCGCCGGCACGATCAGCACCCCGGGGACCGGGATCCTTGAAATCAACGTTCAGGGAAACGGCGTCGCCATCAACCAGACGATGACGATCCCCAACACGTTCGTGAAGTGCAACGGTGGCGGAACCCAGTGCCAGATCCAGAACGGCGTCACCGTGACCATCGTGGGGTCGCTGCAGATCAACATCGGTACGATCCAGCTCGGGGTGGGGGCCCAGCCTCCCACGATGGTCCAGGTTCGCAACGGCCCCGTCAATCGGGGCAGCGTCACGATTACGCCGAACGGCACGGTCGCGATGCAGGCGAACAATTCGACGCTCGCCCTCGAAGGCGACTGGGTCGTCAGCGGCAAGAAGTTCAACCAGGGCAACGGGTCGACCGTCCTCTTCAACGGCACGGGGGACCAGGCGATCAGCATCACCGTCACCCACCTGGGCGACGGGGACTTCGAGAACCTGGCCATTGCGGGGGACGCCACCAAGACCCCCGGGTATCGCACCGTCACCGTCAACAACAACCCCAGCATCGTGAACGGGTTCGAGGTCAACGGGGACCTCACCGTCGGGGCCAACGCCAACCTCCTCGTCCTGGACGGTTGCAATCAGGCCGGGGATCAAGGCATCGGCCATGCCCAGACGGACGTCTTCCGGATCGACAATGGCGCAACGGTGACCTTCCGCTCGAACTGCAACCTGAGCGGCGCCATCAGCTTCACCGATGCCTCCAACAATCCCAGCACCGGGACGATCCGCATCGAGAACACGCTCACCGCCGACGGGACGGTCATGGGCACCGTCTTCAACGCGGGGAATGGCACCGTGGAGTTCGCCGGGCAGACGCTCAGCCAGACGGTCTGGTGCCAGACCAAGGGTATTCCCCTCGCGTATTGGAACCTCACGATCGATACGATCGCGGGTTTCACCGCGACGCAGGAGGCGGCACGGCCGCTGAACGTCCAGAACACGCTGACGATCGGGAAAACCACGGCCGGCGTGACGAACACCGCCGCGATCTTTGTAGCGGCGCCCGCGCAGAAGATCACGGTGGGCAAGGATTTCATCGACAACGCGACCTTCACGGCCGGCACGAGCATGGTCACCATGACCGCGACCTCCGGGACGGGACGCATCGCGTCGGACCTGGCCGCTCCCGCGTTGCTCGCCTTCAACCAGCTCTTCGTGAACCACCACGTCGTCGCCGCCGCGACGACCCCGGCCGCCCCGACCTTGGCGTTGACCGCCGCCTCCGCGGGGGCGGGAAGCGTGAACAACGGGACGCACAGCTACGTGGTCACCTACGTGACCGCGGGCGGCGAAAGCCCGCCGGGGCCCTCGAGCAACGTCGTGACGCTCGTGGGAAACAGCCGCGTGCAGCTGACCAATATCCCGGTCGGCCCGGCCGGCACGACCGGGCGGCGCCTCTACCGGACGAAGGCGGGGAACAACGGGGACCCGCAGTTCCTCGTCCTGATCAACGACAACACCACGACCAGCTTCCTGGACAACACCGCGGACGGCGGGCTCGCGAACACCCTCCCTGCCTTTTACGCCTCCCTCGGGGGCGGCGGCAACGTCACGGCCGGGACGCACAGCTACGTCGTGACCTTCGTCGACGCCAACGGATTCGAAAGCTCGGCCGGGGTCTCGAGCAACGTCGTCACGGTGCCGGCCGCCACCACGCACGTGCAGCTGGCGAACATCCCGCTGGGGCCCGCGGGCACCGTCTCGCGGAACCTGTACCGGACGATCGCGGGCAACACCGGCACTCCCTTCTTCCTCGACTCGATCACCAATAACACCGGGACGACCTACGACGACAACTTGCCGGACTCGTCGCTCGCGGACCCTCCTCCCATCGTGTCCGCGACGGGCGTCGTCACGGCGGCGCGGAACTTCACGGTGAACAGCACCTTCCAGGTCGTCGAGGGCACGCTGACCACTTCCGGCGTTCTCGGCGCGCCCATCACCATGACGGCGACCATCGGCACCCTGGTCGGGGACGGCGCCGGCGCGGCCGGCACGTCGCAGCTCCTCATGGTGGGGCCCGACATCCTCGCCGTCGCTGCGAACCAGACGCTGTCCGTCAACCAGGTCGACGGGCTCCTGACCTCCCGGGCCAACGGCGGCCTGCGCATCGAGGCGAACAACCCGACGCTCCGGAGCGTGTCGGGCCGCTTCCTGACCACCGTGAACGGCCAGCTCGACCTCTGGGGGCTGAACTTCAGGGATGGCGATCCGAACGGCATCAACATCATGCCGACCGCGACCGTGCTCCGGATCCGCAACGTCTGGTTCCGGAACCCGAACGCGACGGCCGGCGCGTGCTTCGTCACCTTCAACGTGACGAACATCGATCTGGACTGTCCCGGCTGCTTCTTCGAGACCCTGCCCGGCGCGACCTTCAACGTCCGGGCGAAGGGCGCGGGCAGCGGCAACCGGATCCGCTTCGAGGATCGCGGCGTCACCGAAGTGTCCGCGGGCGGTCAGGGCATCGGCGGCCCGGGGGCGGGGGACCTGCTCGACGACGACGACGACCCCAACGACAACGGCCTCCTCACCGACGCGGGAGAGGTCGCCACGGGCTCCATCGTCCAGTGGGTCTACACGGCCAACGTCGACATGAACGGCGCGATCCAGGGCTTCCCGGAGCCCGCCTTCGACTGGAACACCTTTGCGTACTACTCCAGCTATGTCATGATGCGGAACTCGTCGGGCAGCACGGACTCCCTCTACGTCCTTAACACGAACGGGGACTTGCGGACCTACTCCATCACGCTGCCGACCGTGGACATGATCGGTCCGGCCTGGTGGACGACCGAGGGCGCGACCCATGTGGTGTACTTCGGGACATCGACCGGACAGATCTACAAGATGGTCGACACGGGCGCGGCCCTGGTGCCCGCGGGGGGACTGTGGAGCACGCCCTTCACCCACGGGAGTCTTCTCGCGGTGACCTCTCCGGTCGTGACCGACGGGACCAACGTCTACTTCGCCGGCCAGTCCGGGCCGGGCACCTACGGGGTCTACAAGGTGGACATCGCCTCCAAGGCGATGCCGGCCAACTCGCCCCTCTCCATCTCGAACGTTCAGGTCACGTCCGGCTTCGCCTGGTGGAACACGCCGAGCGGCCGCTATCTCTACGGCGCGTCCGTCGCCTCGGGCGGGGCCTCGTACATCGGGCGCGCCGTCACCTCCACGTGGACCCTGGACGCCGTCTTCAACAGCGCCAGCATGGCCGTCCCCCCGGACGACTGCACGACGGATTTTGCGAGCTTCGTCAACGTGACGAACTGGTTTGGCGACGGGGCGCCGTACCTGTACGTGGGCGAAGGCAACGGCTACATGCACGCCGTGAACGCGGGCTTCACGCCGGCGCTCTTCGGCACGCAGAAGACGGGCTTCCCGTTCTGGGACAAGAACTCCGCGATCCAGGGCGGGGCGGTCGTGGACTTCTTTACGAGCCGCGTCTTTTTCGGGAACGCCGCCGGGGACCTCTACACGCTGGGGACCTTCACGGGCTCGTGGATCCAGAACACGAACTACTTCCGCTTCGCCACGCCCGGAGGCGCGTCGATCCGCACGATGCCGGTTTTCGAGAACGGCGTCCTCTACGCGTCCAGCTCGGCGGGGAAGGTCTTCGTCCTGGACGTCAATAACGGCGCGGGTCAGACGCTGCTGCGCACCTACAACCTGGGCCCGAACGCGCTTGGCGACGTGTCGAGAGATTTCACGACCTCCCGCATCTACGTCGCCACGGCGGGCGGCCGGCTCTATTCGATCGCGACCTTCGCGGATCCGACGCCGGGTGCGCCATGAGGACATCCCTCTACCTCGCCGCCCTGGCCGCGCTCCTCCTGGCCTTGCCGGCCCGGGGTGACGATTGGGCCGGGCTGGGCCTGGACGACGCCCGGACCCGCGCGGCAACGGAAACCCTGGTTTCCCCGGTCTTCCTCGCCTCTCTCGCGACGGGCTCGGAATCGGCCGCCTCGCCGGTCGCCGCGGACGGCATCCTCGTGACGGCCGGTCTCGACGGCACGGTGCACGCCTACCGCGAAAGCGACCGGGCCATCCTGTGGGACGCGTCGGTCGGCGGGACGATCCTGGGAACGCCGCTGATCGACCACGGCCGGGTCTACGTCCCGTCCACCTATGGCGCCATGACGGTCCTGCGGCTGGCCGACGGCGGCACGCTCTGGAGTGCCTCCACGGGATCCGCCGACCAGTCGTCGCCCGTGCTCTCCGGCTCGCGCCTCTTCCTCGGCCGGGGCTTTCCCCAGGCTGCGCTGACCGCGATGGATCCGAGCTCAGGCGCCGTGCTCTGGAACACGACCCTCGAGCAGGTGGCCTATTCGTCTCCCGCGATCGTCGGCTCGAATGTCGTTGTCGGCTGCAACAGCGGCCGCTACTACGCCCTCGATGCCGCGAGCGGCGCGCTCGCGTGGTCGTTCCTCACGCCGAACTCGGTGGGCTTCGCGTCGCCCCTGCTGGACGGGACTTCGCTCTACCTGCCGTCGGGGCCCGTGCTGCAGCGCGTCGACGTCGACCCGCTCCAGTGGGGCTCGTCGAACTGGTCCGTCACCTGCGTGGATCCCGCGCCGCCGGCCGGATACCAGGGCGTCGAGCTCGCGTCGTCGTCGCCGGTCAAGGCGGGGAACACCGTCGTCTTCCTGGTCCGCTTCGTCTACGTCTTCGACCTGAACAACGACTTCCAGTCCGACCAGTTCACGGTGCGCGAGTTCGTCTGCGGCGTGGATCCCGTGGGCCACACGATTTCCTGGCAGAGCCTCCTCGGGACGATGACGACGACGAACGTGAACAACGTCCCGCCGTATGCGCTCTGCCCGACGCCGGCCGTGACGGGGACGACCGCGGTCTGCGCGTCCTCGGTGGATCCGACGCTCCGGCTTCTGGCGGGCGCCGACGGGAGCGAGTCTGCCGCGTTCCCGCTCGACGCGCCGTGCCTCGCGTCGCCGATCGTCGCGAACGCGCGCATCACGGCGCTGACGCGCGCCGGCACGCTGTACTGCTTCGAAGGGGCGACGCCGCAGCCGGCCGCGGTCACCGGCCTTACTCCCGACTCCGCCACCTTCGTGGTCACGCCCGCGACGCTCTCCTGGGATCCGGCGGGCGCGGGGGCCACGTATCGCGTCCGGATCGCCGGCGACGGCGAGTTCCTGATGGACTGGGACTACGAGTTCACCACGGCATCCACGTCGATCCCGTGCCCGGCGCTCCCGACGGGGCACGTCTACACGTGGGGCGTGCGTGTCCAGAATGCGGAGCTCGCCTGGGCACCGTGGAGCACGGCGTCCTTCACGCAGAACATTCCTCCGAATCCGCCGGGATCGCTCACGGCCGTGCCGAAGCACGGGCGCGTGGATCTGTCGTGGACCTCGAGCTCGTCGCCGAGCGCGGTGAGCTATCAGGTTGCCTACGGGCTGACGGGCGGCCCGCTCGGAGGGCCGGTCAACGTGGGGAACGTGCTGAGCACGACGGTCTCCGGGCTGCTGAACGGCGTCAGCTATACCTTCGAGGTCCGCGCGGTCGATGCCGTGCCGGACGTCTCGACGCCCGTCACCGTCGCGGCCACCCCCGTTTCCGCCATCCACGTCGGGGGCGCGGGGTTCAACTCCATCGCCGCGGCGCTCGCGGCGGCGCTGCCGGGGGAGACGGTCCTGCTCAGCGCGGACACGTTCTCGATCAGCGGCACGGTCGTGGTACCGGCGGGCGTGGGATTGCAGGGGGTCAGCGCCTACGACACGCGCGTGACGGCGTCGGCCGCGTTCCCGATGTTCACCATGATGGATGGAAGCCAGATCTCCCAGATCTCGCTGTCCGACGGGCTGGTCGGAGTCCTCGCGACGGGGAACGCCGTGACCGTCCGGAACTGCGTGATCCGGGACATGTCGCAGTTCGGCGTCGAGGTGGTCGGGACTGCGGACATCATCAACAATACGATCGTGAACAACAGCGTCGCCGGGGTGCAGTCCTCCGGCCTGGCCCACGCGCGCAACAACATCGTCCAGCAGAACGGCGTCGGCCTCTCGGGGGGCATCGTGTCCAGCTATAACGACGTCAGCGACGGGTATCTGGTCGTCGCGCCGGGGGCCGGCGATCTGCAGGCGCCGGTGGCCTTCCAGAACGCCGCGGCGGGGGATTTCCGCGAGCAGCCCTGGCAGCCGTCGCTGGACGCGGGCGACCCGTCGGACGCCTATGCCCTGGAACCGCACCCCCACGGCGCCCGGATCAACATGGGCGCCTTCGGCAATACGCCGTTGGCGGCGACCTCGCTGACGGACGGCCGCCGGCCTTCGGGGAACATTCTTGGCGGCTCCTGCGGCCTTCTCGGCCTGGAAGCATTGCTGGTTCTCGCCCTCCTCCGGCGCCGTCGATGAAGCCCAAGATCCTGCTTCTCGTCGGCATCGCCGGGCTCGGTCTCCTGGCAATCCCGTTCGCGCTGCGACGCCGCGAAGCCGCGCCCGTCGCGCCGCCGCCCGCGGCGGTGCTTCCGCCGACCCCGCCCTCGGGGTCGACCGTGCCCGCGGCCGCGACGTCGCCGGCGCCGGTCCGCACGGACCCGATGCGCGAGTGGCAGGCGGCGATCCAGCGCAAGGACAGCAACGGCGTCTTGAGTGCGCAATCGATGTTCCTGGCCCGGGAGGACGAGTACCGGGGCCCGCTGATGGCGATGGCCCGCGAGGACAAGGAACCGAGGACCCGCGCGTTCAGCGTGGCGGTCCTCGGGCGCATGCGGACGCCGCCGCCGGAGTCGTTCTTCATCGAGAAGCTGCAGGACAGGCACGACTTTCCCCGGAGGAGCGCGCTCGAGGCGCTGGAACGGCTGGGCACGTCGGCCTGCCTGGCGGGGGTGGACGGCCTGGCGTCCTCCGACCCCGACGAGCTCGTGAAGTCGACGGCCGCCCGGACGGCGAAGGCCGTGCGTTCCCGTTGAGGATGGGGTAGAATCCGGCCATGAAGAAGAAGAAAAAGCCGTACAAGCGCCCGGCCCTGCGGACCGAGAAGGTCTACGAGCGCAAGAGCCTGGCCTGCGGCAAGAACAACCCCACCAACTTCGCCTGCTTAGCCAACCTCAAGCAGTCATGAATCCCTCCGAGATCCGATACAAGCGCGACGCCCGCCTGCCGTTCCAGGAGGTGCAGGGCCAGGCCGTGGTGGTCGCGCCCGCGCGGCGCGAGGTGCACGAGTTTGACGAGACGGCGACGTTCCTCTGGTCCGTCCTGGCCCGCGAGCAGACCCTGGCGGAGCTCGTCGCGGCCCTCTGCGACGAGTACGAGGTCGACGTGAAGACGGCCGAGGCGGACGTTCGCGCCTTCCTGGAACTGCTCGAGGAACGGGGCCTGGTGCTCCGCGCATGAGCGACTGCGCAATCCTCCAGGACCTGAACGCGCGCGCGTACGACGGCTGCATCCCCCTGAACGTGACCCTCGAGCTCACCCTGCGCTGCAACATCCGCTGCACCCACTGCTACAACTTCGACCGCGACCAGCCCCGTCCCGCCTCCGGGGCGGAGCTGACGATGGAGGAGATCCGCGTCCTGATGGACGACCTGCGCCGGGCGGGGACCCTTTTCCTGACGCTCACGGGCGGCGAGGCGATGGTGCATCCCCGCTTCTGGGAGATTTCGGACGAGGCGGCCGCGCGGGGCTTCGCGCTGCAGGTGCTGTCGAACGGCACGTTGCTGAGCGAGGAGGCCTGCGACCGCCTGGCGACCTACCCGAACCTCTGGTCGATCGGCCTGAGCGTGTACGGCGCGACGGCGGCGACGCACGACGCGATCACGCAGGTCGCGGGGTCCTTCGATCGGACCATGGCGGGCTGGCGCCGCCTCTCGGCGCGCGGCGTCCGGGTGGGCCTGAAGTTCATCCTCATGAAGGCGAACGCGTCCGAGGCTCCGTCGATGATCGCCCTGGCGGAAGGGGAGGGGGTCGACTACTCGATCGACCCGACGATCACGGGGCGCTACGACGGGACCTCCGGCAGCCTCGCGACGCGGGTGGACGCGGAGACGCTCGAGGCCCTCTACGCGGGTCCGCTGAAGGTTCTGATCAAGCCCGGTCCGGCCGAGCCCACGGATGACGAGTTCAAGTGCAACTGCGCGCGGGGCAACGCGGCAGTGTCGTCGACGGGGGAGGTCTATCCCTGCATTGCGACGCCGCTCCGGGCGGGGTCGATCCGGGAGCGGAGCTTCGGCGAGATCTGGAAGGATTCGCCGGTCTTCCAGCGGATCCGAGGCCTGAAGGTTTCGGACTTCAAGACCTGCGCCCCCTGCGGCCTTAAGCCCTGGTGCCGCCGCAGCCCCGGCTCCGCCTATCTCGTGACGGGCGACTACACCGGCGTCGACCCCTGGACCTGCCGAGAAGCCGCCATCATCCAGTCCGTAGCACAAAAATAATCCGATGTATTTCTCGCCCGAGAAATGAACCGGATTAATTTCTCGGATTTGCAGAATGCAAATCAGGGTGATATATAGCTGGCGTGCAGAGTGCCTTGCTGTCGCTGCTGGTGGTGGATGACGACGCCTCGATCCGGCGGGTATTCCGCGAGATCGTGGCGCCCCGGGAGGAGGTCAACTTCAGCGAGGCGAAGAACGCCGAGGAGGCGCTCGACCTGCTCCGGACGCGGGTCTACGACGTGGCCTTCCTGGACCTGCGCATGCCCGGCCTGGGGGGCCTCGAGCTCCTGGAGCAGCTGAAGCGGGAGCGGCCGACCCTGGAAGTGGTCATGGTCACGGCGCACGGCACCATCGAATCGGCCGTCCAGGCGATGAAGCTGGGGGCGTCGGACTTCCTGCCCAAGCCCTTCAAGCTGGACCAGGTGTCCGTGATCCTCGAGCGGATCCGGCGGGTGCGGCACCTGCGGACCGAGAACGAGCGCCTCCGCCAGGAGCTGCAGGAGCGCTACCGGGCCAAGAGCCTGGTCGGCACGGGCCCCGTGATGGACCGCTGCCACGAGCTCATCGACCGCGTCCGCCGCGAGGAGTGCAACGTCCTCATCCTGGGCGAGAGCGGCTGCGGCAAGGACCTGATCGCCCGCGCGATCCACTACGATGGACCCCGCCGGGATCGCCCCTTCGTGCCGGTCGACTGCGGCGCCATCCACGCCTCGCTGCTCGAGAGCGAACTCTTCGGCCACGAGAAGGGCGCCTTCACCGGCGCGCACGCGGCCCGCCGCGGCCTCTTCGAGACCGCCGGCGGCGGGACCGTCTTCCTCGACGAGATCGGCGAGATCCCCCTGGAGCTCCAGCCGGCGCTGCTGCGCGCCATCGAGGAGAAGGAAGTGCGGCCCGTCGGCGCCACCCAGTATCGTCCGGTCGACGTCCGCATCATCGCGGCGACCAACCAGCCGCTCGAGGAAATGGTGGCGGCGGGGAAGTTCCGCCGCGACCTCTTCTACCGCCTCAACGTCGTCGCGGTGCGCGTGCCGCCCCTTCGGGAGCGGAAGGACGACATCCCGCTGCTGGTGCAGCACTTCCTCCAGAAGCGCGCCGGGCGCAGCGGCCGCAGCGTGACCGGCATCGCCCCCGACGCGCTCCACCTGCTGCAGCGCTACGACTGGCCCGGCAACGTCCGCGAGCTGGAGCACATCATCGACCGCGCCTGCACGCTGGGGCAGACCGAGCGGATCGAGCCGGGCGACCTGGGGCCGTCGATCCTCGACTCGGTCCAGAAGCGGGACGCCGCGCCCGGTCAGTCCATCGAGGAGATGGAGGTCGCCGCGATCCGCCGCCTGCTGGAGGACCACGGCGGCGACACCGCGCGGGTGGCGGAGACGCTCGGCATCGACCGCAGCACGCTCTACCGCAAGATCAAGCGCTACAAGATCTCGCTCAGAAAAGCGTGAGCTGCGGCCCGGGGGGCACCCGGAAGGCCGCGGCGGACAGCTCCGGCGAATCCGCAGGCAGCGTCGCCTTCTTCCTCGACAGCTCGAAAAGCGCCGAGATCTGCTCCGCGTAGACGCCTTCGCCGCTCATCCTCGACCCGAAGCGCGGGTCGTTGAGGGCGCCGCCGCGCACTTCATGGATGCGGTGCAGGACCTTCTTCTTCCGGTCGGGGAAGTGGTCGTCGAGCCACTTCTCGAAGATCTCCTTCACGGCGTAGGGCAGCCGCAGCACGGTGTGGCCCGCGAACGAAGCGCCCGCCGATGCGGCCGCCTTCAGGATCGCGGGGACCTCGGCGTCGGTCAGGCCAGGGATGATGGGGGCGACGTTGACGCCGACCGGGATGCCGGCCGCCGCCAGGGTCTGGATGGCGGCGAGGCGCCGGGCCGGAGTCGACGTCCGCGGCTCCATCGTGCGGGCGAGCTCCGGATCCAGCGTGGTGACGGAGACCACGACCGAGGCCGCCCGATGCCGCGCCAGCTCCGAGAGCAGGTCGACGTCCCGCGTCACCAGGTGATTCTTCGTGATGATGACGACCGGGTTGCGGAACTCGGCGAGGACTTCCAGGCAGGCGCGGGTGAGGCCGAACTTGCGCTCCGCGGGCTGGTAGCAGTCGGTGACGCCGCTGATGGCGATGGTCTGCGGCTTCCATCTGGGGGACGAGAGTTCCTCGCGGAGCAGCTTCGGCGCATCCTCCTTGACCAGGATCTTGCTCTCGAAGTCGATGCCGGGAGAGAAGCCCAGGTACTCGTGGAACGGCCGGGCGTAGCAGTACACGCAACCATGCTCGCAGCCCCGGTAGGGATTGATGCTCGTGTCAAAGCCGATGTCGGGGCTGTCGTTGCGGGCGATGATGGTCCGCGCGGTGTCCTTGATGAACTGGGTGCGGGGAAGGGGCTCCTCGGGGTCCGTGGCGTCGGGGTCGGGCACGACGCTCCGGCGGTAGAAGCGGTTGGGAGGGTTGGAGCCGGCGCCGCGACCGCGAACGGGGGCCATGGGGGCCACTATACGGCGGCCAGTGGCAGGATGCAAATCTTCGCATCTTGCATTTGCAAAGTGAGAATAAATTATGGCACCAATACATATTGTATGTATTTTGTATTTAAGTTCCTGGTGTTCAGTATGTTACGTTGAAATATAATGTGGCGTTGGCATGACCCTTGCTATAGAGGGGGTAAGGAGTGAGAAGCGTGAAGGAAGCCCGGAAACCTCAGATGGACCTGCGAGCGAGCTGCGACGTGGGCGGTCGGCCCGGGTCGCTGTTCGTCTCCCCGGATGGGGCGCAGCTGTTCGTGGTCGACCGGGTCAGCGGCCAGGTCTCGGCGGTCTCCGTCGCTCTCTGGGCGCAGTTGGAGCGCATCGACCTGGCTCGTCCGGGCTCCCCCGCTCTTACGTCCCTGGGTGGATTCGAGGATTCGATGTTCCTGGCCGGTCTCCCGGGGAAGGTCGACGTGTTCAGCGCCGCTACCCGCCGCAGCAGTGGAGCCATCCCCTGCAGCGGCGGCGCGTGCGACTTGGCTGTCCTTCCCGAGCTGCGCCAGGCGGTTCTGACCACGGCATCGGGCAAGGCGGGGTTCCTCGAGCTCCTGGACCTCGGTTCGGGGCGCTCGATCGGACGCATGGAACTCCCCCTCCCGCCGGCGCGCGAGACGCTCGCGCTGCTTCCGAACCGCGGCCTGGGCGCCGTCGTGTTGCGCGGCGCCACTCCGGGCGACGAAATCATCGCCCTCTTCGAGTGCCGCGCGGGGTCGGAGCTCGCGTTCCTCCGGATGGAGGAGGGCGTCCGTTCGGTGGCCTTCGAGCCGGAAGGCCGCTTCCTCTACGCCGCGTCCCACGACGCCTCGATGTTGGAGGTCATCGACGTCCGGGAACAGCGTGTCGTGGAGCGGGTGCTGCTGGCGGGAGAGCCCTTCGGGGTGGCGTGCGACCCGGTGGGGCGCCGCATCTGGGCCCTCTGCGAGAAGCTGGGCCACGTGGCCTTCGTGGACCCGCTCGATCACGCGGTATTCCGCCGCGCCCAGCTGCCCGGCCTGACGGCCGGCCCGCAGCGCGTGGCGTTCAGCCCCGAAGGACGGCTGGGCGTCGTGACCGAGGCCCGGGAAGGCTGTCTCTCGCTCATCGAGGCCGGCGGCATGGCCGACGGCGATTACGGCGAGGTGGACGACCGGCTGGAGCTGGGCCGCGACGTCGGCGACGTCGTCTGGAGCCCGCTCGGTGAGGAAATTTACGTCAGCTGCCCCTCGTCGGGGTCGCTGCTGCGGCTCGCCGTGGATCGCGGCGACCAGCTCATGAAAGATACGGACCTGTACCTGATGGACCAGTTACTCCGGCGGGAGGACGCCGCCGGCTTGAAAAATCCCCTATTCCCTCCTTGATCCTCACGGGCTCCGCACAAGAGCCCGTGTGGAAATCTTGCGCCGCCGAAGGGCCGGCGGGGTCGGAAAAAACCCCGCCGGCTCCCGGTGTTTCCAGGGACCCGCCGCCGCGTCGCCGTCAAAAATGAACCGGTCTGTTTTGCATTACGCCAAAGGCCCGGGACGCTTCGTGCCGAAATAGAGAAAGGTCATCGGGAAGGAGAGGGCGTCATGGAACAACAGAAACAACAGAGCGTCGGCACGATCGTCTACATCCTCGAAGCGGAGAAGTGGACGCCCGAGGGCGTCGAGCGGCAGCCCGTCGGCGTCTATTCGCTGCCCACCCTCTACGCGGTCGCCGCCGAGGAAGCCTACCGGACCGAGCTCGCCGGCGGCGAGGACGGCCACAACATCTCGTTCGCGGCGCGCGCGGAAGTCATCATGGACTTCCAGCAGGTCGCCGACTCGGGCACCGCCATGGGCGCCCAGACCGGCATGTGGCGCTGGTGGCCCTCGTTCGGCGGCGACTGGGAGGACGTGGCCTTCTAGGTTACCAGCGGAACGTCACGCCCCCGTGGACGCCAAAGTCGGGGCTGTTGTAGGGGTTGATGATGTTCTCCACGATCGAGATCTCGATCAGCACGCCCTGCCAGGGCTCCCACTTGAAGCCGGCCACGATCTCGTGGACGGGCAGGGAAAGGTCCCCCAGGCCCACGCCGGCGCCGCTGGTGACGAGGTACTGCGCGATGATCGAGAACTCGGTGAAGACGTGCCATTCGAACGCCACCGTCGTCGACCACTGCAGCGGCCGCAGCTTCAGCCCGAAGAAGTCCTCCGACCCGAACCACGCGAGGTTCGCTCCGGCGTACACGTGCACCGTCTCGATTTCCTTCACCAAGCCGATCGAGCCGCCGAGGTCGAAGGGCCCGCTGCGGTGGACGTCGCCGGACGCGACGTTGCCCCGGACGCTGAACGACCAGGCCAGCGCGGGAAAATAGTCGTCGCCGTAGGTGACGGTATGCCGCAACGTCAGGAGCGCCGCCTGCTCGTAGGGCTGCGGGTCGTTCTCGTCGACGACCACCGGAGGGCCGCCGCCGGGCCGCTGGATCACGATGGTGTTCTCGTTCCGGGCAAAGTGGTCGCGGTCGCCGATCGCCAGCCCGAAGGCCTGGTGGAAGCTCAGGATGAAGGCGTCCAGGGCGCCTCCCGTGCGTGACGCGCTCTCGATGGCCAGGTCCAGGCGGACGTTGTCGGCGAGGGCCCACGTGAAGTCGATGTTGGATCGCATGACCTCGAAGTCGAGCGTGAACCGGTCGCTCAGCGCCTGATTCTGGACCCAGCTTTCGGTCACGCGGAGGTCGAACTTCCCGGCGGGCATGGCGTCGGGGAAGTGCGTCTCGAAGCCGGTCCGCAGCGACGGGATCGGGGCCAGCGAGACGTAGTGAAGGGGGCCGTAGCCGACGTTCGGCTTTCCGAACCAGAGTCCCGGATCGGCCTGATTCTCCGGGTGCTCGGGAGGGAAGGGAGGATAGGGAGCCTGGTCCTGCGCGGCGAGCGCCGCCGGCAGCGCCAGAGCGAAGGCAACTCCCAGACCCAGGGCCCCCATCCTTTTCATCCATCCACCGCCGCTTTCTCTGGGAACGCGCCGTGGGGTATGATGATTCCGTGAGCCTGCTGGGCCGCCTCTCCATCGTCGGCGCCGCGCCGCCCCCGGCAGGCACCCCCCTCGAAGGGGTCCTGGCCCGCAGCCGCCAGGAGCGCACCTTCGCGGTCGTCTGCCGCAATCTCGGGATCCCCTGCCCGATGGAATCCTTGATCCTGGCCCGCCAGTTGCTGGCCCGCGCGCAGGCGGAGGAGATCCTCGGCCGGATGGAGGCGATCCCCCTGAAGGGACTCTACTTGGCGCACCATCGTTACCCCTCGCCCGGCCTTCGGGATATGGGAGACGTGGACCTCCTGATCCGGCGTCCCTCGCTTCGTCACGCGGACACGGAATTGCGGCGCCTCGGATACATGCCCGAGTTCGACCCGGAGCGCATCGACGGCGGGACGCTCAACGCGGTCGAGTACTGGCGCGACGGCTCCATGCCCGTCCACCTCCATTGGCACGTCAGCAACGCCTCGCTCCCCCATTTCATGTACCGGATCGACGTCGATGAGGTTTGGAGCGAGGCGCGTGGGGGCGTCCTGGCCCCGCACCATCTCCTGGTCACTCTCTGCGAGCACGCTCTCAAACACTCCTTCGCCGAGCTCATCCATTTGACGGATCTCGAGCTGGCGTCGCGCGGGGTGGACTGGGCGCTGGTGGCCGCGACGGCGCGCCGCTGGGGTTTGGAGAATGCGCTGCACTTCGCCCTCGTGCTGCTGCGCGACCTGTCGGAGGTCGAGTCGCCCGGCCTGGAGCACTTCCGCGGGACCCGGCTCGACTGGGCGGGCCGCGCCTTCCTCGCGATGGCCCGGGGGCGGCGCCGGAACGGGATTTCGGCGCTCGGCTTCCTGTCGATGACGCGCCACAAGGTCCGCTTCGTCCGCGAGGCGATCGCCCCGCCCAGGACGGACGGTCTCCGGACCCGGACCTTGATGGGGAGGTTGAGGGGCGCCCTGAGGGCGATTACTTCTTAGCGGGGGCGGCGCCGACGGCGTTGACGCGCGCGGCGAGCCGGGACTTGTGCCGGTCGGCGTTATTCTTGTGGATCACGCCCTTGCCGACCGCGCGGTCCAGCAGGGCGTACGCCTCGCTGAGGGCCGACTTGGAAAGGGCCGCGTCCTTCTTGTCCACGGCGTTGAGGACCTTCTTCATCTGGGTGCGCAGCTCGCTCTTGACGGCATGGTTCCGCTGGCGACGCTTCTCGCTCTGCTTGTATTGCCGGAGCGCGCTGATCGTGTGTGCCACTCTGAAGATCCTCCTTTAAGGACTGAGACAGTAGCCAAAAAGGTCCTGGGAGTCAAGTGTCGGAACCAGGAACCAAGAACTAGGAACCAGGAGACGGAAGGATTCCCCTCCCAGCCTCCCCCCGGGGGAGGGGCAGAGGGGGACCCTCTCGGGGTCCTGGTTCTGGGTTCTTGGTTCCTGGTTCGGGACTAGTCTTGGACCGTCGGAATGGCCGGACCGCTGTCGCTGCTGCTGGCGGCGTTGCCGCCACCCCACTTCTCGACCAGGCCGGCGATGTCCTTGTAGTTGATGTCGATCTCGATGATCTTGTTGCCCATCTCGATCGCCTGGGGCACCTTGCCGGCTTCGGCGGCGAGCTTCGCCCGGTGGTACATGATGTCGAGCTTGATGTCCTGCGAGATCACGTCCTGCTCCGCCGCCACGTATTGCTTGTCCGCCATGTCGAACATCTTCTTCTTCTGGAACGCCTTGCCCAGGAAGAGGTGCGACTGGCTCTTCTTCTTCGGGTCCTTCACCGACTGCTGGAACTCCGAGATGGCCTTGTCGTTCATCGAGCCGATGTAGTAGGCCTTGCCGAGCTCGAAGCGCAGGCCCATGTCGGTCGGGCGGTCTGCGACGCGACGCTCGTAGCTGGCGATGGTCGCCTTGAGGTGGTTGAGACGCATCTCGTTCAGCTTGGGGTCGGCCGCCTTCTGGGCGGCGACGACCTTCAGCTCGAGGATGCGCAGTTCGCAGTCGTCGACCTTGTCGCGCAGGACGGAGTCCTGGGGCGCCAGCTGGGAGGCCTTCTTGTACCAGTCGCGCGCCTGGCCGTAATCTTTCTTCTTCTCGAAGTAGAGGTCGCCCACCTTCTTGGGGAGCTTCGCGTCGGTGGGGTTCTCCTTCATCTCCTGCTGGAGCTCGCCCAGGAGCCGCAGGAAATCGGCGTCCGACTGGACCAGCTTCGTCCGCTTCTCGAGCTCTTCCGCCTGGTCGGCGTTCTTCAGGGCCTTGCGGAAATCTCCGGTGTTGTTGGAGTTGAAGCCCGCGCTCATCGTCTGCATGGCGGCCAGGTCGCGCTGCAGCCGCTCGAGGTCCCGGTCGTCCTTCACCAGCGTCGAGACCCGGTCCAGTGCGGACTGCGCCTCCTTGACCTTGTTGGTGTTCCGGTAGGCCTGCACGAGCGTCTTGAGCGCGGTGACGTTCGTGGGCTCGTCCTGCAGCGCCATGCGGCCCTCGGCCGCCGCGCCGTTCGAGTGGCCGAGGATCAGGAGCGCTTCCGCGAGGATGGCGCGGACCTTGGCGTTGGTCGGGTCGTCGTTGAGGAACTTCAGGCAGATGTCCGCCTTCTTGGAGGGGTCCTTGGTCGCCTTCAGCTCGACCTCGATCTTGCCCTTCATGGCGATGAGCTTGATCTTGCTGGTGGCGCCCTGTTCCTGGAACTTGCGGATCAGCGAGACCCGCAGCGCCTCGTGGGCCTTCTCGTGGTCGGGCTTGAAGACGAGGATCTGCTGGAAGAGATCCCGGGCGTAGTCGTAGTTGTGCTTCTGGAAGGCTTCGTCCGCCCGCTTGTAAAGAGCGTCGATTTCGGCGTCTGTCGGCATATCACCCGGCCCTCACGATGCCTCTTTTCCCGCTGATTCTTGATGCTAGTCACTCTCCAAAACGTTGTCAATATACAATGCCCGTCGGCGGCTCCAGCTAACCGTTGAGGCCGAGGCCGCCGATCTTTATAATGCAAGTATGGAACTGGTTTATTACCCCGATCCGCGCCTGAGGGACGTCTCCAAGAAGATCGGCGCCGTCGACCAGGAAATCCTCGACGCCGTCCCCCTGATGTTCGAAATCATGTACAAGGCGCGCGGCATCGGCCTCGCGGGACCCCAGGCAGGCCTCGGCCGCCGCATCGTCGTCGCCAACCTCAGCGCCGACCCGAAGAACAAGGACGAGGAGCAGGTCTTCATCAATCCCGAGATCCTCGGCCGCGCGGGCAAGCTCCTCGAGGAGGAGGGCTGCCTGTCCCTCCCGGGCATGGCCGCCCAGATTCCCCGCGCCGAGAAGGTCCTGGTCCGCTACAAGGACCTCACGGGGAAGACGATCGAGCGCGAGGCCGAGATGCTCGAATCGCGGCTCTTCCAGCACGAGATCGACCACCTCGACGGCATCCTCATCGTCGACAAGCTGACGCCCGCCGACCGCAAGCAGTGGACGCCGCTCATCAAGGAGCTCGAGGAGGACTTCAAGGCCAACCGGAAGCCCCGGCGCCGCCGGCCGTCCCCGCCGCCCGAGGAAGAAGTCGCCGAGTAGATGGAAGTCCTGTCGGGCCTCGAATCGCTCCCCGATCCCCGCCTGCGCTCGCCGATCGTCACCTGGGGCGTCTTCGACGGCGTCCACCGCGGCCACCGCCGCGTCATCGAGCAGGCGCTGACCTGGGCCCGCGCCGAGGGGGTGTCGTCGGCGGTCGCGACCTTTGACCGCCACCCCGAGGAGGTCCTGCGCGGCCGCAAAGTCCCGCTCGTCACGCCGCTCGGAGAACGCCTCCAGCTCATCGGCGCCCTCGGGGTCGACTTCTGCGTCGTGCTCAACTTCACCCTCGAGTTTTCCAAGATGACCGCCGAGGAGTTCATCCGCGGCATCGTGGCGGGCCGGATGGGCGCCCGGGGCATCGTGCTGGGCCACGACTCGCGCTTCGGGCGCGACCGGGCGGGGGACCTCGACTTCCTGTCGCGCCTCGGCCGCGACGTCGGCCTCGAGGTGCGCCACTCGGAGCCGGAGATCTTCCAGGGCCGCCCGGTCTCCAGCTCGCTGATCCGCGAGGCCATCTTCGCGGGCAAGCTCGAGGACGCGACGTACCTGCTGGGACGGCCGCCGTCGCTGATCGGCACCGTGGTGCGGGGCGAGCGGCGCGGGACGAAGCTCGGCTTTCCCACCGCCAACCTCGAGCTGCATCACGCGGTGAAGCCGCCGCCCGGCGTCTACGCCGCCGAGGTGCCTCTCGGGGACAAGGTCTACCGCGCGGTGGTGAACATCGGGACGCGGCCGACCTTCAAGGAAGGGGGCGCCGAGACCATCGAGGCCCACCTGCTCGACTACGCCGGCGGCGACCTCTACGGCCGCATCGCCGAGGTCCGCTTCCTCGCCCGCATCCGCGACGAGAAGAAGTTCGACGGTCCCGACGCGCTGAAGCGTCAAATAAATGCCGATATCGATGTAGCGCGGCGGCTCTGACTTCGATGCTGTTCGACGACGCATTCCTCCGGAAGCTGGAAGGACTCCGTCTCGCGGTCCGCCGCTCGATCTCCGGCCGCCGGGAAGGGGAGCGGATCACGAAGCGCCGCGGCGGCTCCGCGGAGTTCACGTCCCATCGCTCCTACACCCAGGGCGACGAGTTCCGCGCGATCGACTGGAACCTCTACGGCCGCCTCGGCCAGCTCTACGTCAAGGAGTTCACCCGAGAGGAGGCGCTCTCGGTCCGCCTCGTGATCGACACGTCGCCCTCGATGGCGGCGAAATTCGAGTTCGCCCGGCGCCTGGGGGCGGCCCTCGCGCTGGTCGCGAACCAGGAGGCCACCTCCATTCCGCTGGTCGAGCTGGAGTCGCTCCGGATCGGCGGGCCCTTCACGGTCCCGGTCGTGCCGCGCGGCCTCGCGATCATCGTGAGCGACCTCTGGGACGAGGGGCTCCGCTCGCAGCTCCTGCGGCTCCGGACCGAGACCGCGGTGATCCACGTGCTGTCCCCGGAAGAGCTGGAGCCGCCGCTCTCGGGCAAGGTGAAGCTCGTCGACGCCGAGACGGGCGAGACCTGCGTCCGCTTCGTGGGCGACGAGGAGCGCGCCGAGTACCGGCGCCTGCTCGCCGAGCATTGCTCGGGCTGGAAGAAGTGGTGCTTCGACCGCGAGATCAACTACCTCCGCTGCGCCAGCTCGACCCCGCTGGAGGAGATCGTCCAGGTCTACCTCCGCGAGGCGGGGGTGCTCGAGTGAGCTTCGAGACGCCGGCCGCCTTCTGGGGACTGAGCTCCCTTGTCCTGCTGATCCTCTTCAGCCTCTGGCGCCAGGCCGCCGCGCGGGTGACGGTGCCCAGCCTCGTGCTCTGGAAGAAGATCCCGGAGCGCAACCCGCCGGTCCGCGCGCTGCGGCGGCCCCGCTGGCGCTTCGAGCTGCTCCTGCAGGCGCTGGCCATCGCCGCGGCGATCGCGGCGCTCGCCGGGCCGTACCGCGAAACGCAGGAGTTTCAGCCGCGCCGGGTCGCGCTGGTGTTCGACAGCTCGGCAAGGATGAGGGCAGATCAGAGGCTGCGCCGCTCCACGGCGACGGCGGGCCAGCTGATCCTCAACAAACTCCAGAAGGACGAGGTCACGTTCTATGCAGCAACCCCGTCGCCTCGGCGCTTGGAGGCGCTGACGGACGATCTCCAGATCGACGAGCACGTCGATCTCGAGCCGCTGATTGCCGCGGCGCGGGTCGGCTCCGATCACGTCGTGCTCTTCTCCGATCGGCCGGTCCCGGGGGCGGATCTGCAACTGTTCTCGGCGGCCGCGGACAACGTCGGCATCGCCGAGTTCAGCGCGACCGACGACGAGGTCTTCATCAGAGTCGTCAACCACGGACCGCCGAAGCCGATCCCGGTCGAGCTGCTCGCCGGAGGGGTGAAGGTCCGCGAAACGATTCCGGCGGGCGCGCAGCGCTGGTCCCACCGGGCCGACTACTCCAAGGCCGAGTCCGTGCGTGTTGCCCTCGACGTCGCCGATTCCTTCCCGCTCGACAACGTCGTCGAGGCGACGCGCCTCGCCGAGCTGCGGACGACGGTGTCGGTCTCGGGCCTGATGGACCCGCAGCTGCTCAAGGCGCTGCGCTCGATCCCCGGGGTGACGCTGACGAGCGGGAGCGGGTCCGCGACGCTGGCCATCGGGGTCGACGCGACGCCGGGGGCGGGCGGCTTCCGGGTCTGGATCGTCACGCCCGCGGCGACGCTCCAGGGCGAGGCGGCGATCGTAAAGCATCCGCTGACGGCCGACCTGGAGCAGCGCGGCTCGGAGCTCCCGCTGGGGGAACTGCCGCCCGGCGAGCGCGGGGGTGAGCCGCTGATCCGCGTGGACGGCAAGGTGGCGGCGGCCCTGCGGGGGAAGGAACTACGGTTCTGCGTCGACGTCCACGAGTGGGGAAAGGGCCTGCATTCGCTCCCGATCTTCTTCGCGAACCTGGTCGACGTGGCCCGCGCCGGAGCCTCGGGCTTCGCCGCGCTCCGGACGGGGCGGTCCTTCCTGCTGCCGCCGGGCTGGTCGCTGCAGCAATCGCCCGACGGGGTGAAGCCGTCGCTGCTGCCGGACGGGTCGTTCGTGGCGCACATGGCGGGGGACTACGGGTTCCAGACGCCGGCGGGGCCCCGGAAGCTCCGGGCGAACCTGCTGGACGAGCGGGAGTCCGACACGGCCGGGGAGGCGCGTTCCCTCGACTGGGACCCCGCGCGGCCGGCCGGACGGGTGCCCAAGCGGGAGGGCTTTGCCGGGGCGGCGGCGGGGCTGTCGCTGGCCTTGCTGCTTGTCGCATGGATCATGCAACTTCGCGGGGAATGAGTTATAATTACGGCGCAACGATGAGCACCTACACGATTCTGGCGATCGACGACTCCAAGAAGATCCTCGACATCATCAAGTACTTCCTCGAGAACGAGGGGTACAACGTGAAGGCCGTCGGGGACCCCTTCGAAGGCATCCAGGTCGCCCAGCAGGGGGGCATCGACCTCATCCTGCTCGACATCATGATGCCCGGCATGGACGGCTACACCGTCTTCGACAACCTGAAGAAGGACGAGCGCACCCGCGAGGTGCCGGTCGTGATGCTCACCGCGAAGGCCATCATCCTGCACACCCCGAAGGACTTCTTCTACGGCCTCTACGGGTTCCTGGCCAAGCCGTTCTCGAAGCAGCAGCTCCTGAAGGTCGTGAGCGAAGCGCTCCGCCTGACCAAGATCGGCCAGGAGGGCAAGTTCACGCCTCTCGAGGGCGAAGCCGACATCACCACGCAGGAATCCTAGATCCCCTTCCGGCCTCCCGGCCACCGGCGTCGATCTGTTGGGAAGATCCGGTCAATTTGCTAGAGTGAGCGCCCATGTTCAAGAAGGCGATGGGGAAGCTGAAGAGCGTCACCCAGAAGAACCTCAACCGCTTCCAGGCGCGGCGCGCGATCCGCAAGGGGATGTTCAAGGGGATCGACGTCCAGGCGATGGAGGATCTGCGCTCAAAGTTCGACGGCCACAGCTGCCGCAAGTACCAGGACCGCTTCGAGCACTCGCTGATCCGCAACGCCGAGCGCGCCTACAAGCTGCAGCTGGACAAGGCGAAGGGCCTGCGGATCTTCGACATCGGCTGCGGCTTCGGCTACTTCATGTACGCCGCGAAGCAGCTGGGGCACCAGCCGGTGGGGCTCGACATCGACGACCCCTACCTGGGCCAGGTCACGAAGCTGCTCGGCCTCAAGAAGGTCGTGCACCGGATCGAGCCGCTTCAGCCGCTGCCCCAGATCCCCGGCGGGCCCTTCGACCTCGTGACCGCGTTCGCGACCATGTTCGACCGCGCGGGCTTCGAGGGCCAGTGGGGGCTGAAGGAGTGGCAGTTCTTCCTGAAGGACCTGAAGCGCTTCATGGCGCCGGGCTGCCTGATCCACTTCAAGTTCAACCAGTACGTCGGTCCCGGCACCCAGTCGGGCATCGGCTGCCGCACGGTCACCACGGAGCTCTGGGAGTTCTTCCATTCGCTGGGCGCGAAGTTCGATAAGCGCACGATGCAGATCAAGGACGCGCCGGCGGCCATCGAGAAGATCCGCGATTAACAGAATAGACGCCGCGTTTTGTTAATGCCTAGCGGGGCGGCCGATCCTTGGAGCCGCGGGACTGCGACGTGTTGAAGCGCCAGGTCTTCGACCAGGGCTTGCCGTTCACGTCGACCGTCATGCTCACCTCGTAGTCGACGTTCACCTTGAGGGGGTCCTTCGGGATCAGGCAGACCGCCGCCTGGTACTTCGTCATGTCGGCGCTGACGCCGGTCTGCGGGTCGAAGACATAGCAGTCCACCGGCGTGCCGGGCGGCGTCTTGGCGCCGGGCGGCAGCTGCGCCGCGCCCTTCTCGAGCATCTTGAGCGACCACTCCTTGAGCTTCAGGGCGGAGGTCCCGAAGTAGACGGTGATGGGATAGCCCGCCGCGGCGTCGCCGGGGCAGGCGTCGGGCGCCTCCTTGCCGTAGTTCGTGCCCACGCCGGTCTGGCCGGGCACGGGGCAGAGCACCGGCCAGAAGGTCGGCGGCGCCTGGCCCATGGTCGTGCGGCCGTCGATGCCCGTGAACGTGCCTTCGCAGCCGACGCCGAACGCCATCGTCGCGGGACGGATCACGTCCTGCCGGTGGAAGTAGGTGCCCACCATCATGGCCGCCACGTTCTCCGCCGCGGTGCCGCGGCCCAGGATCGAGCGCATCCCGGCCTTGTGGCCCTCCTCGGTGTAGCCGGGCTTGCCGGGCTCCTCGGGGTGCGCGAGCACGCCGGTCATCGACATGTACTTGCAGTGCTTCTGCAGGTCCGCGCTCAGCTTCGGGTCCTCGGGGCGCGGCGTGAGGCCGATTTCGACCCGCTCCTCGTTGACCCCCTTCAGGATGGGGAGGGCGGCCGGGACCGTGGTCGCCAGCGCCTTGCCCTTGACGGTCGCCTTCTCGCCGAGCGGGCCCATCTGCAGTCCGACGAAGTCCATCGTCGCCGAGCACCAGCGCTCGTGCTCGCCGGGCAGGGGATAGAGCCAGCTGCGGCCTTCCCAGGCCATGCCGTCCGCCTTGCTGTCGCTGTAGCTGCCGTTGCCGTTGGCGTCGACGATCACGAACTGCTCGGCACCGATCTGGACGTGCAGGGTCGTCAGGTTGCGGTAGACCCAGCTGCCGTCCTCGCGCTTGTGGAATTCGAGCTTCACGTTCATGGTCTTGGGCTTCTCGCCTTCGCCCTGGACCGGGACCGTCACGATCTCGCGCTTGCCGCTGATCGTGCGGGGCTTGCCGTCGTTCTTGAGGTCGAGCTCCAGCCCGCCTTTGTCGTTCACCTTCGCGGGAATCAGAACGGCGCCCATCGTGATGCCCTCGCCGACGGGGCGGTCGAGGTCGCCCAGGAGCTGAGCCTGGAAGGGAGTCACGGCGTCCTGCGGAACCACCTGGATCTTCAGCGGCTTGTCCTCGTCGGACGCGCCGGGCGGAGCCGTTTTCGCCTGCAGCAGCAGGAGCGCGACGATGGCGAGTCGCATCGACGGACCTCCTTAGAGACCCTTCACCTTCGAGATCAGTCCCGAGAGCTCGGCCTTGAAGTGCGTGGTCTTGATCCGCGCGCCTTCGGCCTCGAGCCGCTCGATGAACATACTCTTTTCCTTATCGACGGGCTTGGGACCCGCGGATTTCTGAAAATTCGCGAGACCGCGCTTGAGCTTCCCGATCGTCTCGGCGTCCTGGAACCAGGCGTCCGCCTCGGTGCTCCGGAAGGGCTTCCGCTGCTCGTCGATGACCTTCTTGAGCCCGGAGCCGTCCGGGTCCTTCAGGGCCTCGGTCACGGCTTTCTCGGCCTCGTCGAGCTGCGTGGCGACGTCCTTTGTCAGCTCCTGGACCTTCTTGCGCCGCTCGGCGTCGACGTAGAGGCTGCGGCTGCCCACCAGGAGCGCGACCGCCGAGGCGAACTGCTTCGGGCCATCCTTGGCCTTCTCGGCGGCGTCGATCAGCTTGTCCGCGGCTTTGAGGGGGACCTCCTTGGGGATGATCCAGTCGAACTTCACGTTGTCCTTGCCCGCGGGGAAGGTCTTGGTGACCTTCTCGCCGCCCCAATAGGCGGTCAGGACCACGTCCTTCTGACCCTTGAGGTCGAGCTCGTAGGCGCCGCTCTTCCAGGTCGCCACCGCGCCGCCGTCGCTGGAGCTGATGGTGACCTGGCCGACGCCTTCGCCGATGTCGTAGAAATTGTTGCCGTTGGCGTCCACGTAGACGACGCCGCCGGCCATGCGCACGTCGCGCGAGCCGAAGTCGTGGGTGACCGAAAGGCCCTTGCCGTTCGGGACGCCGCCGGGGCCGACCTCGCGCTGGGCGCTCATCATGTTCTTCCGATGGCCGCGGTTGGGCTGCATGCCGCCGGGGCCGTCGCCGCCGTCGACGATGAAGCCCTCGTGGCTGCCCCAGGGACCCGGGGAGCCCGCGAAGGCGTTCTCGGCCCAGCCGCCGCCCTTGAAGCCCGAGAGCTTGATCCGGTCGCCCGGGCCCGCGCCGTAGAAGCCCGCCTTGCCGGGCGTCTCGTCGTGGCCGAGACCGTTGTAGACCATGTAGTAGCTGTGCTTGCGCGCGGCGTCGAGCAGGTCGAGGTTGAAGACCAGCGGCGGCATCGGCTTGAGCTGCCGCATCTCGTCGCGGAACATCTTCCAGTCCACGCCGCCTCCGCTCTTGGTCGGGGGCGCGATGATCTCCATCTCCGCGACGGGGTTCGCGCGGAAGCGGTTCATGTACTCGAGGATGAGGGTTTCTTCGGGGCTGGGTTCTCGGTCGGGGGGCTCGTAGGGGCCCTTAGCCTGGGGCAGCGCCAGCAGCGCCGCCAGAATGAAAGCTTTCATGCATCCCGCTCCTTACCCCGATCTGACACTCACTCCAACGAATTAGTCCCCGAATTGTATCTAACCCATTGAATAGATAACAATTTCCACCCCGGACGCGGTGTGATTTGTGGGAATCCGGGGCCATTGCCTGAACCCCCCGCCCAATCTATAATCCCTCTCCTCATGCTGCGCTATACGACCGCCGGGGAATCGCACGGGAAGTGCCTCGTCACCTCGATCGAAGGGCTCCCGTACGGCACCCCTCTGGATCCGGACGCCATCAACGCCGAGCTCTCCCGGCGCCAGGGCGGCTACGGCCGCGGCGCCCGCATGAAGCTGGAGAAGGACGAGGCCGAGATCGTCACGGGCATGCGGAAGGGCCATTCCCTCGGTGCCATCGTGACCCTCCAGATCATGAACCGGGTCCAGAACACCGAGGAGCTCAACCCGATCACCCGCCCGCGGCCGGGACATGCCGACCTGGCGGGGGCTATGAAGTTCGGCACCAACGACGCGCGCGACGTGGCTGAGCGCTCCAGCGCCCGGGAGACGGCCGCCCGCGTCGCCGCCGGCGCCCTCGCGAACTCCTTCCTCTCGAACTTCGGCATCCGCGTGCTCGGCTACGTCGTCGAGATCGGCGGCATCAGCAGCCCGACCCGCATCGACGCCCCGGACGAGCTGCTGCGCGTCCGCGAGGAGTCGATGTTCTACACGCTCGACAAGGACCTCGACGAGAAGCTCAAGGCGAAGGTCGACGAGGTCAAGCAGGCCGGCGACACCCTCGGGGGCATCTTCGAGGTGCGCGTCTTCAACGCGCCCCCCGGCCTGGGCACGCACGCCGGCTGGGAGGACAAGCTCGACGGGGGCCTGGCCCGGGCCCTGATGTCCGTCCAGACCGTGAAGGCGGTCGAGGTGGGGCTGGGCTTCGAGGCGGCGCGTCGGACGGGCTCGCAGATGCACGACGAGATCGTGCTCGGCGAGGGCGGGAAGATCGCGCGCTCGCGCAACAACGCGGGCGGCATCGAGGGCGGCATGACCAACGGCCAGCCCGTCGTCGTGCGCGCGGCCTGCAAGCCGATCTCCACGCTCCGCAAGCCGATGCAGACCGTCGACCTCGCCTCCAAGGAGCAGGGCGCGGCGCTTTACGAGCGCTCGGACGTCTGCGTCGTGCCCGCTGCGAGCGTGATCGGCCAGGCGGTGGTGGCCTTCGAGGTGGCCCGCGTCTTCCTCGCCAAGTTCGGCGGCGACACCTTCGACGAGACGAAGCAGCGCTTCGATACCTACCGCAAGCAATTGGAGCAGTACGCCAAGTGACGGTCGAGCCGGTCCCGGAGCCGGCCCCCCCGAACGTCCTGGCCGTCTGCTTCCGCTTCCTCCGCCGCGCCAGGCCCTACGCGGGTCGTATCGTCCTCACGCTTCTGGTCGTCCTGATCGCCACCGGCGCCAAGACGGTCCAGAGCTTCATGATCAAGCCGGTCATCGACTACAAGAACGACGTCGAGAAGGGGGAGGCCGGGAGGGCGGAAGGGCCGTACTCCCTCACGGTAGAGCTGCGGAAGTTCATCAAACCCCACGAGTGGGACATCCGCACCGTTGCTACCCTGACGATCACCCTCTCGATCGTGATGTTCGTCTTCGGCTGCCTCCGGGACTACCTGACGAACTGGCTGACGAACCGCATGGTCGCGGACCTCCGGAACGACGTCGCGGAGCACCTGGCCTACCTGCCGCTGCGCTTTCACTACGACCGAAAGGCCGGAGACCTCGTCTCGCGAATGACCAACGACGTCACCGTCACCGAGATGGCGACGAACTTCCTCTTCGACGACGCCATCGTCCACCCGATCATGATCACCTGGGCCCTGGCGGGCTGCTTCTACACGAACTGGAAGCTGGCGGCGATCGCCTGCGCGTTCTTCCCGTTCTACGTGCTGGTGCTGGCGCGGCTCGGCCGCAAGATGCGCAAGGCGCGCAAGAAAAGCCTGGAGCACCTGGGCGACATGACCGGCACCATGATCCAGACCTTCGGCGGCATCAAGGTCGTGAAGGCCTTCAACACGGAGGCCCAACAGGTCCGCGAGTTTCGGGAGCACAACGAGAACTACTTCGGCCGCCTGATGGCGGCCCTGGGCCGCAAGGCGTTCGTCGACAACATGAACGCGCTCTTCATGGGTCTCGCGGTCGCGGTCATCCTGGTGGGCGGCTACCGCATGCTCGACCGCGGCGAGCTGACCGCCGGGCAGCTGGCGTTCTTCGGCCTCGCGGTCGCGATGATCAACTCCTCGGTCCGGGAAATGGCGAAGTCCTACAACCGCCTCCTCGAGGCCTCGGCGGGGGCCGAGCGCGTTTTCCACCTGCTGGACCAGCCGCGCGAGACCGAGCACGACGCGGGCGAGGATCTGCCCAAGGTGACCGGGGTGGAGTTCAAGGGCGTGACCTTCTCCTACAACTCCGTCCCGGTGCTGCGGGACCTGAGCCTGGGGTCGACGCCGGGCGAGGTCGTGGCGGTCGTGGGCCCGAGCGGCGCCGGCAAGACGACGCTTTGCGACCTGCTCTGCCGCTTCTACGACCCGCAGCAGGGCGAAGTCCGGGTGAGCGGGGTGGACCTCCGGCGGGTGCGCCGCTCCTCGCTGCTCGGCCACGTGGCGGTGGTGACCCAGGAGACCTTCCTCTTCAACACCAGCATCGGGGAGAACATCCGCTACGGTCGGCGCGGCGCCTCGCAGCCCGAGGTGGAGAGCGCCGCGAAGGCGGCGAACATCCACGACTTCATCGCGGGGCTCGAGAAGGGCTACGACACCGTGGTGGGGGAACGCGGCGCCAAGCTCTCGGGCGGCCAGCGCCAGCGGATCGCCATCGCGCGGGCCGTCCTGCGGGACCCGTCGATCCTCGTGCTCGACGAAGCGACGAACTCGCTCGACGCCGAGAGCGAGCGGGCGGTCCAGTCGGCCCTGGACAACCTGCTGCGCTCCGACCACCGGATCACCTTCGTGATCGCCCACCGGCTCTCGACGATCAGGAACGCCGACCGGATCCTGGTTCTCGATCAGGGTCGCCTGGTGGAGGAGGGGAGGCACGACGACCTGCTCCGGCACGGCGGCGTGTACGCCTCCCTTTATAATCAATTCTCGCAGTAATCCTTACCCCTTCAACGTCAGGGGTTAAGGGAGTGGCCTCAGGGAAACCATGAATTATTTTCTTACGCTTCGGCTTGCCTCCGGTTGTGTATTGGTGAGTAAGGTTTCATGAACGAATCCGACGCGCCAAAACCATACCGCGGCCGCGCCCAGAAGGCGCGGAAGGCCCGGATCAAGGTCGACCTCTGGTGTGAAATCCTCGGCAACCGGGAGCGCGCGGTCGGCCACATCCGGAACCTGAACGTCGGCGGCTGCCGCATCCTGAGCCCCTCCGCGTTCCCCCTGAGGGACACCGTGTCGCTCGTCCTGGCCGGCCCCTCGGCGACCGGTCCCGACCTCACCATCAAGGCCCAACTGCGCTGGCTCGGCCTGAACCCCTCGGAAGGCCCCTTCGAGCTGGGGGTGCAGTTCGTCCACTCCGGCGGCAGCGAGCAGCAGATCGAGCGCATGCTCCGGCAGGAGATCAAGCGGGCGCCGGTCGTCGACGAGCGCCGCGCGAGGGTCGCGGTCTTTACCCGCGACGTGGAAACGATCCGCAAGCCCGGCGCGCCGAACGAGGTGGAGGTTCGCCGGGCCGTCGCCGCGGAAGGCCTCGACCGCCTCACGCGCCACTCCCGCAGCTAACGCATCCCCACGACTCCCACCGGTGGGCCACAGAGCCCACAAAGCCCTCAGAGAAAGAATCTCCTCTGCGGGCTCGGAGGGCTCTGTGGCCAATAAGGGAGTGAGTTCCGCGGACTAGGACGGATCTTTCTTCTCTTCTTCGCGAATGATCTGCAGGGCCTCGCGGGCGCTGCGGGCGTTCGTCAGCGCGTCGCGCATCTCCTCGTACTGCAGCAGGCGCGCGATCCCCGCCAGGGTCCGGATGTGCTTCTGGACCGCCTTGCGGGGGATGACAAGCAGGATCACCAGGCGGGCGGGGCGGCCGTCCGCGGACTGGAAGGGGATGCCCTCGGGCGCGATCGCGAGGGCGGCCAGCGCGTCGTCGACGCCGTCCACGCTCGCGTGGGGGATCGCGACGCCGTGCTCCATGCCGGTCGAGGCGACGTTCTCGCGGGCGGCGAGCGCGGCGTAGACGCTGTCCCGGTGCTCGGCCTTCAGGCGGTTCTGGGAGATCAGGAGATCGACCAGCTTCGTGATCGCCTCCCACTTGTCGCGGGCCTGGAAGCCCGTGGCGATCTGGCCTTCCTTGAGAAGGTCGCCGATCTTCATCCGCCCTCGATTTCCTTGAGGTGAGCCTCGAGCTCGGCGAGCTTGGTCTTCAGCGCGGCGAGCTTCTCTTCTATCTCACGGGCCAGCTCGGGCTTTCGTTTGCGGAATTCCTCGTTCGAGAGCTGCTTTTCCGCCTGGGAGATCTGCTCGCGCGTCTTGTCGATCTCCTTCTTCGTCCGGTCGATCTCGGCCTTGATGTCGATCTTGCCCTCGAGGGGCACGTAGACCGTGAAGGCCGTGGATGCGCCGCTGGCGGAGAACTTCGGCTTCGCGAGCGCCACGCCGATCGACAGCTCGTCCAGGTTGGCCTGGTCGCGGATGATCTCGGCGCCCGCCTTGAGGAGCGCCGCGGTCGCCTCGTCCTTGGCGGAGATCACGGTAGAGAGGGTCACCTTGGGCGCGATGCCGTTCCGGTTGCGCACCTCGCGGATCACCCCGACGGCCTCGAACACCAGCTCCATGCGCTTCTCGAGCGCTTCGTTTCGGAGGGCGTCCTTCGCCTCGGGCCAGGTCGCGGTCATGATCGACTGCTTGCGCCCCAGCTTCTGCCAGATTTCCTCGGTGAAGAAGGGCGTGAAGGGGTGCATGAGGCGCAGCGTCGTGTCGAGCACGGTGGCCAGCGTCTGCTTCACGTGGGGCTCGTCGGAGCGCCGCTTCGAGAGCTCGAGGTACCAGGCGCAGAAGTCGTCCCAGACGAACTTGTAGAGGTGCTGCGCGGCCTCGCCGAACTCGTAGCGGTCGACGGCCGCGGTCACGCCCTCCACGGTCGTGGCGAGGCGGCTGAGGATCCAGTGGTCCTCCTCGGTCAGGCCGGCGGAGGGCACGGTCGCGGGGGTGTCGCCGATCTTCTCCGACACGTAGCGCGCGGCGTTCCAGAGCTTCGTCACGAAGTTGCGGGCCATCTCGACGCGCAGCTTCGAGAACTTCTTGCCGAACTTGAGGTCCTGCGTGCCCGTCGTCAGCCAGGCGAGGGCGAAGCGCAGCGCGTCCGCCCCGTAGGCGTCGATCAGCTCGAGCGGGTCGACGCCGGTGCCCTTGGACTTCGACATCCGCTTGCCTTCGTCGTCCATGATCGTCGCGTGGATGATCACGTCCGAGAAGGGCTTCTCGCCGCGGAACTCGAAGCCCGTCATGATCATGCGGGCCACCCAGAGGTTGATGATGTCGCGGCTCGTCACCAGCACCTGGGTGGGGTAGAACTTCTCGAGGTCGGGGGTCTCGTCGGGCCAGCCCAGCGTCGCGAAGGGCCAGAGCGCGCTGGAGAACCACGTGTCGAGCACGTCGTTGTCCTGCTGCAGGTCCTTCGATCCGCACTGGGGGCAGGACGTCGGGTCCTCGACGGCGGCCACCGCGTGCTTGTTGGGGCAGTACCACACCGGGATGCGGTGTCCCCACCAGATCTGGCGCGAGATGCACCAGTCACGGATGTTCTCCATCCAGTCGAGGTAGAGCTTCGACCAGCGCTCGGGATGGAAGTCGACGTCGTTGCCCTTCACGGCCGCGATGGCGGGTGCCGCGAGGGGCTTCATGGAGCAGAACCACTGCTCGGACAGGTAGGGCTCGACCACGGTGCCGCAGCGGTAGCAGGTGCCCGCCGGGGTGTTGTGGTCCTCGGTCTTCACCAGGAGCCCCTGCGCTTCCAGGTCGGCCACGATCTTCTTGCGCGCCTCGTAGCGGTCGAGGCCCTTGTAGGGTCCGCCGTTGTCGTTGATGACGGCGCCCTCGTCCATGATGATGATGGCGGGAAGCTTGTTCCGCAGGCCGCACTCGAAGTCGTTGGGGTCGTGGGCGGGGGTCACCTTCACCACGCCGCTGCCGAACTTGGGATCGACGAGGATCGCGTCGCCGATCACAGGGATCTCCCGGTTCAGGAGCGGGAGGATCACGGTCTTCCCGATCAGCGCCTTGTAGCGCGGGTCGTCGGGGTGCACGGCCACCGCGGTGTCGCCGAGCATCGTCTCGGGCCGCGTGGTCGCCACGGTGAGAAAGCGGCCGGGCTCGCCCTTTACGGGGTACTTGATGTGCCAGAGCTTGCCGGGCGGCGGGTTCTCGGGCGATTCCACCTCGAGGTCGGACAGCGCGGTCTTGTCCTTCGGGCACCACTGGACGATCCGCAGCCCCCGGTAGATGAGCTGCTTCTTGAAGAGGGACACGAACACGGTGCGGATCGCCCGCGAGTAGCCCTCGTCCATCGTGAAGCGCACGCGGGACCAGTCGCAGCTGCAGCCCAGGCGGCGGAGCTGGTTGAGGATCGTGTTGCCGTACTGCTCCTTCCATTTCCAGACGCGCTTGAGGAACTCCTCGCGGCCGAGGTCCCAGCGCGACTTCTTCTCGGTCTTGAGCAGTTCCTTCTCCACCACGGTCTGGGTGGCGATGCCGGCGTGGTCGGTGCCGGCAATCCAGAGCACCTCGTGGCCCTCCATGCGCTTCACCCGGGCCAGGATGTCCTGGAGGGTGTTGTTGAGCGCGTGGCCCATGTGGAGCGCCCCCGTCACGTTCGGCGGCGGGATCACCATCGAGAACGGCTCTTTCGCGGAATCGGCGTCGGCGGTGAAGAGGCCGTTCTGCTCCCAGAACGTGTAGAGGCGGCTCTCGGCTTCCTTGGGGTCGAAACGGGTGGCGAAGTCCATGAAAAAGGCGCAGGCGCGGACGAAATCCGCCGCCTGCGCGAGAAGGCCATTATAGGCGGGCAGGGCAAAAAGTCAACGGCGCCCGCCGCGAGGGGAATGACAGGCCGGAAGAGGCGCGTTATAATATTGGCAACCGCAGTGGGGTCCGCGGGACGTTCGAAAAAGAATTCTTCGAAGCCTGGCCGGGACCCGTGATGTGGCGTTCCCTCAATCGCGTCCATACTCCGTACCGATCGGGTTCACGACTCAGGAAACGCCCTATTGTTGGAGCGACTGCCGGTGGCGATACTCTTTGCAGGCCGGGATAGAATGAATCAGCGAGAAACTGCATCTCTGTCGGTCCGACGTAGCTCATGAAGACGCTACGTCTGGTCCTAGCCACGGACCACTCCCTGTTCCGGGCGGGCCTTCGCTGCCTGCTGGAGGGGTTGGGCCGGGTGAAGGTCGTTGCCGAGACCGGCAACGGCCGTGAGGCCGTCGTGCTCGCGAAGAGCCATCGGCCCGGCCTCGTCGTCATCGAGAGCGAACTCGCGGAACTGAACGGCATCGAGGCGATGTCGCAGATTCTTCATTTCAGCCCCATGTCGCGCATCATCATGGTCGCCAGCGACGGGGACGACAAGGCGGAGGTCCGCGCCAAGGAAGCGGGGGCCGCCGGCGTGCTGTCGAGGAACGCGACCACGGTGGATCTCGAGAGGCTGCTCCGGCGTGTCCGGGACGGCCGTGGAGACCATCCTCAGGGGAACGGGGCGGACCGGGCGCGCGTCCGCCGACCGAAGTCAGGACGCGCCGGGTCTTCTCCGCTAACTCCCCGGCAGTACGAGGTTCTCAAGCTGCTCGCCGAGGGAAGCGGCGTCAAACGGATCGCCCGGATCCTGGGCATCAGCCCGAAGACCGTGGAAACCCACCGCGCCCAGGTCATGGAACGGCTCCACATCTACGATCTGGTCGGCCTCGTCCGCTACGCCCTTCGCGAAAAGATCACCCGCCTCTAGGTCGCGCCCTCTCCGGTCGGATTGGCCACGGAGCCCTCAAAGCCCACAGAGATAGTCTCTGAGGGCTCCTTGGGCTCGGTGGCCAATCCGTGGAAATAAAAAAGCCGCAGGGCCTTTCGACCCTGCGGCTTTCGTTGGTACCCGTCGTGCTACTTCTTGGACCCCTCGCCGGAGCCGGCGCCGACTTCCTTCTTGGCCCCGCCGTCCTCCATCGGCTCGAAGAACAGGTGCTTGTCCTTCAGGCTGATGTGGATATGCTTGGCCTCCTTGAACTCGCCGCGAAGCAGGCCTTCGCTCAGCGGGTCTTCGACCAGCCGCTCGATCGCGCGCTTCAGGGGCCGGGCGCCGAAGTCGGGGTTGAAACCCTGGTCGATCAGGTAGCCCAGCGCCTCCTCCGTCAGCGTGATCCGCACGCCCTTCTTGGCGACGCGCGCCTCGACCGCCTTCATCTCCAGGTGGATGATCGACTCGAGGTCGGTCCGCTGCAGCGGGCGGAAGACGATCAGGTCGTCCAGACGGTTGATGAACTCGGGGCGGAAGTGCTTCTCGACTTCCTTGGAGAGCATGTCCTTCATGCCCTGGTAGGTCGCGTCGATCGAGCGCTTTCCGCCGAAGCCCAGCGGGGAGGCGTTCTTCAGCAGGTCGGCCCCGATGTTCGAGGTCATGATCAGGATCGCGTTCTTGAAATCGATGTTCCGGCCGAAGCTGTCGGTCAGACGGCCCTCTTCCATGATCTGGAGGAGCATGTTGAACACGTCCGAGTGCGCCTTCTCGATTTCGTCGAAGAGCACCACCGCGTAGGGGCGGCGGCGGATCTTCTCGGTCAGGTGGCCGCCTTCCTCGTAGCCGACGTATCCGGGCGGCGCGCCGATCAGGCGCGACACGTTGTGCTTCTCCATGTACTCCGACATGTCGATCGTGATGAGGGCGTTCTCCTCGCCGAACATGATCCGGGCGAGGGCCTTCGCCATCAGCGTCTTGCCGACGCCGGTGGGGCCCAGGAAGATGAACGAGCCGATCGGGCGGCGCGGGTCCTTCAGGCCCGCGCGGCTGCGCCGGATGGCGCGCGCCACGGCGCTGACCGCCTCGTTCTGGCTGACGACCATCTTGTGGAGCTCGTCCTCGAGGTTGAGGAGCCGCTCGGCCTCCTTCTTCTCGATCCGGGTCAGCGGGATGCCGGTCATCATGGACACGGTCTGCGAGATGACCTCGGCGTCCACCACGCCGTCGAACTCCTTGTTCTGCTCGCGCCACTCGGCGAGGATCTTCTCCTTGTTCTTCTTGAGCTGCATGGCGCGGTCGCGCATCTGCGCGGCCCGTTCGAACTCCTGCAGCGAGATGGCCTCGTCCTTCTCCTTCTCGAGCTTCTTGATCTCCTCCTCGAGCTCCTTGATGTTGGGGGGCGAGACCATGGACTGCAGGCGCACCCGGGCGCCGGCCTCGTCCATCACGTCGATCGCCTTGTCGGGGAGGAAGCGGCCGTTGATGTAGCGGTTCGAGAGGTCGACGCAGGCCTCCAGGGCCTCGTCCGTGTAGCGGACGCGGTGGTGGGCCTCGTACTTGTCGCGCAGGCCCTTCATGATCTCGAGGCTCTCGTCGCGGCCCGGCGGCTCGACGACGATCGTCTGGAAGCGGCGCTCGAGGGCGCCGTCCTTCTCGATGTGCTTGCGGTACTCGTCCAGCGTGGTCGCGCCGACGCACTGGATCTCGCCGCGCGACAGCGACGGCTTGAGCACGTTGGCCGCGTCGATGGCGCCCTCGGCGCCGCCCGCGCCCACCAGCGTGTGGAGCTCGTCGATGAAGAGGATGATGTTCTTGGCGCGGCGGACCTCGTTCATGACCGCTTTGATGCGCTCTTCGAACTGGCCGCGGTACTTGGTGCCGGCCACCATGAGGGCCAGGTCGAGCACCACGATCCGCTTCTCCTTGAGGACCTCGGGGACGTTGCCGTTGATGATGTCCTGCGCGAGGCCTTCGACGATGGCGGTCTTGCCGACGCCCGCCTCGCCCAGCAGCACGGGGTTGTTCTTCGTGCGGCGGGAAAGAATCTGCATGACGCGCTCGATCTCCTTGCGGCGGCCGATGACCGGGTCGAGCTTGCGCTCGCGCGCCAGCTCCATCAGGTCGCGGCCGAACGCGTCGAGCGCCGGCGTCTTGGACTTGGAGGTCTTGGTCGAAAGCTTGTCGTCCACGTCCTGCTGGCCGACGTCCGCCCCCAGCACCTCGAGGACCATGTCGCGGACCTCGTCGAGCTTGAGCCCGAGGTTGGTCAGGACCTGGGCCGCGATGCCCTCGTTCTCCTTGAGGAGGCCGAGGAGCAGGTGCTCGGTGCCGATGACGTCGTGGCCCAGCTGGCTGGCCGCCTCGCCCGCCAGCTCGATGACGCGCTTGGCGCGGGGCGAGAAGGGGAGCTGGCCGAGGGTCACGGTGGGGGAGGTCGAGGGGGTGATGAGCTTCTCGATCTCCTGCCGGATGCGCTTGAGGTCGACGTTGAGGTTCTTGAGCACTTTCGCGGCCACGCCGCCGCCTTCCTGGATGATGCCCAGGAGGATGTGCTCCGTCCCGATGAACTCGCTGTTGAGGCGCTGAGCCTCCTGGCGGGCGAGACTCATGACCTTCCGAGCGCGTTCGGTGAATTTCTCAAACATGTGCGTGCATCCCCCTTAGAGCATTGTGGATGGGCCGTCTTTCACAATAGTACCATCAATGGATCTCGACCGTCAACTTCCCGGCCCTTCCGCATCTTAGACGCGGAGGGGGGACGCCGAATTCCTCGAAGTTCTGGTAGACTGCCTCCCCAGACGACGATGAGCAACCCGTTCTACTACCTGGCCGGCCTCCTGATCCTCACGTCCTACCCGTCGGGGTTCGAGCCGCTGGCATTCGCGAAGAGCATGGTCGCGCCCTGGGCGCTGCTGGGCTCCACGCTCGTCTACGCGGGCCTCTGCTGGGCCGTCCTGGCCCGGCGGCCGGCGCAGCCCGTCCTCGCCCGCCGGGCCCTGGAGATCACGGCGCTTCTTCTCTATGCCCACCTGGTCTACGTCTTCCATCTCCCTCTCTGGATCTGGGAGCTGGGGACCGAGAACGACCCGCTGCTGAGCGGGATCCTGGGCCTGGCGCCCCTCATGGCGCTCTACGCGATCCTCGCGCTCGTGCGGGCCCGGATCGACCCGCGCGGCGGCCTGAGCTTCGGATTCCGGGGCTTCCTGGGGCTCTCGCTCCTGCCCATCCTCCTGATGCTCGGCCTGGAGGAGGCGATGGAGCGGCTGGAAGCCCTCCAGAAGCTGGCCTTCATTTACCCGGTGACGGGCTGGGTCCTGATCAGCGGCACCATGGGCCTGATCCTCTTCTTCCTGCCGCTGCTCCTGCGCTTCATCCTCAACGCGCGGCCCTTGCCGGCGGGGCCGCTGCGGGAGCGTCTGGAACGCATGTGCGCGGTCGCCGGGTTCCGCGCGAGCGACCTGCTCGTGATCCCGACGGGACGCGCGAGGATGGCGAACGCCTTCGTGGTCGGCTTCTCGGGCCGCTGGCGTTACGTCTTCTTCATGGACGCCATCCTGGACGGGATGACGGCCGACGAGCTCGAATGCGTCGTTCTCCACGAGATCACCCACTCCCAGAAGTGGCACATCCCGTTCTACCTGGCCTTCGCGCTGGCGTTCTCGCTGGCCACGGTCCTGGTCAACGAACTGCTCGACGCCGCGCAGGTTTCTCCGACGCTGAAGTGGGGCGGCATCATGGCCTGGGCGCTCTGCTACTGGCGCTTCGCGTTCGGCTGGATCTCGCGCCGCTTCGAGACCGAGGCGGACCTGGTGGCGGCCCGGCTGGCGCCGCCGGCCGCGAACGGGCTGGCGCCCTACGCCGCGGCGAGGTCGATGGCGGCGGCGCTGGACCGCGTCGCGGCCCTCAACCACGTTCCCGTCTGGGCCCCCTCGTGGCGGCACTTCACGATCGAGCGGCGGATCGACATCCTGCTCCACGCGGAGATCGACCCGTCGGTCGGCGCCCGAATTGAGCGGCTCTGCGACCGGCTCCGCCGGGCCGCGGCCGCGCTGGTCCTGGGCGCCTTCGTCTGCGGCGGCGTCCTCTTCTCGATCCAACACGGCCGCGCCCCGGAGAACCGCGCCCTGCTGGCGGCCCACGAAACGGCGGAGCGCGGCCACCGGCTCTTTCAGGAGGGGCGCTACGACGAGGCTCGAGCGGAATTGGAGCGCGGCATCGCGGGCGGCTCGGACAGCGCCCTCGTCTATATCTGGCTCGCCGACTGCGAGCGCGTCCTGGGCCGCGAAGACAAGGCCCGGGAAGCCGAGTCCATCGCGCGCCGGAAGGGCGTTTTGGATCCCCGGTTGCGGCTTCAATTGGAGCGTCACTAGCTCGGGCGCCCTCCCCGCAGGGGAGGGATGGGGAGGGTGCGTGTCTTCTGTATCCTGAAGTCACTTCCCGACGATCGGCAGCACAATGTGCGACGGATGATGATGGTCGTGGAAGATCGTGTTCGTCGCCGTCTGCGTCCGCCGATTGTCGTTCAGCGGCTCACCGGTGTTGGGATTCACGTCGAAGCGCGGGAAGTTGCTGCTCGAGACGTCCACGCGGATCCGGTGGCCCTTCTTGAAGACGTTCGACGTGGGGTAGAGCTTGATCGTGAACGTGTAGACGTTGCCGGGCTCCATCAGCGTCTCGTCCGACAGGGTGTCGCGGTAGCGCGCCCGGATGATGCCGTCGGTGATGTTCAGGTCGAAGCCGCCGGGGAAATCGGGGGAGGGCGGGTACACGTCGATCAGCTTCGCCGTGAAGTCGGTGTCGGGCGCCGTCGACGTCGCCCAGAGCTTTACCTGGATCTCGCCCGTCACCTCCACGTCCTCGTTCAGCGGCTGCGTCCGGAAGACGACGACGTCGTTCCGGGAGGAGATCGGCATCGGGTCCGTGAAGTTCCAGAGGTGCGGGCCTCCGCGCTGGTCCCATGCGCCCTGGACCAGGATCCCGTCGCCCGAGGAGATGTTGCCGCCGATGGTCGGCACCGGGTTCTTCGGGTCGAAGGTGTAGCTCGTGGCGGCGGTGTCCGAGCGGGGAAGGTCCTTCGTCAGGGCCCCCGTGCGCTGGAAGTAGTAGGGCGTGGGCTTTGACTTCGCAGGCGGCCACTCCGCCTCGTCGCGCCACGCGCCGCCGTGGTAGAGCAGGCCCTCGGGCGTCTTGTGGCCGTCGCCCGATCCCATCGTGAAGATCCGGACCTTCGAGGCGAAGGGCGCCTCCTTGCCGACCTTGTTGTCGATCCCGCGGATCCAGTGGTCGAACCACTCGAGCCTCCAGCCGAGGGGGTCGGCGATCGCGGCGTCGGGGCCGAACTCCACCTGGCCGTGCGCGTGCTTTCCCTGCTGGCCGTGGATCCAGGGCCCCATGATCAGGTAGACCGGGCTCGTGATCGCCTTGGAGAGGGCCGTGTAGTTCGCGGTGGTGTTGCCTCCCCAGGAGTCGTACCAGCCGCCCACCAGGTAGACGGGCATGTCCTTGTAGCGGTCCGCGTGGTCGATGATGTTGTTGAAGTCCCAGAAGTCGTCGTTGGCGCCGTGCTTCATCGCCTCGACGAGCCAGTCCTCGTTCTCGGGCGAGAGCTTGAGCGGCGTGGTGCCCTTGCGGAGCGGAAGGTTGAGCAGGTACTTCCGGCGGTTGTCGGCCATCTCCTGGAGGACCTTCTGGGTGTCGGGGTTCTTGGACGCCTTGCTCCCCTTGGCCGTGTTGAGCATGATCCAGTTCCAGAAGCGCAGCTCGAAGGCGCCGCCGTTGCGCATGCCCTGGCGCCCGGGGTTTGACACCGCGTCGACGGGGATGATGGTGACGAGCCCGTTGGGCCGCCGCAGCGCCGCGGCGTGCTGCGTTCCGCCGACGTAGGACGTCCCCATCATGCCGACCTTGCCGTCGGACCAAGGCTGCCGGACGATCCAGTTGATGCACTCCTCCCCGTCGCGGGCGTCGTCGGCGAGGAACCTCCAGGTCCCGTCGGAGTTGTAGCGTCCGCGGGTGTCCTGCGCGACGAACGCGTAGCCGTGCTTCGTGAAGTAGGCCGCGTTGCCTTTCTCTCCGTTCTTGTCGTAGGGCGTGCGGCTGAGGATGACTGGGAACTTGCCCGGGCCCGCCGGCAGATAGACGTCGGTCGCCAGCGTCGTCCCGTCCTTCATGGCGACCCGCACGTCCTTCTGGATGCCCGGATCCGGCGCGGGATCCTGGGCGAGCAGCCCGGAGCAGAGCAGCAGCGGCGACAGCAGCAGGAGCGTTCTCATCATTCTCTCTACGCTCCCAGGCGCTTGCGGGGCGATTCGCCGTCGGATTCCGGACCCGTTTGTCGCCTACCACAGGAGATCGTCGAGGAGCTTCTATGCCGGGGTACCTGGCCTTCCTGATCCTGACGTCGCTGCAGTCGGAGTCCCGGGACGGCCTTCCGGCCTGGGCGTATTCGCTGTCCTTGGACGCGGAGGAGTCCTCGGGGTTGATTGAGGAACTCCCGGGCGTTCTCCAGGCGGAGCCCGCGGGCGGACGCGGACGCGACGTCAGCGACTTCAATCTCAACGTCGCCGCCCACGCCCGCTACTCCATCCCGTTCGGCGCCGCCGACCGGTCGTACATCACGTACGGCGGCGGCCTGTGGGTCGTGGACCACTACGTCTCCTGGTCCGACTTCTTCCACCCGGGCTGGGGCTTCGACCTGGAGCTCGACATCTTCCTCGGCAAGAACGGCCCGAACCCCAACCACCAGCCGGGCTTCAATTACGGGATCGCCGTCGTGATCACGACGGACGAATACGGGGGAGACCATGTCAACGACTCGCTGGGACGCTCGCTCTCGGTCGAGAACCTGACGATGAACAGCATTCTGGTGGGCGGCAAGGTGATTCACACGCTCGGCCCCGGCTTCTATGCCGACGGCAGTTTCGGGATCGGCGCGGTGCACTACTCCGCGGTGGAGGGGACCTTCAACGGGTTCGGGCCCTCGTTCCGGGACGAGATCTTCGAGGACACGTGGACCTTCGCGAGCATGTTCCGCGGGCACGTCGGCTTCCGGCTGGGCCCGCTGGGGATCGTCGCCGGCCTGGGCTTCCGCATCCAGGCGCCGCCCAGCGAGGGGGACCGCCTCTCCATGAACTCGGGCGCGTTCTGGACCTTCGACCTGGACCTGGGAGTGGAACTGGGGTTCTAGATAAAGGAAAGGGGCCGTCCTCCCCGGGGTAGGGAGGGCGGCCCCGCTATTGCTCGCGCGACGTTGCGTTCGCCCGGCCGAGGCCGAGCTTGAAGACGATCACCAGCGCAATCATGCCCCCCAGGCAGGCCATTCCAAAAATATTATCAAAGCGTCTCCAGCCTCCTTGCTGCGTGAACCAGAACCGCTGCGCCGTCATGAGGAGCAGCGCCGCCCCGAGGATATTCATGTGCCAGCGTCCGTTCCGTTTGATCTCCGCCGCCAGGCTTGGGGAACGGAAGAGCAGCGCCAGGGCGCCGCCGCAGAAATAGGTCATCCCAAAGAAGACAACGCAGATCTCCATGACCGTGGCGCTCTTCACCCACTCCGCCTCGGACTTCGTCAGCACTTGGGACGCTGCCTTTGACGCCGGGAAGCTCAGAAAGCCATAGCCGACGGCGGCCGCCGCCCCGGTAAAGCCCGAGAGCAACAGGATCACCAGGCGCTTCAGCTCCTGCACGAAAGCAGCCTAGCACAAAAAGAAAACGGGTCGCCTCCCTTTCGGGAGACGACCCGTTGGACGTGCCTAGGATTCGCGGGGCTTAGTTGTCGCGCCGGGGGGGCGGACCGCCGGGCGGACGTCCACCGGGACCGCCGGGGCGCGGGCCGCCGGGGCCGCCGGGACGGGGCGGGCGGGAGTCGCGGAAGCGCTGCTCGCCTCCGGGTCCACCCTGAGCCGCGCCTGCGGCCACCGCGGCGCCCGGCGCGGGGCCGGTGCCGCCGTCGAGCCTCGGGAGCGGGCCCAAGCCCTTCTCCTGGCGCGCCGCCTTGATCGAGAAGCGGTTGCGGCCCTGCGGGTCCGCCGCCACCATCTTGATCTCCACTTCCTGGCCGACCTTCAGGTAGTCCGCCACCTGGATGCCGCGCTGGTCCGTGATCTCCGAGACGTGCACCAGGCCGTCCTGGCCCGTGCCCGAGATCTCGCAGAACGCGCCGAAATCCTTCAGCGACACCACCTTGGCCGGATAGATCATGCCGACCTTGAGCTCCTGCGTCATGCCCTCGATGATCGCCTTGCAGGCGTCGAGCGCAGCCTTGTCCTTCGAGGCCAGCAGGACCTCGCCCGAATCGTCGTCGTTGATCTCGATCACGCAGCCCGTGCGCGCCTCGAGCTCGCGGATCGTCTTGCCGCCGGGCCCGATGAGCATGCCGATCTTGTCGGACGGGATCATGATGCGCACCATGCGCGGAGCGTAGGGCGACATGTCCGCGCGCGGCGCCGCGATGGCTTCCTTCATCTTGTTCAGGATGAAGAGCCGGCCCTCGCGGGCCTCGGAGAGCGCCTGCTTGGTGATCGCCATCGAAATGCCTGCGGCCTTCAGGTCCATCTGGAGGGCCGTGATGCCTTTCTCGGTGCCGGCGACCTTGAAGTCCATGTCGCCGTGGGCGTCCTCGGAGCCCAGGATGTCGGTCAGGATGGCGACCTTGCCCTTCTCCTGGACGAGGCCCATCGCGATGCCCGCGACGGGCGCCTTGATCGGCACGCCCGCGTCCATCATGGCCAGGCAGCCGCCGCAGACCGACGCCATCGACGACGAGCCGTTCGACTCGAGGATGTCGCTGATCAGCCGGATCGTGTAGGGGAACTCTTCGGAGCCGGGGACGACGGCCTCGAGGGCCCGCTCGGCGAGCGCGCCGTGGCCGATCTCGCGGCGGCCGGGCCCGCGGATGGGCTTCACCTCGCCGACCGAGAAGTTCGGGAAGTTGTAGTGGAGCATGAAGCGCATGGAGTACTCCTCGTCCAGCCCCTCGACGATCTGCTCGTTGCTCGAGGTGCCGAGCGTGGTGGTCACCAGCGCCTGCGTCTCGCCGCGCGTGAAGAGCACCGACCCGTGCGTGCGGGGAAGGAGGCCCAGCTGGATCGTGATCGGCCGGATCTCCTTGAGGCCGCGGCCGTCCGCGCGGACGTTCTCCAGCACGTAGCCGCGCACCAGCTCGTCGACCACGCGCTCGTGGGCGCGGCTGACGTCGACCTTCGTGGGCGCCCCGGGGACGGGAAGGCCGTTGGCGTCCTTCGGAATCATCTCATCGAAGATCTTCTTGCCGAGGTCGCTGAAGGCCTTGTTGCGGTCGCGCTTGACCTTGATGAAGAAGGCCTTCTTCATGTCGGCGAGGAACTTCTCGCGGATCTTCGACGCGATCGCCTCGGGGAAGGGCGTCGCCTTCACCTCGGCGAGCGGCTTGCCGGCCAGCTCCTTGAGCTTGATCTGGGCGTTGATGAGCGCCTGGATCGGTTTCTGGGCCGCCTCGAACGCCGCAAGCATCTCCTCTTCCGTGATCTCGCGGGCGCCCGCCTCGACCATGATGACGCCGTCCTTGGTGCCGGAAATCACGAGGTCGAGCCGGCTCTCCTTGAGTTCCTGGATGGTCGGGCAGACCACGTAGCGATCGCCGATCAGGCCGATGCGCACGGAGCCGACCGGCCCCTGGAAGGGCAGGTCGCTCACCATCAGCGAGGCGGACGAGGCATTCATCGAGACAATGTCCGGATCGTTGACCTGGTCGGCGGAGTAGACGTTCAGCTGCACCTGGACGTCCATGAAGTACCCGTCGGGCCAGAGCGGCCGCAGCGGGCGGTCGCAAAGGCGCGAGGTCAGGATTTCCTTGGTGCTCGGCCGGCCTTCCCGCTTGATGAAGCCGCCGGGGAAGCGGCCTGCGGCCGACATCTTCTCGCGGTAGTCGATGGTCAGCGGGAAGAAGTCCGTGCCTTCGCGCGCCGGTCCCGCGACCGCCGCCGCGAGAACCATCGTCTCGCCGAGCGTCGCCATGCAGGCGCCGTTCGACTGCTTCGCAATCCAGCCCGACTCGAAGATGAACTTCTTGCCGTCTCCGAGATCGGCCTCCACGCGGTGTGACTGAGACATGAAACCTCCGTTGATGGGGCTAAGACCCTCGGAGGCGTTGAAGGCGGGAACGACGAAAGGCGGGAGAACCACCCGCGGGTGGGTCTTTCGACTTTCGTCCGGCTCTCGTCCTTCGGGCCTCCGGGGCCGGGTTTAAAAACAAAACGACCCGAAAGTCATACCGGAACCCAAGAGGGTTTCGGAACGTCTTCCGGGTCGATACACGTTCAGCGGTTCTAACTAACTTACTTGCGGATGCCCAGGCGCTTGATCAGCGTCTGATAACGGTCCGCGTCGGTGGACTGGAGGAACTTGAGGAGTCGGGCGCGCTGGCCGACCATCATGAGCAGCCCGCGGCGCGACGTGAAATCCTTCTTGTGGACCTTCAGGTGCTCCGTGAGGCTATTGATGCGCTCGGTGATCAGGGCCACCTGCACTTCGGGGGATCCGGTATCGCCCTTGTGGGTGGCGGATTCGGTAATCACGGTCTTCTTCCTATCCGGCGTGACGGCCATATCGACTCCTAAGGGCTAACAAGTTCAGGGCAGGATCATAACAATCGAGGCCGTCGACATCAAGAGAAAGCTGGCGGCCCCGATACCGCCTGTTCTACGCTCCGGGGGGCCGTTCGTGTTTCGGAAGAGTGATCCAGACTCTAGCGGGACTTGGGCTCGGCCCAGGCCCGCCAGGCCGCGGCCGCCGCCTTGGGGGCGTTCTGGGCCGCGGGATCGATGGGGATGCCGGTGACGGCGGACCCGGCTTCGAGGATGGGGCCGGGCGGCCGGCTGCCCTCTTCCAGTTCGGCGATGAGGGCGGGGAGGATGCGGCGGCCCAGGCGCCGCATCGAGTCGTGGCAGGCCTTGCGGGCGCCCTCGTCCTTGCCGCCTAGCGGCTCGATCAGGCGCAGCACCGCCGTGCGGATGACGGGTTCCAGCATCTTCCGCCGCTCCTCGGACGCGCCCGACATCTGGGTCGTCGCCTCCTCGATCAGCGGCTCGGGGTCCCTCAGGTCGCCCAGGGTCTTGAGGCAGCCGTCGATGTCTTTCAGCTCGCGCTGGCAGAAGGCGAGGCGGCGGACGGCGTCGGCCCGCTCGGGCAGGAGCGCCGCGAGCTGCCGGCAGTGGGCGAGGGCGTTCTTGTAGTCGGCCGCCTCGAAGAATTCCCGGACGACGGCCTCCTCGAGCGCCACGCGCCGCGCGCCGAGCTCGCCCGCCGGCTTGCTGCCGTGGAGCCGCGTGCAGATCTGGTCCGCCTCGCTGCGGCGTCCGGTTGCGAGGAACGCGAGCGCAAGCTTCTCGTTGGCCACGAAGGCGTCTCCCGCGAGGGCGAGCATCGCGGTCCAGACGGCACGGCGGACGGGCTCCGAGGCTTCCTTGAGGTAGGAGGGGAGCAGCGTCTCCTCGATGGCGCCCGCGCCGGCCATCAGGCCGAACGCCGAGGCGGCGGCCTGGCGCAGCTTCTCCTCCGGGTCCTTCCGGAGGACGTCCGCCAGGCGCGGCAGGGCGGAGGTCTCCTTGAGCTTGCCGAGCGACTCAATGGTGACCAGCCGGATGTCGAGCGGAAAGCTCGGCTCCAGGAACGAAAGCAGGGAAGGCCCCGCCTTGGCGTCGCCGATCTTCCCGAGGCTGTTGATGCAGGACCAGCGGATCGTCTCGCGGGTCGTCGCGGCCAGCAACTGGACGAGCGCGTCCGTGGCCGCGGGGCTGCCGATCGCGCCCAGCGCGTCCACGGTCCTCTCGAGCATGAGCGGGTCCTTCTCGGTCGCGAGCGACGCGGCCAGCGGACCGACGGCGGGCTCCCGCTTTGCCACCCCAAGGGCGTCGAGCGCGGCGACGCGCACGTCGGGGTCGGGATCGCGGAAGAGGAGCAGCAGGGTTTCCGTCACGCCGGCGTGGGACGCGGTCTTGAGGGCCCCCGCGACCGCCTTGCGGACGGCGGGCGCCGGGTCGGAGGCGGACTTCATGACGGTCGTCTCGGCCTCGCTCGACGGGACCCGGCCGAGGAAGGCGACCGCGTCGATGCGGAACACATCGCGCGCGGTGGGGAAGCGGCGGAGCACGGCCGGGACGGCTTGCTTGCGGCGGTCCTCCGCGAGCGCGGTCAACTCTCGGAAGGCGGCGGCGACGAGCTCGGGCAGGTCGGCGTCCAGCGACTCCTCGAGGATCTTGAGCTCGTCCTCGGGCTTTCCGGAGAGCCGCGCGAGCCGGAGCTTCAGCGTGAGATTCTCGAGGCGGGCCTGGACGAGCTCGTCGCGGAGCTTGCGGCGTTCGTCGTCCTGGCGGGCGAAGGCGGGGGCCGCGATCACGCAGAAGAGGAACAGGATAGTTGAGTAGATCCTTGATCTCTTCATGCCTGGTCACGCCATCCTTTTGAATTATAGGAGTGGCGCTTCTCGCCTGTCAAATCTCTTGACAGGGGTTGGGGGCGGACTAGACTGGATTTCTTCCCATGACCATGGTTCATCTCAGTCGTTACCTGAAGATTCTGGTCGTCTTCATCCTCATCTGGGGTGGGATGTTCGTCTTCAACAACTACGGCTGCACCCGCGCCGACGGGCCCGAGATGCAGCCCACCATCCCGTCGGAGAAGAGCCTGACCCTGGATCCCAACGCCCGCAGCCCCAAGGACCTGCAGCGGGACGACATCATCGTCTACCTCTATGACGTCGCCCAGAAGGGCGCGACCCGGAAGGTCACGTCCCGGGTGGTCGGCCTCCCCGGGGACCGGGTGAAGATCGTCAAGGGCGAGATCTTCGTCAACAACGAGAAGATCGGCAGCGCGGACAAGAAGTCCGTGGAGGACTACGCCGAGATCATGGTCCCGCGCGACACCGTCTTCGCGATCGGCGACAACCGCTCGGGCTCCAAGGAGCTCGACAGCCGCAAGATCGGTCCGATCGGATCCTGGGCCATCGTGGGGAAGATGCGCTAAGCCCATGGCCATCGAGAAAACGCCCGGGGCGCCGAAGGTCGAGTGGACCACGTCCGCGATGGTCAGCCTCGGGGTCGCCGTGCTGCTCGTCGTCCTCTCGCTGCTTCTGGGCTGGTTCGCGCTCTCGAACTGGCGCTTCAAGTCCAACCTCCTCGAGGGGTACCAGGAATACGACCGGGGGCACGCGGCGAACGCCCGAAAATTCATGGAGTCGGCGCTGTCCTGGCGGCCGAGCCACACGGGCGCGCGGCAGCTCCTGGCGAAGCTGCTCTGCGACGAAGGCAAGCTGTCCGACGCGCGGACGCAGTACGACCGGCTCGTCGGCCAGGGCTACACCGCCCCGCAGGTCTACGTCGGGCTGGGCGTCCTGACGCTGAAGGAAGTGGAGACGCTCGACAAGCCCAAGGCCATCGAAGCGATGGTGGCCGAGGCGAGCGGCTACTTCAAGAAGGCCGCCGGCGTCCCCGAAGCGGAGATCGGCCAGGGCCACTGCGAGCTGGTTCTCGCCCGGAAGTTGAACGACCCGACGCACATCGCCAAGGCCCAGGCGATCTTCGACAAGGTCCAGACCGCCATGGACAAGGGGAAGGAGTTCCGCGCGAGCGTCACCCGGGATGGGCTCGTGGACTACTACACGGGCCTGGGCAAGGCGCTCGCGTCGACCGAGAAGGCCGAGGACCGCGCGGCGGCGGCGTTCCGCGCGTGCTACCAGTACACGCCCAACTGGACGCTGCCCATGGCGAACGTGCTGGCCGTCGAGGCGCGGCGCGTCTCCCAGTCGAACGACGGCAACGACGCGCTCCTGAAGGCGCAGGCCGACCTGAACGCCCTGCGCACCCAGGGACGGGCCCTGATCAACGCCGAGCGGGACTCGACCATGAAGGCCATCCTGCGCGAGCAGTGGCTGGCGTACTCGCTGGCGGTGGCCCAGGCCTGGGGGCGCGCCGGCAACCTGAACGAGCTCCAGAACGTCGTCCGCGACACGCAGTCGGTCGGCGGCTTCGACCAGCGCCTCGAGCCGTCGCTCCTGGACGCGCAGATCCGCGGCGACCTGGCCCTCAAGGAGGACCCGAGCGTTCCGGTCCAGGACTCGTTCGTGACGAAGGCGATCGGCGTCTACAACGACCTGATCGCGAAGATCCCGAGCGACGAGGCCAACAAGGAGCTGCGGGCGACCGCCTTGAACAATCTCGGTTGGGCGCTGGCCTGGCGCGGCGGCTTCCAGAGCAGCGAGAACCTCTACACGCAGGCCGTGGGGAAGTTCAACGAGGCCCTCAAGCTCGCCCCCGAGGACTACGTCGTGAACCGGAACCTGGCGCTGGTGCTGAAGCGCTTCCGCAAGGCGCCCAGCGACCCGGCGCCCTACGTGGAGAAGTGCCGCGCGATCTCCGCCGCGAAGAAGGAGTGGGCCGACGATTTTGAGAAGCTCCAGAAGTATATGGGGACCAAATAGCGTCCTGCTTATATGAACTGCCTGAAGTGCAACCACAAGAACCCCGGCACGATCGCGTACTGCCAGAAGTGCGGGGCGAAGATGGACTTCACGGCGGACGAGATCGCCGGCTCGCTCGTCGAGAAGGCCCGCGCCGAGACCGCCCAGAGCACCGAGCACTACGCGAGGCACACCCTCACGTTCGCGACGGTGATCTTCCTGCTCATGGCGACGCTGTTCGTGCTCTCGATGGGCGCGCCGGACGAGGCCTATCACATCCCGGCGCTCTCCCGGGGCGCGGAGCACGTGAAGGTCGAGCACAAGATCAACCCCGAGATCAAGAAGTACTCCGTCCCCTTTGAAATTCGGAAGAGGTAACATGAAACGCCTGACCCTGCTCCTGGCGCTGCCCGCGATGGGCGCCTGCACCAACCAGTACGGCTACTCCGAGGAGTGGTCCTACGGCTACGACAAGCCCGCAACCGAGACGAAGAGCGCGCGCATCGATCGCCGAGAGATCGTCGCCTGGGGCACGAACCCGAAGGACAAGAAGCGCATCGGGTTTCTCTATCAGTTCGAGACGAAGGTCGTCGGCTCGCGCCAGTACCGCGACAGCTACTCGATCTACGACCGCCTGGGCGTGACCCAGATCGGGTTCATCACCGCGGAGGGCGTGTTCTACCGCTTCGACAAGTACGGCCACTTCGAGCAGCCGCCCGTCTACGAAGGCAAGATCATGGCCACCGGCCTGAAGATCTTCTTCGGGCTCCCCCTGAGCCACAACCTCGACCTGGAAGAGATCGACCCTTACAAGTAGACCCGAATCGCGAATCGCAAATCGCGGAAGAGGGGTCCCTTTCCCATCCTTTCCCAGGTGAAGGCGATGGTCTGTCCCCTCGCGCTGAGGGAGGGGTAGGGGAGGGTACTGCCGCGATTCGACTACTTATCCAAGTCGGGGACCTTCCGATCCACCCACTTGATCTCGTAGCCGTCCGCGGTGGGGATGCATTGGAAGTGGACGCACTGGCGGGTGTCCACCGACTCGCGGTAGTAGCGGTTGGAGGTCGTGTCCCAGAGGTCGAAGGTGTTGGGGCCCGCCAGGAAGGTGAACTCGAAGGCGTTGCGCGGGAAGCTGCCGTCGGGGAGCTTGCCCGTGTTGAAGCGGCCGACGCGCTCGCCGTTGACGTAGAGCTCGCAGAAGTCGCCGGGCGTCTTGGTGCGCGCCTCGGGGGGGAAGATCTCGACCTTGCCGGGGGTCGTCGGGGCGAAGTTTGCGGCGGGCAGCTGGCGCATGATCTGGCCGCCCTTCCAGCTCCGATACTCCGGCGTCTCCAGCGGGTCCCGCGGAGGCTCGGACTTTCCGCAGCCGGAGACCGCCGCCAGGAGGACCGCCGCGAGAAGGGGCTTCATATCTTGCCCAGAATCGTCCGCGAAATGACCAACCTCTGGATCTCGGACGTCCCTTCGCCGATCTCGCAGAGCTTCGCGTCGCGCAGATAGCGCTCGACGCCGTACTCGGTCATGTAGCCGTAGCCGCCCAGGACCTGGATCGCGTTGCGGCAGACCCGCATGGCCATCTCGCTGGCGAAGAGCTTGCCCATCGACGCCTCGAGGCGGAAGGGCTTGCCGGCGTCCTTGAGGCGCGCCGCGTGGTAGAGCAGGTGGCGGGCCGCCTCGATCTCGACCTTCATGTCGGCGAGCATGAACGCGACGCCCTGGTGGGCGCCGATCGGCTTGCCGAAGGTCTTGCGCTCGCGCGCGTACTCCAGCGCCTTCTCGTAGGCGCCCTCCGCGAGCCCCAGCGCCATGCAGCCGATGCCGATGCGGCCCGCGTCCAGGATCTCCATGAAGTAGCGCCATCCGTGGCCGCGCTCCCCGAGCAGGTTCGTCTCGGGGACGAAGACGTCCTCGAAGGTGACGTAGCAGGTGTCGCTCGCGCGGCAGCCGAGCTTGTCTTCCTTCTTGGCGACGGTCACGCCCTTCCACTTGGACTCGAGGACGAAGGCGCTGATGCGCGAATGCTTCTCGGCCTCGCGGTCCGTCACGGCCGTGATGGTCATGACGCTCGAGACGCTGGCGTTGGTCATGAACATCTTGGCGCCGTTGATCTTCCAGCCGCCGGGGGCGGGCGTCGCGGTGGTCTGGGTCCCGCCGCTGTCGGAGCCGGCCCCGGGCTCGGTGAGCCCGTAGGCGCCGATGGTCTCGCCCTTCGCGTTGGAGGGGACGTACTTGCGCTTCAGCTCGTCGCTGCCGAAGAGGAAGATCGGCATCGTGCCGAGCGACGTGTGGGCCGCCAGCGTGAGGCAGGTCGAGCCGCACTCGCGCGCGATCTCCTCGAGGGCGATCGCCATCGAGAGCGTGTCGGCGCCGGCGCCGCCGAACTCCTCCGGGATCGGGATCCCGGTGAGGCCGAGCTCGGCGAGCTTGCGGAAGTTGTCCCAGGGGAACTCCGCGGTCTCGTCGAGTTTCGCGGCGCGGGGCGCGAACTCCTTCCGCGCGAGGTCGCGCACGGAGTCGCGGATCATGCCCTGGATGTCGGTCAGTTCGGAAGCGGCGTCCATATGCAGGCATTCTAGAGCAAGGGGGCCCGTTCGGGTACAGCAATCGCCATCCGATTTCGGGGAGCAGGGGGGCTTCTCTTGCCAAGGGCCGCCGGGGAAGGGTACCATCGGCCCCGTGGCGTCCCGGAAGAAAAAGCCCCTCTTCGCCCGCCGGATGGACCGGCTCCAGCTCTCGGGCATCCGCAAGATCTTCGAGCTCGCGGCCCAGCTGAAGAACCCGGTCAACCTCTCGCTCGGGCAGCCGGACTTCGAGGTCCCGATCGAGATCCAGGAGGCCGCGATCCGCGCCATCCGGAGCAACCGCAACGGCTACACCGTGACCGAGGGGATCCCCGAGCTCCGCGAGAAGCTGCAGGAGGAGCTGCGGCGCCGCGCGGGCTTCACCGAGGGCCGCAAGATCCTGATCACCTCCGGGGTCGCGGGGGCGATCTTCCTGGCCATGGGGGTGCTGGTCGAGAAGGACGACGAGGTCATCGTCCCCGACCCCTACTTCGGCATGTACTGGAACGCGATCCGCTTCTTCGCGGGCGTCCCCAAGCTCCTCGACACCTACCCGGACTTCCGGATCAAGCCCGAGAAGCTCGACCGGCTCATCACGCCGAAGACGAAGCTGATCCTCTTCAACAACCCCGTCAACCCGACCGGCGTCGCCTACCGCCCCGAGGAGGTCGCCGCCGTCGCCGAGGTGGCGCGCCGCCGCGGCGTGCTGGTTCTGTCGGACGAGATCTACGCCTCCTACAGCTACGACTTCCCGCACGAGAGCATGGGCCTGCACTCGCCGGACTCGCTGCTGGTCGGCGGCTTCGGCAAGGCCTACGCGATCACGGGCTGGCGCCTGGGCTTCGCGGCGGGGCCGGCGGCCATCATCGACAAGATGACCCTGATGCAGCAGTGCTCCTTCGTGTCGGCGCCCTCCATCACGCAGTGGGCGGGCGTCGCGGCCCTCGACGTGAAGGTCAGCGAGTTCCGCGCCGACTACCGCCGGAAGCGCGACCTGGTCTACGACGAGCTCAAGGGCCGCTACCAGATGGAGAAGCCGCAGGGGGCCTTCTACTTCTTCCCGAAATGTCCCGGCGGCTTGAAGGACACGGAGTTCGTCAAGCGCGCCATTGCTCGCGGCCTGCTGATCGTGCCCGGCAGCGCCTGCTCCCGGAAGTCCACCCACTTCCGGCTCTCCTACGCGGTGCCCGACCCGGTCCTCGAGCGCGGGGTCGACATTCTGCGCCAGCTGGCGAAGGACGTATGACGATGGGCTTCCGCGTGTACCGTCCCTACGTCTTCCCGGACGCGATCGACCCCGACATCCTGAAGGAGCTGAAGCGCCTCCGGGTGACGTTCGAGCCGGAGCTGAACGAGGAGACGGACGCGATCGTCTGCCTGCTCGGCACCAAGGTCGACGGAGCGCTGCTCGACCGGGCCCCCAAGCTGCGCGTCGTCTCCAACGTGGCGGTGGGCTACGACAACATCGACGTCGCGGCCTGCACGTCGCGCGGCATCGTCGCGACGAACACGCCGGACGTCCTGACCGAGGCCACGGCCGACCTGGCCTGGGCGCTGCTGCTGGCGGCGGCGCGGCGCGTGCCGGAGGGCGACCGCTTCGTGCGGGCGGGGAAGTGGAAGCGCTGGGACTGGACGACGCTGCGGGGCGCCGACGTGTTCGGCCGCACGCTGGGCATCCTGGGGGCGGGCCGCATCGGGCAGGCGACGGGCCACCGGGCGCTCGGCTTCTCCATGCCGGTGCTCTACACGTCGCGCGAGCGGAAGCTGCTCTTCGAGCACACGAGCATGGCGCGGCGCGTGGACTTCAAGACGCTGCTGCGGGAGTCGGACTTCCTGTCGATCCACGTGCCGCTCTCGAAGGAGACGCGCCACCTGATCGGGGCCCGGGAGTTCGCGATGATGAAGCCGGGCGCGATCCTGATCAACACCTCGCGGGGCCCGATCGTCGACGAGGCGGCGCTCGTGAAGGCGCTCAAGTCCGGCCGGCTCGCGTCGGCGGGGCTGGACGTCTTCGAGCACGAGCCCAAGGTGCACCCCGGGCTGCTCAAGCTGGAGAACGTCGCGATCCTGCCGCACATCGGAAGCGCGACGGACTCGACGCGGCGCCGCATGGTGGAGACGGCGCTGAGGAACTGCATCGCGGCCCTGAAGGGCGAGATGCCGCCCAACGCCATCAATGGTCACGCGTTAAGTCAGAAGTAGCCATGCTGCCGTTCCACTGGAGGCTTGGACCGTTCGCGCTCACGCCCAACGAGCTGTTCGCGCTGCTCGGGACGGTGCTGGGCGGGATCCTGCTCCGCCGCCGCCTGATCGCCATGGGGGCCTCGAAGCCGGCCTTCATCGACTTCATCCTCGCGGCCCTCGCGGGCGGGGCGGTGGGGGCGCGGCTCTACTACTTCGTCCCGCTCTGGGTCCGCGGGAAGGTGGCGTTCTCCACCCTGTTCAGCAGCTGGAGCGACGGGTCGGGCTTCTACGGCGCGTTCCTCGGCGGCGCGCTGGGAATCGCCCTGACGGCGAAGCTCAAGAAGCTGCCCGTGCTGCGGACGGTCGACCTGGTCTCCGCGACGGTGCCGCTCGGGTTCGCGGTGGGGAAGATCGGCTGCTTCCTGGCGGGCTGCTGCTACGGCCTGCCGTCGCCGTCGGGGCTGCGCTTCGCCAAGGACTCGCTCTGCTACAACACGCAGCGGGCCGCGGGGCAGATCCCGGCGAGCGCGGGGAGCTCGCTGCCGGTCCACCCGATCCAGCTCTACGACATGATCTTCGGCTTCTCGCTCTTCGCCGCGACCTGGGCGCTGCTGCGCCGCTCGACGCGGCCCGGCGAGGTCTTCTCCGCCTCGCTCGTGGGCTACTCGGTCTACCGCTTCGTCATCGAGTTCTTCCGGGACGACCCCGACTGCCACACGTTCGGGAGCTCGTCGCTGCGGGACTCCCAGTTCACCGCGATCGTGATCTTCGTGCTGGCCGGGGCCGCCTGGGCCTGGCTGCGCATTCGCAAGGGGCCTGCGGAAACCAGCCCGACAACGCCGAAATAGTCTATGGGTGTTGAAGCGGCTTGAGTTATTCGTCGCCCTGGCGATCGTCCCCGGGACGGTGGGGACGGAGCTCTACCTCCGCAGCCCCGGACCGCTGCCGCTCTTCGCCATCGGGGCCGGCATCGTGATCGCCGCCCTCGCGGCCTTCCTTCTGCGGCGCCCCTCCGAATTCAGCGAGCTCGTCATGGCGGCCCGGGAGCGGGAGTCCGAGCTCCTGCGCCAGCGCGAAGAGCTCCAGTCCCGCGTCGACGTCCTCTCGGCCGAGCGCGAGATCAGCCTGATCGTCAATGAGGAGCTCGACTTCAAGACGATCCTCGAGCGGGTCCTGGCGATCACCTGCGACACGCTGGGGGGCGGGGTCGAGCTGTGGATGAAGGACGGCGATCGCCTGCTGCCGCGCGCGGCGCGGCGGGGCGGGGAGACCTCCTTCGACCTGGACGAGGCGGAGAACCCGCGGGTGCGGCAGTGCCTGGAGGACGGCCGCCTGCTCTTCGAGGCGGAGGACGGGCGCTTCCACGCGCTGGCGCCGCTGCAGGCGGACCGCGAGATCATCGGGGTCGTGCGGATCACGTCGATCCTGGAGGAGAACGCGGCGGCCCGCGAGGAGCGATCGAAGCGCCTGGCGGCCGAGCTGCCGGAGTTCTCGAAGTTCCTGGCGCTGGCGCTGAAGACGCCGGACCTCTACACGAGGGCGGTGCAGGACGGCCTGACGGGGCTCTGGACCAAGCGCCACTTCCTGACGCAGGCGAAGACGCTGATGGAGACGTCGGGCCGCTACGGCGACCCGCTGTCGCTGATCATGGTCGACGTCGACCACTTCAAGAAGGTGAACGACACGCACGGCCACGTGACGGGGGACAAGGTCCTGAAGGGCGTGGCGGAGATCCTGAAGAAGAAGGTCCGCGGCGGCAGCGCGTTCCGCTACGGCGGCGAGGAGATGGCGGTGCTGCTGCCGAAGGCGGAGCTGGACGGCGCGATCCAGGTGGCGGAGCGGCTGCGGGCCGCCATCGAGGCGCACAAGATCGCCGGCGTGAAGGTCACGGCGAGCTTCGGGGTGGCGCAGTTCGAGACGGGCCTGGCCGACCCGCCGACCTTCGTCGAGAAGGCGGACCAGGCGCTCTACAAGGCGAAGGAGTCGGGCCGCAACCGGGTGGTGGCGGCCCCGAGGCCCGCGCACCCGATGCAGCAGGCCCCCACCCGCCGCTTCACGCGCTCGGCCTGATCCCGGGAAGCGGGGATGGCCGGGTTGCGTTTAAATCAGTAGAATCCCACCATGTTCGAGTTTGAAATTATCTCCAAGATGGTCCCCAAGGGGGACCAGCCGCAGGCCATCGACAAGCTCGCCGCCCGGATCAACGACGGGGAGCGGTATTCGACGCTGCTCGGCGTCACCGGGTCGGGAAAGACCTTCACGATGGCCCAGGTCATCGCCCGGGTGAAGAAGCCGACCCTCATCATCACCCACAACAAGACCCTGTCGGCCCAGCTCTACGCCGAGTTCAAGGACTTCATGCCCAAGAACGCGGTTCACTACTTCGTCAGTTACTACGACTACTACCAGCCCGAGGCCTACATCCCCCAGCGCGACATCTACATCGAGAAGGACTCGGACATCAACGAGGACATCGACCGCCTCCGCCTCGCCGCCACCAGCGCGCTCCTCTCGCGGCGCGACGTGGTCGTCGTCGCCTCGGTGTCCTGCATCTACGGCCTCGGCTCGCCCGAGGATTACCGGAGCATGATCGTGCCCATCCAGAAGGGCGGGACGCTCGACCGCCACTCCCTGGCCCGCAAGCTCGTCGACATCCAATACGAGCGCTCCGACGGCGACTCGACGCGCGGCAAGTTCCGAGTCCGCGGCGACACGGTCGAGATCCGGCCCTCCTACACCGAGAGCGCCATCCGGGTCGAGTTCGACGGCGACACCGTCTCCCGGATCAGCGAGGTCCATGCGATCAGTGGTATTACACTTCTTGAATATGATGATTTTGTAATATATCCGGCCAAGCACTTCGTCATGCCGGAAGACAAGGTCAACGCCGCGCTCTACACGATCGAGATGGAGCTCGAGGAGCGCCTCAAGGAACTCCAGGGGCAGGGCAAGCTGCTCGAGGCGCAGCGCCTGAAGGCGCGGACGAAGTACGACCTGGAGCTGCTCCGCGAGGTCGGCCACTGCAAGGGCATCGAGAACTACTCGCGGCACCTCTCCGGCCGCAAGCCGGGCGAGCCGCCGGCGACGCTGCTCGACTACTTCCCGAAGGACTTCCTCTGCATCGTGGACGAGAGCCACGCGACGATCCCGCAGGTCCACGGGATGTTCAACGGCGACCGCTCGCGCAAGCAGACCCTGGTCGACTACGGGTTCCGGCTGCCGAGCGCGCTCGACAACCGTCCGCTTCGCTTCGAGGAGTGGGAGACGCGCGTCCCCCAGGTCATGTTCGTGTCGGCCACGCCGGCCCCCTACGAGCTCAAGGCGGCGCGCGGCGACATCGTCGAGCAGGTCATCCGCCCGACCGGCCTCGTCGATCCCGAGATCGAGGTTCGCCCGGCGCGCGGCCAGGTGCCCGACCTGGTGAAGGAGATCAAGCTGCGGGCCGATCGCCACGAGCGCGTCCTGGTGACGACGCTGACCAAGCGCCTCGCCGAGGACCTCGCCAACTACCTCGAGGAGGAGGGGGTCAAGGGGAAGTACCTGCATTCGGAGATCCAGACCTTCGAGCGGGTCGAGATCCTGCGCGAGCTGCGCGAAGGGAAGTTCGACTGCCTGGTCGGCGTCAACCTGCTCCGCGAAGGCCTGGACCTGCCGGAGGTGACGCTGGTGGCGATCCTGGACGCCGACAAGGAGGGCTTCCTGCGCTCCGACACGTCGATCATCCAGACGGTCGGCCGCACGGCGCGCAACGCGAACGGCCGGGTGATCCTCTACGCCGACAAGGTGACGGATTCGATGAAGCGGGCGATGGGGGAGACGGAGCGGCGCCGCAAGGCGCAGCTCGAATACAACGCGAAGAACAACATCACGCCGCAGACGATCGAGAAGGAGATCCGCCGCGGCATCGAGGACATCCTGCGGGCGCGGAAGACGGCGGCCGAGACGGTTCGGATGAGCGACAAGGAGTTCAATCGCAACGAGGCGGTGGCGGAGATCGAGAAGGAGATGTACTCGGCGGCGGAGAAGCTGGACTTCGAGCGGGCGGCGGAGCTGCGGGATTCGCTGCGGCAGCTGACGGGCGAGATGGCGCCGAACATGACGGGCCCGAAGCGCAAGGCGAAGCCGCCCCAGGCGCGGATCACCTACAACGTGTCCGAGAAGAAGTACGGCATGCCCAAGGGCTTCAACAAATAGCGCCCCTGGCGATCCGGTATACTTCACTCATGCACGGCGTGATCCTTCTCGAATTCGGCCGCTACGTCGAGGCCCAGTTCGGCGCGCAGGCTTGGGGAGAGGTCGTGAGCAAGGCCGGCCTGTCCAATCCCGTCTTCCTCCCGACGCAGATCTATCCAGACTCCGACTTCTACTCCTTGGTCTCGGCGCTGTGCCAGAAGAGCGGCCGTGAGCCCGGGTCCATCCTGGAGGAGTTCGGGGCGTCTATCGTTCCCGCGCTGGCCTCGATGTACGCCGCGTTCATCGACGCCAACTGGACGCTGCTCGACCTGCTGGAGCACACCGAAGTCACGATCCACCGGGTGGTGCGGATGAGGTCGCCGGGGTCGGCTCCGCCCGCGCTTCGCTGCCGCCGACTGGGCCCGGCCGAGGTGGAGTTGGAGTACGGGTCGGAGCGGAAGCTCTGCGCCTTCGCGCGCGGGATCATCCGGGGCCTGGCGCACCTCTACGAGGTGCGCGTCGACCTGTCGGAACCTGAGTGCAGGCTGAGGGGCGCGAGGGCGTGCCTTCTCCGGGTCAAGACAGTCCCGGGCGGTGCCGCTGAGACAAGCGCAATCCGGGGTAACCCTTGACTGGGGCGGCAGGGCCGCGTAATCTGGCGACTGTCACGTCGAGATGTGCCCGTAGCTCAATTGGATAGAGCGTCGGCCTCCGGAGCCGAAGGTTACAGGTTCAACTCCTGTCGGGCATACTCGAACTAACTTCCAAGTCCAAACTCCCCAATCCCAACAGAATGCCCCAGGGCTCGCTCTACGCCGGCGGTTTCAACACCTGGGGCCCGAATTGCATCTCCGCCACCTCATCGGACGAATCCTCCGCAATCCCGATGAATTGTTGAAACGTAATCTCCTTTCCTCGATTCCTCTGGTGGGCCCAAAGGTTCGTTGCGCGCAAGGGAGCGGAACTGGGGATCGGAAGATGCGGGGAGGTGGCTATGTGCAGGATGCGTCTCTTCGGGTTCGCGATCGTGGCCCTGTGTTCCAGCCTGGGATGTGGTGAAGACGGTGCCGCCGGAAGCGGAACCGGAACGGGCGATGTCGCGGTGATGGGGGTGACGGCGACCGGAAACGGGGCCCCCAGTGGGTCCCACTACACCCTGAACATCATCGGGGTTCAGAAGGACAAGACCGCCGACATGACCGGAGACAACGGCCACCGGATCTTCGTGCCCTTGTCCGGAACGAGCAAAATCATGCTGTCCGAGGGGGACTTCGCCGTGCTCGATGCCAACGGCACCGATGGGAGCGCCGCGTTCCAGCTGCCCAACCCCGATCCGGACAACGACGGAGAGACCGAGTTTTCCGTCTTCGTCCGAGCCCTCGGCCAACCCGGCGGGATGGCGACGATCACTCCTACCGCCACGGATCCGCTGACGGGCGAAGTGTTTGCCTCGACGCTCTCGACGGTCGTGATCCGGGATAAGGGCAAGAGTTCGTTCACCAATGTGAGCAAGACGCTTCTCTTCGTCTTCGCGGACGTGGACGGGGACGGGATTGTCGATCGCGTGCCGCTCTTCGATCCGCGCCTGCAGGATTTCTTCTGGAGCTATGACAACCAGGGACTGAAGCTGGCTCAGCTTCGCTTCTACGAGGTTGTGACCAACGTCAACCAGTAATCCCTGGAAGGCCGGGGGTGACCGCCGTCACCCCCGGCATCCCGGCCATGCATCGAGAGGCGACCGCACTGATGCTCCTTGCCATCGGCTTGCTGCTGCTCGGCGCCGGAGCTGCCTGGGCGCAGCAGTACGACCACGGCGATCCCACGTCCGACGAACAGATGGTGCTGGAGATTATCAACCGCGCCCGGGCGAACCCGGACGCCGAGGGGACGCGTCTGGCCGGTCCGTCTCCGAACGGGATCCCCGGCGGCAACATCCGGGAGGGGATGACGCTCTCCGATCCAGGCCTCGTCGCCCCGCGCCCTCCTCTGGCCATGAACAAGTACCTGCTCGCCTCGGCCCGGGCGCATAGCGTCGATATGTGGACCCGTCGATACTTCGCCCACGACACCCAGGCCCCGCCGACCCAGACGTGGGATCAACGGATCGCCGGCTTTGGCTACACCTGGAATTTCGCGGGCGGAAAAGTCGGCGAGAATATCGCCGCCGGCGGAGGCGATCCCGCGGCGGCGCTCGAAGACCTCCTCATGATCGACGACGGCTTCCCGGAGCGAGGGCATCGACGGAACCTTCTCGACGTCTGGGATCCGGCCGAGAATCCCTATCGCGAGATCGGGATCGGGTACTACTCCGGCGCCGCCGCGCTGCCCGTGGTCATCGGCTCGGGGACGTACACCCTGAAGGACTTCCTCACGCAGGACTTCGGAAGGTCCCACGGCGGTCCGTTCCTCCTCGGCGTGGTCTACGTCGACGCCAATGCCAACAACTCTTACGACATCGGCGAAGGGCTCCCCGGCGTGACGATCACCGTCAGCCCCGTCCTCGGCGGCTATTCCACGGCGGTCAGCGCTCCCGGCGGCGGATACGCGATCCCCGTGGGGACATCCGGCAAGCTCAGCGTCACGGCCTCAGGCGGCCCGCTCAAGGCCGGCATCGTCATCACGTCCATGGTGACCCTGAGCATCGAGAACGTGAAGCTGGATTTCAAGGTCGCCGGCACGAACGTCCAGGATACCGACGCCGACGGGATCCCCGATGAATGGGAAACTCGCTATGGCCTCGATCTGATCAACCCGGCCGATGCGAGCGCGGATGCGGACGGCGACGGATTCAGCAGTCTCGAGGAATACCGCCAGGGCACGAACCCGCGGAATATCGGTTCCTACCCGGGCAGCGGTAGCGGGTTAGGCGGATCGACCCCTCCGCCGCTCCAGGGTTCCAACAACAGCCCGCAGGGCGCTGCGTGCGGATGGACCGGCCTCGACGCGGTCCTTCTCCTGCTCCTCCTTCGGTCCTGGCGTCGCGTGAGAGAGTTCAACCTGCGTCGCGATGAGGTGTAGCTTGTCCCGGAGGGACCACGACATCTCCCGCAATTGCTTCAGGGCTCGCATCTCGACCACGCGCTCCAGCATCGTCCGGTTCATCGGCTCCAGCGGCTGGTCCAGATGGAGCGCTTCCATGATGTACTCCGCCCAGCCTTCCAGCTCGTGGAGCTTCTCCAGCACGATCGAGCGATCCGTGTTCTCCATGGACGGCCTCCCGATGAACACCCGCAACAGGAATCTGCGCGACGGAAAAACGTTTCATGAAATCGCGGGATGAGGATGCAAACTTTCGCTTGCCCCTTTGGAGCAATTCTCCAGAGGTCGTTCAGGGCCCGTGCTAGTATCCAATAGCTCCATGAGTTCTCCCCCGGAGTCCCAGCCTTTCGACGCGCCCCTCGACGAGCTTCGCACCCGCCTTTACAAGATCGCCCATATGATGCTCGGGGAATCCGCGGGGGCGGAGGACGTGGCTCAGGAAACCATTGCCCGCGCGATCGAACACGTGGGCAGATTCCACGGCGGCGACTTCTTCGCCTGGATCTGTACCATCGCGATCAATCTCTGTCGGGCACGACGAAATGCGGCCCGGAAAGGGCCCGTTTCCATGGACCCGGCGGCTCTGGAGCGCCATCGGCTCGCCAGCCGGGAACCCGGTCCGGCAACCCGGATCGTCCGGAATGAAGCCCACGCGCGTGCGGCGGTGGCAATGGAGCGACTGCCGGAACACCTGCGCGAGGCGTTCATCCTCCACTACATTGAAGACCTGCCCTACGAAGCGATCTCCGGAATCCTGGGGATCTCCGTGGGGGCGGTGAGGCTCCGGGCCCTGCGCGCCCGGAAGGCTCTTCGGGCCGATTTCCTGAGCTTCCTCGAGCCCGAGGTCCGCTCCCGGCTCGGGCGTGAACCGGAACCGCCTCCGGCGGCGGCCGTCTGAGAGGCTCTACTTGCGCAGGATCTTCTCCATGGCCCGTCCCTTCGCGAGCTCGTCGATGAGCTTGTCCAGATAGCGGATCCTCCGCATCGTCTTGTCCTCGACATCCTCCACCCGCACGCCGCAGACCACGCCGGTAATCAGCTTCGCCTTCGGCTGGAAGCGCGGCGCCTTGGCGTAGAACGTCTTCAAGTCGATGTTCGCATCGAGGACTTTTTTCAGGCTTGCCGCCTTGTGCCCGGTGAGCCAGAAGATGATCTCGTCCACCTCCGCCTTCGTCCGGCCTTTCTTCTCGGCTTTCTTGATGTACAGCGGATAGAGGAAGGCGAACTTGATCGCGTAGACATTCTCTAATTTCATGGTCGGCTCCTCCGGTTCGGCCCTCATCTTACGATTAGCACTCACGAATGACAGCGTTCGTAATGGGTGCGCCGGTGAGGCTTATACCACGGAGCGTTGGATCGCCGTCTACGGAGGACTCCTGCCCATGGGGATCAAGCCTTTGTTCCTCCTGATCCTTGCTCTGGCCAGCGGCCAGGAGAACCCGGCCGGCGTTCGCCGCGTCGTTTTGAGCAAGACGGGCGGTGATCGGGCCAGCGCGTACCCGATGTCCCCCAAAGTGGTTCGGCTCGGGGATTGTTACCTGGCGACCTGGCTGGACGTGTCGCGCGTCAACCAATGGGCACTGGTCGATGTCGAGACCGGCGTCGTGCGTCATTCAGGCTCGGTGGGGCCGCCTCGATACGACAACCATTGTGGCGCGGCGGTCGTCGCCGCGCCCGACGGGTCGGCACATCTGCTGGTCGGCGGCCACCAGCAACCGTTCATGCACTACCAGGGGACGCGCAGCCCCGAGGGGATGCGTTGGGACCTGGTCTCGTCCGAGGTCGGATCCGGCGCCACCTATCCCAGCCTGGCCTGCAGCCCGGAAGGAGCGCTGCACCTGGCTTACCGTTGCCGGGGCTTGCTGGGCGTGCCGTACCCGTATCACGTCATGTACGTCCAGTGGAAGCCCGGGAGGGGGTGGTCAAGACCGATCCCTCTCGTCCGGGTGAATGTCCTGGAGCACACCTGGACGTTGCATACGCTGACGCTCGGGTCCGACGGCACGATTCACATCGTTCACGTCAACACCATCCCCATCAACAAGACGGACAAGTACTACGGGGCATCGCACCTGTATTCGTCGGACGAAGGTCAGACCTGGCGGCAGCTGGGACGATCGGAGCCCCTTGCCACGCCGGTCATGGCGAGGGAGTTGACGCGCATCGAAGGGACGACGTTTACCGAGTCCCGCATCGAACCAAACCCGACGCCCCCGTTGCCGTGCCCGCCGGAGGGCTCCTATTACAACCAGATGGTGCTCTCGAATGCCGTCGCCGACGGCACGGGCGGATTGCGCGTGCTTCTGCTCAACCCGTTTCGCGGCACGGCGCAACTGGCACGCCTGGAGGGGAAGTCCTGGACGCTGTCCGATCTGCCGCCCCCCGTGCTCGACGGCTCCTGGTACACGCATGTGGGACAACTCGCCTGGAGTGGGAAGAAGCTCCGGGCCGTCGTGACGGTCGGCCCCAAGGGGCTGCACGAGTGGGGCCCGAATCGCAGCACGCTGGCGCGCCTCGACTTCGACGAGGCCGGGAAGGTGCTGACGAACGAACTGATCCGCCCGCCGGAGGCCGATCGCGCCATTTGGCTGCCGAGCCTGGAGCGTGGCACCAAGGAGTCTGCCGCGCTGCTCTATACGTGCGGGACCGTGGCGTCGCGCGGCATGAAGGGGGCGAACAACATCAATTCCGTCGAAACCGAAGTGGTCCTGGAGTGGAACGTGAAGAACTGAGTTGGCCGGATATGATTAGCGGATGGACGAGTGGATGGAGCTGGATCTCGACGGGAACTTCCGCGTCCAGGTTCCTGCCGCCGCCAAGGCCGGCCTCCGCGATGAAGGGCGCCGTGCCGTCATCGACCTCGGCGACGCGACCGAACTCCTGATTTCAAACCTTCCCCTGGGGAAGGCCCTGGAGGACACCGCCGCTCTCCGGGACGAAGTCGCCAGATTCTTCAACGAAGCCGTGCCGAAGGCCCGCTTCAGCATCGAGGTCGAGGAAGGCCAACCCTTGTCCTTTGCCCAGGGAGTCGGCCTGGTCGAGAAGGACCGCGTCACCCTGGCGAGGGCCTACGCCCGACGCGGCGAGGACCGGTTCTGGCTCCTGCACTGGACCGGGCCGAAGGACAAAACGTCCGTTGTCCTGAGGATCTTCGTGACGTTCGACCCCGCCGAGTAGCGCTCCGGTGGAAGGGAAGAAGAGCTTGATGCGGCCGGATTGGATCCGGTAGGACGTGATCGCCCCTTCATGGCGAAGGGCATCCAGGGCGTCCGCGCACCCAGGGTAGCCCGCCGCCCGGCACCCCTCCTCGAAGTCCTTCAACAGGACAACCAGATCGGGCGACGTCTTCCTCGCTCGACGAATCCGCCGGACGAAGGAGGCCAGCACGGTCCCAGGATACCCCCGCCCGGCCTGTAACTTCCGCCGTCCGCTCCTTCTTTCTCCACCAGGACCCGCTGTGGAAGCGAAATCGCTGGGCGGGGCTTGACCCGATTTGTTATGGCTATCGTATGAGGCTCTTGCTGCTCGCGGCCGTCCTCGCCGGATGCGCCAATCCTGCCCCTCAGGAGAAGATCATGAAGCTCGAACTCGAAACCAGCATCGAAAAGAAGAAGAACGAAATCGTCGTCACCGCGTCGCTCCGCAACAGCGGCACGGAGCCCGCCAAAGTCCTCCTGGAATTCATGCTGCATCAGACCTTTGCCGTCCTGCGGGACGAGCAGGGGAAGGAAATTCCGCCGTCCCACAATGCCGCGGCGGCCCGGGGCGCCCGACTCTTCCAGAAGCCCCTCAAGGTGAAGGTCCTCAAGCCCGGGGAGGCGGTGGAAGTCGCCGCCCTCAGCCTCCTCCGCTCGCAAAGAAGGGTCCTTTGCACGGACCTGACGTGGGATCCGGAGGACCTCCGCTCCGACGTCCTGACGGCGGAGCTCGTCTACGAGGTCAACCCGTACGCCGCTGAAACCGCCCGGCATTTCGACGAGCCGGACATCGCCGTCGGCCGCTGGACGGCCAAGCCCGTGACCCTGACGTTCAAGAAGTAGGGGCCCGCCCGGTCCCGTCGTCGCGCCCCGACCCCCGTCCCCCCGACTTACGTGCTATATTGAGTAGCGACCATCCCGGGGCGAATGGGGGCTCGGAATAGTAGCAGGATAGCGTGGGCAGTCTTCGGTGCGACGTCTCGGTCCTGAGCTTCAGCGATCTCTTCGTTCATCTTTTCGCTTCGGGCAAAAGCGGTGTCCTGACGGTCTTCCAGGGCACCATGAAGAAGAGCTTCTACGTCAACAGCGACGGCGTATCCCTCTTGGCCACTACCGGCCAGGCCCGCTCCCTGGGTGAGATGCTCATCCGCACCCGCAAGGTCACCCGCGCCCAGCTCGACCGGCTCCTGGACGAGAAGGCCATCTCGGGGAAGCGGCTGGCCGAGCTCGTCCAGCGCTATGGCCTCGTGACCGCCGAGGACGTGGAGATGGCCAAGCGCGACCACGTCGAAGAGGAGCTCCACGAGCTTTTCGGCCTTAAGAACGCCGTCTGCGAATTCGTCGAGGGGCCGCCGCCCCGGATGATCGAGAACTTCTACGCGGGCGTCGTCGTCGGCAAGGCCGCGACCGCCCTCATGCTGGAATCCGCGCGCCGCTCGGACGAGCTGGCCAAGATCATGTCCGACCTGGGGGACGAGTCCCTGGTGCCCATCCGCGCCAAGACCTGGGAAGGGGGGCCGCTCGAGGACGTGCCGACGGACCAGCTCTACGCGGTCTACCGGAGCATCAACGGCATCTCGAACATCGCCGACGTCGCGCGCCACTCGCTCTATCCGCGCCTCGAGGCGCTCCGCGCGCTCCACGCGTTCATGGTCCACAAGGTCATCCTCCTGATGAACCCGAACGAGGTCACCCAGGTCTCCCTGGAGGAGAAGACGATCGAGGACGCCGCCATTGCCGAGAGCCCGGCGGCCGCCGTCCTCCTGGGCCCGCCCGCGAAGCCCAAGGGAAAGCCCAAGACGATCCTGCTCCTGGGCGAGATGCTGCTCTACAAGGCGCCCCTGACGCGCCTGCTTCAGGAAGCGGGCTACAACGTCAAAGCACCGGCTCTCGAATCGCTGCAGCAGAACCTCAACGGCGACCGCGTCAGCGTTGCCATGGTTGACGTCTCGGCCCGGAACCTGAAGAACTACCCGCTGGCCGAGGTCCCCTGGGCGGCTCCCGGGAGCCGCATCATCGCGATTGCGCGCGACTCCTCGCTGGCGGCCAAGCGCAAGGCCTTCGAGCAGGGGGCGAACGTCTACGCGGTCATGCCGTTCACGAAGAAGAACATCCTCGGCATCCTCGATACCGTGCTGTCGCCGACGGACGACCTGCACCTGCCGTTTTTCAATTCGGACATCAGCTGAGCCGAAGGGCGACCGGGGTAGAATAGAGCCATGGACGACGGCGGCCGGGAGAGGATGTCGTTCGACAACTCCACGCTCGCGAAGCTCCGCCCGATCCTCGAGGTCGTCCGCCAGATCAACAAGGGCCCCGACCTTCGCCGCATCATCGTCCAGATCCTCGACCTCGCCATCGAGAGCTGCGGGGCCCAGCGCGGCGCCGTGATCACCTTCCGCGACGGCAAGTACAAGGTCGAGATCGCGCGGCACCGCTCCGGCGTCAAGCTCCGGAAGGAGGAGCGCGGCATCTCGAAGACCGTGCTCATGACGGTGGAGAAGACCCGCCAGCGCGTCGTCTGCTCCGAGGCGGTCGCCGAGCCCCGCTTCAAGCTGGTCGACAGCGTCCAGCGGATGAAGCTGCGCTCGATCCTCTGCATCCCCATCCTGCTCCACGACCGGCCGGTGGGGGCCATCTACCTCGACGATCCCGCCCGGACCACGGCGTTCGGGGACCGCGAGGTCGAGACCGCCGAGATCCTGACGGGGCACGCCTCGATCGCGATCGAGAACGCGCGCCTCTACAAGCAGTCCAACCAGGACCGCCTCACCCGGCTCTGGAACCACGGCCATTTCGAGAAGCGCCTCGAGCACGAGATCGAGAAGGCCAAGCGCAAGAACCGGACCTGCGGCGTCATCATGATCGACGTGGACGACTTCAAGAAGATCAACGACGGCTTCGGCCACGACGTGGGCAACCTCGTGCTCAAGCACGTGGCTCGGACGCTCTCGAGCACGGTCCGCGCCGAGGATCTCGTGGCGCGGGCGCCCGGACCCGCGACGGTCGCGCGCTTCGGCGGCGACGAGTTCGAGATCATCCTTCCCGGGGCGGGGCGCGACGGCGTGCGCCTCGTCGCCGACCGGCTCGTCAAGCAGCTCGGCGGCAAGAAGCTCGGCGTGAACGGCAAGACGCTGCGGCTCTCGATCTCGGTAGGCGGCGCCGTCTTCCCGGACCACGCGCGGACGCCCGAGGAGCTGATGCAGAAGGCCGACGAGGCCCTCTACGAAAGCAAGCGGGGCGGCAAGAACCGCGCCGCAGTCTACGGCGATCATGCCTGAGCTTCCGGACATCCAGGTCTACCTCGAAGCCCTCAACCCCCGCGTCCAGGGGCGGACCCTGTCCCGCGTCCGGATCGTCGGCCCGTTCCTTCTGCGGACCGTGGACCCGCCGATCGAGGCGGTGGAAGGGAAGAAGGTCGCGTCGCTGCGCCGGGTCGGGAAGCGGATCGTGTTCGGCTTCGAGGGCGACCTGTTCCTGGTCCTGCACCTGATGATCGCCGGCCGGCTCCACTGGGGGGAGGCGGGCGCGAAGCCGAAGGCGAAGATCGGCCTGGCCTCGTTCGACTTCGACACGGGGACGCTGCTGCTGACCGAAGCGGGCACGAAGAAACGGGCCTCGCTGCACGTGCTGCGCGGCGAGGCGGCCCTGCGGTCGCTCGACCCGGGCGGCCTCGAGGTGCTCGACGCCACGCCGGAGCAGTTCCGGGACGCACTCACCCGGGAAAGCCACACCCTCAAGCGGGCCCTGACGGACCCCCGTCTCTTCAGCGGCATCGGCAACGCCTACTCCGACGAGATCCTGCATCGCGCGAAGCTCTCGCCGCTGGCGAACAGCCGCAAGCTGAGCGACGAGGAGGCCGCGCGGCTTCACCGGGCGACCCGGGACCTGCTGCGGGAGTCGATCGAGCGGCTCCGGAAGGAGTCGGGCGGGGACTTCCCGGAAGGCGTGACCGCGTTCCGGGCCTGGCACGCGGTCCACGGACGCTTCAAGAAGCCCTGCCCGGTCTGCGGCGCCCCGGTCCAGCGGATCCGCTACGCCGAGAACGAGACGAACTACTGCCCGCGCTGCCAGACCGGCGGCAAGGTGCTCGCCGACCGATCGCTGTCTCGTCTCCTGAAGGACGACTGGCCTCGCACGCTGGACGAGCTCGAAGACCGCCGATGATTGGCCACAGAGCCCTCCGAGCCCACAGAGCCGTCTTTCTTGGAGGGCTCCGTGGGCTCTGTGGCCAATAAGGGAGCGGGTTCCTGGGATATACTTGGCCCGGATGCGTCGCTTCGGACTCTTCTGCTCCAACGTCGTGCTCGCGGTCTCCGGCGCCACGGTCTACGCGTGGCTGGTGCGCTGGGACGGCATGAACGCGGACGCCTGGCGCCGGGCCTTCCTGGAGGGCGGCTCGGCGGGGCTGGTGCCCGGCCTTACGGTGGGGCTGGGGGCGACGCTCGGCCCGCGCCCCGCGCTGTCCAAGAAGAAGTGCCTCGAGTGCCTGGCCCACATCGCCGCCACGTCGCTGATCGGCGGCCTCATCGCGTACCTTTTTCCGCGGCTCTGGACGGAAGCCAATCACGTGATCGACGAGGCCCTGGCGGAGCGGGGGATCCTGCGCGGATCGGGGATCGGCATGCTGATCGGGTCGGCGATCGAGTTCGTCCAGATCTACTTCAAGCGTCGGAAATCAAGCCGATAGCGGTGAAGCGCGCGCGGATCGCCCCCAGGATCCGCTCGCTCAGCTCGGCCTGGTAGGGCTCGAGGCCGTCGCCGCGCAGGTAACGCTCCAGCGTCCTGGGGATGCGCCGCATCCAGGCCCGCGCGTATTCCCGCGCCCCGTTGGCGGGTCCGCGGCCGCCGTCCAGGATCCGCTTCACCTCGTTCTCGAAGAAGCCGACGTGGACTTCCTCGTCCTTCAGGACGTGGGCGAGGTCGGGCCGGATCCCGGCGAGGAGCCGCGCGAACTCGAGGCCGAGGGCCTCGTAGCCGTAGAGATGCACCGCCATCGCGTGCCACTGCTTGGGAAGCTTCGGGAGGACGGCCTTCTCGCGGGCCTGCTCGCCCGTCAGGCCCTCGAAGATCTTGAGGTGTTCGCGCTCTTCCTCTTCGTGGCGCTGCAGGAAGGAGAGGGCGTGCTGGGGAACGTCCGACTGGGCGGACTTCACGGCCCACATGGCCATGGCCTCGGCGCGGAGGAAGCGCGAGAGGATGGCCTTTTCGCACGACGGGGGAAGCGTCACGTCGTCGGGGTGGCGCCGAGGGCCTTGCTGCCGATGTCCGTGCGGTAGTGGGCCGCCTTGAAGGCGATCTTCTTCACCGCGACGTACGCGTTGGCCTGGGCCTCGCGGAGGTCCTTGCCCTGCGCGGTGACGCCCAGGACGCGGCCGCCGGCCGTGAGCAGCTTGCCTTCCTTGCGGACCGTGCCGGCGTGGAACACCTTGGCGCCCGTGGCCTCGGCCTCCTCGATGCCCGTGATCTCGTAGCCCGTCTCGTAGGCGCCGGGGTAGCCGCCGGAGGCCATGACGACGCAGACCGAGGGGCGCGTGTCGCTCTCGAGCTGCACGTCCGCGAGCTTCTCGTCGATGGTGGCGAGCATGATGGGGACGATGTCGCTCTTCATGCTCATCATGAGCGGCTGGCACTCGGGGTCGCCGAGGCGGACGTTGAACTCGAGGACCTTGGGCCCGCTCTTGGTGAACATGATGCCCGCGTAGAGGATCCCGCGGAAGCGGCGCTTCTCCTTGTTCATGGCGTGGACGATGGGGACGAGCACCTCGCGGATGACGCGGGTGTAGTCGCGCTCGCTCGCCACGGGGGCGGGGCAGTAGGCGCCCATGCCGCCGGTGTTGGGGCCGCGGTCGCCGTCGTAGATGCGCTTGTGGTCCTGCGCGCTGTCGAGCGTCGCGATGGACTGGCCGTCCGTGAACGCGATCACGGAGGCCTCGACGCCGTTGATGTACTCCTCGACGACGACCTGCTCGCCCGCCTTCCCGAAGACCTTCTTTTCCATCATGCCTTCGATGGCGACGACGGCCTCGCTCTCGGTGTGGCAGATGACCGCGCCCTTGCCGCCGGCGAGGCCGTCGGCCTTGATGACGACGGGGAACTGGGAGGACTTCACGAACTGAAGCGCGCTCTTGGACTGGTTGAAGACGCGGTAGTTCGCCGTGGGGATGCCGTAGCGGCGGAGCAGGTTCTTGCAGAAGACCTTGCTGCCCTCGAGCTCGGCCGCCTCCCTGGTGGGGCCGAAGATCTTGAGGCCGTTGTCCTGGAAGAGGTTGACGATCCCCTTGCAGAGCGGCTGCTCCGGGCCGACCACCGTGAGGTCGATGGCGTTCTTCCTGGCGAACTCCAGAAGGCCGTCGATGTTCTCGGCGTTGATGTCGACGCATTCCGCGAATTCGGCGATGCCGGCGTTCCCGGGCGCCGCGTAGAGCTTGGTCAGGAGGGGGGAGCGCGAGATCTTCCAGGCGAGGGCGTGCTCGCGCCCGCCGCTGCCCACGAGGAGGATTTTCATCAGTTGCCGTTCTTCTTTCGTTCGAGCCAGGCGCGCCACTTGCTGAGGTCGTCGCCGAAGTTCTGTCCCGTGACGGTGCCGAGGGTGCCGATGATGGAGGACTTCTCCGACTGCAGTTTCGCGCGGGAGTTCTTGTCGAGGGGGTCGATCGGGCGGATCTTGACCAGGGAGCGGGGCAGGGTGACGGTCGTGCCGTCGCCCATGACGATCGTCCGGCTGGCGAGCTGCGTCATCTGCTCGCCTTCCTTGTCGTACTGCCGGGTCAGGTCCATGTTGTTTTCGAGGGCCGCCAGCAGCGGGCCGACCAGGCGGAGGTCCTTGAAGGCCGCCATGGCGTCGACGCAGCGGATGCGGGCGCTGATCGACTCCTCGCCGAGGAAGGGGATGTAGAGGAGGCCCGCGTCGGGGTGCCCGATGTCCTGCACGGCGCGGTACGCCACCGGGCGCAGCGCCTCGTCCTCGTCCCAGAGGGAGCGGCGGACCAGGGGGCGCAGCGCGGCCGCTTCCTTCATGCGGCCGAGCTCCTGGTAGAGGAACTTGCGCGTCTCGCGGTTCGGGCTGGGGATGGCGGCGATGTAGGCCTTGGACTTGTGCTTGTCGTCGATCTTGGCGAGGGCGGCGATCGCCTCCTCGCGCTTCTTCTCGTCCGAGGACTTGAGGTGGCCGACCTGCCGGAGGACTTCCTCCTGGATCTTCTTGTCGAGCTCCTTCTGCTCCTCGAGGGCGAGGTCGAGGTCGCGCTGCTCGGGGGTCATCCAGCGGCCCTTGTGTTTGACGAGGCCCTTGGCTTCGTTGGCCTCGTCGTCGGTCAGCCACTTGCCGTTGAGCTTCTGGTAGCCGGCGCCGGCCCGGGCCTCCTCGTGGTCGGCGTTGAGGGCGATGACCTTCTTGAACTCGACGACGGACTCCTTCAGGAGCTTCTTCTCGACGCACCAGCGGGCGAGCTTGAGGTGGCCTTCGAGGTCCTCGTCCTTGAGGGCGCGGGCGCTGTCTTCGTAGAGCTCCTCGACCGTCTTCTTGGGGGTGATCTTGCGGACCATGGTCTTGGGGTAGACGGCCGAGCCGTTGGACTTGACGATCTTGATGGAGTCGCCGAGGTCCTGGACCTTCCCCTCGACGACCGTTCCGCTGGTGAGTTCGACTTCATCCGCCCAGGCGGGGGCAGCGGCGAACAGGAGAAGAGCGAGGAATTCCATGGACTTCCTCCATCGTAGCAGAGAGGGGCGAAGTTGACAAGCGCGTCCGCCGCCCCTACTATCCATACACTCATGCTCGCGACATCCCTGAGGGAAACCCCAAGGCCGTGAAGACCGAGCAGCTGGGATACGAGAAGCTCCGCGGCCACTACCCCGGGCTGTTCCTCTCCTACTGCCTCGACGAGCCGCGGGCCTCGAAGTTCTTCGCCTACCGCTACCGCGACGAGCGCGCGCTCCTGGAGCGGGCGAAGCGGGCGGCGGACCGCGGGGTGGAGCGCTCGCTGATCGAGATGCTCAAGGGCTACCACCTCGAGCACGGGGCGCCGACGGACTCGATGTCGGCGATCGAGAAGCTCTCGCGGGGCGCGGCGGCGGTGGTGACGGGCCAGCAGCCGTCGGTGGGCTGGGGGCCTCTCTACAACTTCCACAAGGCGCAGGCGGCGCTGCGCTTTGCCCAGGGCATCGAGGCGCGCGGCGTGCCCTGCGTGGCGATCTTCTGGAACCATTCGGACGACGTGCGGGGGGGCGACTCGGTGTCGTTCCCAGACCGGGAGAACCGGGTGAAGGAGATCCCGCTGCCGCCGGGGGAGGCGGGGGTGCCGCTCTACGAGGCCGGGACGAAGGACTCGCTGCGGCTCTTCGCGTCGGCGCTCGCGGACGCCCTGCCGTCGACGGAGTTCAGCCCCTGGCTGACCGAAATGATCCGGAATACCCACCGCGGGACGATCGCGGAGAGCTTTACGCGCTCGCTGCTGAGCGTGCTGGGCCCCTACGGCCTGATCGTGCTGGAGCCGCGGCACCTGGAGGGGGAGCGCTCGGCGCGCTTCTTCGAGCAGCACCTGGCGGATCCTTCGCGGCTGGCGAAGGCGGTGGAGGCGGGTCGGCAGGCGGTGATCGGGGAGCAGTTCGAGGACCACCTGGGCCGCGAGATCGGGCTGGATCTCTTCGAGGTGAAGGCGGGGCGGCGGATCCGCCTGGAGAAGCCCGGGCCCGTGCAGGGGCGGCTCTCGGCGGGGGTGGCGCTGCGCCCGCTGCTGCAGGATGCGGTGCTGCCCACCTGCGCGTACGTCGGCGGCCCGAGCGAGGTGGGCTACCAGGCGGAACTGCTGCCGGCCTACCGGGCGTTCGGGATCGAGCCGCCGATCGTGTTCCCGCGGGTGACGGCGACGCTGCTGGAGCCGAAGATCGCGAAGGTGCGGGAACGGGTGGGCCTCTCGGCGGAGCGGCTCTTCGAGTCCGAGGCGGCGCTGGGGCCGCTCTTTGTGCGGCAGGAAGAGGACGTGGCGGGGGAGCTGGAGAAGCTGCCGGACCGCCTGATGTCCGAGGTGGGGGAGCTGATGAGGCGCCTGCCGGGGGCGTCGATGTCGAAGGCGCACGAGAAGACGGCGAGCAAGGTGCGGGAGGCGATCGAGGCGCTGGCGGCGCGGGTGCGGGACGAGCAGTCGAGGCAGGACACGACGGGGCGGGGGCTGCTGACGAAGCTGCTGACGCACGTGCGTCCCGGGGGGAAGCTGCAGGAGCGGACCTTCACGCCGCTCTACTACGCGTCGCTGTTCGGTCCGAGCTTCTTCCCGAAGCTGCTGGCGACGCTCGACCCCTTCGTCTTCTCACATCAACTTATTACAATATAATAATTCTTTAATATTCCAGGTCACTTCTCTATCGCGTCGAGCAGCCGGCGCATCGACTCCAGGTAGTCGTGGAAGGCCTTCCTCCCCAGGGCGTTTTGCGGCGAAAAGTGCGCTCGGGTGAAAGATTGATATACATAAATATTAGAATATTATAATATTACGGTTCTTAGAGAGAATCCGGGCCGACCCGTCGGATCGGGGAAGGGGACGCTACGCCAGGACCAGCTCTTCCTTGCGCGGCGCGGCCGGCGCGGCCACCTTCGTGTGGTGCGGGTCGCGCTCCGCGGGCGTGTGACCGGCCTTCGTGATCGCGGCCCGCACCGTCGCGGCCGTCATCCCGCCCCGGCCGTTGAGCTCGGGCAGGCGGATCTCGAAGGGGTCGTACGTCGTCGCCCCCAGGTCGTTCGCGCCGCACTTCAGCGCCCGCAGCGCCAGGTCGAAGCCGGTCTTCGTCCAGTCCACCGAGATGTTCTTGATCAGACGGCTGAAGAAGATCCGCGACACCGCGAACATCTGCAGGATCCGGTCGGCATGCACCGGCTGCCGGATCTTCGCGCTCCGCGCCAGGTCCGTGTTCTGCGGCATGAAGACCAGCGGCTCGAAGACCGTGATGCCGCCCGTCTCGCGCTGGATGTTCTTGATGATCTCGAGGTGCTCGCAGATGTAGATCTCGTCCTCGACGTGCCCGAAGAGGATCGTGGCCGTCGTCGTCATCCCCAGCCGGTGGGCCGTGCGGATGATCTCCGCCCAGTCGCCCGTGCGGAGCTTGTCCGAACAGATCTTCTTCCGGACCTTGTCGTTCAGGATGTCCGCGGAGTCGCCCGACAGCGAGTCCAGCCCCGCCTCCTTGAAGCGGCGCAGCACGTCGAAGGGCGTCGTCCGGGAGCGCTTGGCCAGGAAGTGGATTTCCGAGGGAGAGTAGCCGTGGATGTGGAGGGACGGGAAGGCGTCGCGGACCGTCCGGAGCACGTCCAGGTGGTAGCCGATGTTCAGGTCCGGGTTCAGCCCGCCCTGCAGGGAGACCTGCTTGATCGAGCCCGCCTCCCGGATCTGCCGGACGACCTCGGCCGGCGTCAGGCTGAACGCCCCCTTCTGGCCCTTCTTCCGGTAGAAGGAGCAGAAGGAGCACTCCGCCCGGCAGATGTTCGTGTAATGAACCTGCTTCGAGCGGACGTACGTGACCACGTTGTTGTTGATGCGCTCGTTGATCGAGTCCGCGACCTCGAACAACTCGTGGAGGATCTTTCCTTCCTCCCTCATGAGCATCAAGGCCTCGATGGCCGTGATCTCTTCCCTGTTCAGCACCGTCTCGAGGATCACCTTCGGATCCATAGAGAACCCTCTCCGCGCCTAATGGCGAAAGCGGTCCAACGGTACTACCCCCAACCCCAAACTGCTTGCCGACAAAGAACGATGCGCGGAGTTTCCGAGACGGAACGATCCCCGGGAGGACTCTGGCATGCTTTACACTGAAGAGCGGCGAACTGCGTCGAGGGGGGATTATAGGTCAGCGGTGAGAGCGAGTTCAAGTGCAAAAATACGACTCGCCCCCCGACCCGAATAACTGTTCGACCCCCCGGGATGGTGATAAAATGTGCCCCCAACAATGACCCACCGGCTCTTCCTGATCGACGGGTCCTCGTACTTCTACCGCGCCTTCTTCGCGGTCCGGGGCCTCGTCAACTCCAAGGGCATGCCCACGAACGCCGCCTACGGCTTCACCAACATGCTCTACAAGATCCTCAAGGCCAAGGACCCCGAGGCCATCGCGGTCGTCTTCGACGCCCCCGGCAAGACCTTCCGCGACGAGCTCTACAAGGACTACAAGGCCACCCGCGAGGCCATGCCGGAGGACCTGGCCCGGCAGCTTCCCGCCGTCAAGTCCATCCCGCCCGCCATGAACATCGAAACCCTCGAGGTCCAGGGCGTGGAGGCGGACGACGTCATCGGCACCCTCGCCCGCCGGGGCCTCGCCGAGGGCTTCGACGTCATCCTGGTCACCGGCGACAAGGACTTCCAGCAGCTCGTGACCAAGAAGGCCGGCGAGCCGCAGCCGGGCATCACGATCTACGACGACATGAAGGAGCGGATCATCGGCATCGACGAGGTCGTCGAGAAATTCGGCGTCCCACCCGAGCGCGTGGTGGACGTCCTGGCGCTGATCGGCGACACGAGCGACAACATCCCGGGAGTCCGCGGCATCGGGCCCAAGTTCGCCGCCGAGCTCATCAAGGAGTTCGGCCCGGTCGAGAATCTCCTGGCCCGGATCTCCGACACCAAGCCCCGCTTCCGCGGTCCGCTGGAGGCCGGGCGCGCGGACGCCATCCTGTCCAAGAATCTGGCGACCATCCGCTGCGATCTCGACATCCCCTTCGACCCCGCGAAATTCCACGTCCGGCCCCCGGACCGCGAGCGCCTGACGAAGATCTTCAGCGAGCTGGAATTCACCAAGTTCATCCAGGACCTCAACGCCGACGCGCCCAAGTCGGTGTCGATCTCGTACGAGAAGTACCGGCTCATCACGACCGACGAAGCCTTCCGCACCCTGATTGCGGAGCTGAAGGCGGCCCCCACGATCGCGGTCGATCTGGAGACCACCTCGATCGACCCCATGAGGGCGAGGATCGTCGGGTTCTCGGTCTGCGGCAAGGAAGGGGAGCCGGCCTACATTCCCGTCGGCCACAACTACCTGGGCGTGCCGACGCAGCTGGGTCTGACCCCGACGCTCTCGGCGCTCAAGCCGGTGCTCGAGGACCCGAAGATCCGGAAGGTGGCCCAGAACGCGACCTACGACGCGCTCGTCCTCCGCCGCAACGGGATCGAGATGGGGCCCATCACCTTCGACACGATGGTCGGCGCGTACCTGATCGATCCCGACCGGGGCCCCTTCGACCTGAAGACGCTCTGCAAGAAGTGGCTCTCGCACGACATGACCCACTACGAGGATGTCGCCGGGAAGGGGAAGAATCAGGTTACCTTCGATCAGGTCCCGGTCGAGCAGGCGCGCGACTACTCCTGCTGCGACTCCGACGTCACGCTGCGCATGGCGCCCATGCTGGAGCGCCGCGTGCGCGAGGACGGCATGGGGAAGCTCCTCGACGAGATCGAACTCCCGCTCCTCGAAGTGCTCCTCGAGCTGGAAGGCAACGGCGTCAAGATCGACGCGGCGCACTTCGCCGCGCTCGGCCGCGACTTCGACAAGAAGATGACGGCGGCGATCCTGGAGGCGCACACCCTGGCCGGCGGGGAGTTCAACCTCGACTCCCCCAAGCAGCTCCAGCAGATCCTCTTCGAGAAGCTGAAGCTCGATCCCGGCAAGCGGACGAAAACCGGCTACTCGACCGACGTGAGCGTGCTCGAGAAGCTCGCGACCGAGCACAAGCTGCCCGCCAAAATCCTGGAGTACCGGCAGCTCGCGAAGCTGAAGAGCACCTACATCGACGCGCTGCCGCTGCTCGTGAACCCGGAGACCGGCCGCATCCACACCTCCTACAACCAGGCGGTGGCGGCCACGGGACGCCTCTCGTCGAGCGACCCCAACCTCCAGAACATCCCGGTGCGCACCTCCGAAGGCCGCCTCATCCGCAAGGGCTTTGTTCCCGAGGCGGGGCGCGTCTTCGTGGGCGCCGACTACTCGCAGGTCGAGCTGCGCATCCTGGCTCACCTCTCCGGCGACGAGCGCCTCCGGGAGGCCTTCCAACAGGGGCGCGACATTCACGCGGCGACCGCCCAGGAGATTTTCGGCTCGGCCGACGACGCCTCCCGCCGCCGCGCCAAGGCCATCAACTTCGGCATCGTCTACGGCATGAGCGCCTTCGGGCTCTCGCAGCGGCTGGGCATCGACCAGAAGACCGCCCAGGACTACATCGACCGCTACTTCGCCCGCTACCCGGGGGTCAAGGGCTACCTCGACGGCACCCTGGAGCAGGCGCGCCGAACGGGCTTCGTGAAGACGATGTTCGAGCGGCGCCGCTACACGCCCGACCTCAAGTCGCAGAACCGCGTCATCAGCGGCCAGGCGGAGCGCGTGGCCGTGAACGCGCCGATCCAGGGCAGCGCCGCCGACCTCATGAAGATCGCCATGATCCGCGTCTCGCGTCGTCTAAAACGGACGAAGGCGCTGCTCATCCTGCAGGTGCACGACGAGCTGGTGCTCGAGGCGCCGGAGGGCGAGGCGGATACCGCCGCCCGGATCGTGCGGGAGGAAATGGAGAACGTGCACCCGATGAAGGTGCCGCTCAAGGTGGATGTCTCGCGGGGGGCCACGTGGGCCGATATGGAATAGCCGCGACCGCCGCGGTATTCCTGGTCGCCGCCGCGCCGCTCGCGCGGGCACAGGAGCCCACGCTCCAGGAGCGCCTGCGGAAGAGCAACATCGACGCCGCCAACGCGATCCGCTGGGAGGAGGGCGACGTCGAGATGTTCTTCCTCACCGGCGGCGTCTCGATGAGGCGGCCGGACATGTCCCTGCAGGCCGGCCGCGTCATGCTCTGGCGCAACAAGGACTCCCGGGACCAGCTCTACGACGAGATCTACGCCGAAGGCAACGTGATCTTCGCGAAGGGCCCGCAGAAGCTCACCTGCGAGCGCTTCTTCTACAGCAACGTCCAGAAGATCGGCGCCATCGTCGACGTCCGCCTGAAGGCCTTCAGCAAGGACCTCAAGTCCGACTTCTTCGCGATGGCCAAGGAGGCGCGGATCCGCTCCCGCGTGATCGAGGTCGACGGCAAGAAGGAGGAGCGGCAGGAGCTGATTGCCCAGGACTGCAAGCTCAGCAGCTGCTCCTACGGGGTGCCGCACTATCACCTGAGCGTGAAGCAGGCGACGCTGCTGGGCGGCGAGCAACCCGCCCCGGACAAGAAGGGCCGCCTGGGCTTCGCACCCTTCGGAGACGACTGGACCGTCGACTTTGACCAGCTGGTGCCGGAGTTCAGCGGCATCCCGTTTCTCTATGTCCCCGGCCTGGCGGTCGGCCCCTGGCTGATGAATTTTCCGATCCGCTCTATCCGGGGCGGCCACAGCAGCCGCTTCGGCAACTTCGTCTATACGGACTTCGGCTCGCGCATCCGGATCAAGGACGAGAAGGGGAAGGAGCGCCAGTGGGGCGACATCGACCTCAAATTGGACTGGCGCCAGGTCCGCGGCTATGCCGGCGGCATCGACTTCAACTACAAATGGGACGGCTATAAAGGCTACCTCGACAGCTATTACCTGCACGACCTCGGGCGGCGCCCGGGCTCCGAGTTCGACCAGCAGTTCCCGCCGCTGGAGCACCCCGATCGCGGCAAGGCGCACTGGTTCCATCGCCAGGACATCGACGAGCACTGGCGCTACGAGCTCGAGGTGTACTACCTGTCCGACAGCAGCCTGCTGCAGGAGTTCTTTCCGCACGAGTTCAAGGAGGAGAAGGAACCCGAGACGGCGGCCTACGTCCGCTGGTTGGACGGGAACATGGGCGGGTACCTCCTGGGCCGCGTCCGGATCAACGACTTCCAGACCCAGGACAACTACCTGCCCCGGGCGGATTTCAACCTGCTCCAGCACCCGATCCTGGGCGGCCTGATGGACAACCTCTACCTCACCGAGCGGGTGGACGTGGTCGACATCCGCCACAAGTACGCGAAGGACCTCTTGCTGGCCAGCGTGGACACCTGGCGCGTGGACGCCATCACGCAGCTGAACACGGTCTTCGACTTCACGTACTTCCAGATCTCTCCCTTCATCCAGAACCGCCTGACCTACTATGAGGACGACCTCTTCGGGGACGCCAGGGTCCGGGACCTCTGGACGGGCGGCACGCGGCTGACCACGCAGGTGCACGCCACCCACTCCGACTTCACCTGGGAGCGCGTGGGGATCCGCGGGCTGCGGCACGTGATCGAGCTCGAGACGCGCTACACGAACAACTTCTCGAACAACGTCCCCGCGGCGGACCTCTTCCCGTACGAGCCGGTGGATCAGCTGGCCCGCTTCGAGGAGGTCGCCTTCGAGGTCCGGCAGCGCTTCCTGACGAAGGACGGCGCCAACCGGCCCTTCGAGTTCCTGACCTGCACGGTCGGCATCGAGTACTACCCGGACTCCCTGCGGGACACGACCTTCGCGAACGTGAACAACCTCGTGCCGCCGTTCAACTGGATCCCGATCACGGCGCAGCCGAACAGCGGGATTTACGAGCGGCGGAACTGGTCGAACGTGCACTACGAGGTCGCGCTGAGGCCTCGCAATTTGTTCACGCTCTCCGCGGCCGGCGAGTATAATCCCGAGACTCATGCCGAGGAAGTTCGTGAGTTCGGCCTCACCATCAACCCGATCGAGCGGTTCACCCTATCGGTGAGCCAGGAGCGGGTGAAGGGGGTCACGGACGCCGTCACGCTCGGCATGACGTGGGCCCTGACGCCGAAGTGGACCGTGTCGGTCTTCGGCCAGTACGACTTCAGGGCCGGGGAGTACCTCAAGCAGGAACTGGTCCTGGCGAGGGACTTCCACGACTTCTCGGTGGAGGCGGTTTTCGAGCGGGACTTCACCCGCGACGAGAACCGCTTCCTGGTGGCCTTCGTCCCGAAGTTCCTGGGGAAGGCCGGCTCGCGCCGGAGCCATCTGTACAAGCCCGGGGAGCTCTTCGAGGCGCCGACGGACCGATAGGGGAGACGTCGGGGGGCCGCGAATCCGGTAACGATCCGGCCCCGGAAGCAGTCCTGGAATGGAAATGGAACATCGCCCATGAACATCTCGGTCATCGGCACCGGCCACGTCGGCCTCATCACGGGGGTCTGCTTCGCCGAGCGCGGCCACAAGGTGCTTTGCGTCGACGTGGACGAGCGGAAGATCAAGCTCCTCAAGTCCCGCAAGATGCCCATCTACGAGCCCGAACTGGAGCCGCTGGTCCTCAAGAACATGAAGGCCGGGCGGCTCCGCTTCGGCGGCAGCAACGCCGACGCGGTCGAGTTCGGCAAGGTGATCTTCATCTCCGTCCCGACGCCGCCGACGCCGTCGGGCGGGGCCGACCTGTCGTACATCGAGGCGGTGTCCCGCGACATCGCCGCGTCGCTGCACGACTACCGCCTCATCGTCGAGAAGAGCACGGTGCCGGTGCGGACCGGCGGTCACGTGCGCTCGGTGATCGGCAAGTACGCGCGGAAGGGCGTGGACTTCGATGTCGCCTCGAACCCCGAGTTCCTCCGGGAGGGCTCCGCCATCCAGGACACGCTGCACCCGGACCGCATCGTGTTCGGCGTCGAGACGCACCGCGCCGAGATGATCCTGCGCGACCTCTACAAGCCGTTCAAGGCGCCGATCGTCGTGACGGACATCAAGAGCGCGGAGCTCATCAAGCACGCGTCGAACTCGTTCCTGGCGCTGAAGATCTCCTACGCGAACGCGCTGGCGGCGGTCTGCGAGAAGGCGGGCGCCAGCGTCACGGAGGTCGTGCGGGGCATGGGGATGGACAAGCGGATCGGCGGCAGCTTCCTGAACGCCGGCATCGGCTACGGCGGCTCCTGCTTCCCGAAGGACGTCTCGGCCTTCGAGGCGATCTCGCGGGACCTCGGCTACGACTTCGGCCTCCTCCGCGAGGTGATGCGGATCAACGAGGAGGCGCGGGACCGCTTCGTGAAGAAGGTCGAGGAGGAGCTCTGGATCGTGAAGGGCAAGGTCATCTGCGGCCTGGGCCTCTCGTTCAAGCCCAACACGGACGACCTGCGCGAGTCGGTGGGCCTGGCGGTGGTCCAGCGCCTCGTCGAGCGCGGCGCGAAGCTGCGGGTCTACGACCCCCAGGCGATGGAGAAGGCGAAGCCGCACCTGAACGGCGTGACGTTCTGCTCCGGCGTCGCCGAGGCCGCCCAGGGCGCCGACTGCGCGCTGCTCCTGACCGAATGGGACGAGTTCCGCGACATCGACTGGAACAAGATGAAGAAGGTGATGGCCCACCCGACGCTGATCGACGGGAGGAACCTGTACGATCCCGCGAAGATGCGCGAGCTGGGCTTCACGTACAGAAGCGTGGGGAGACCATGAGCACGTCCGTCTACCCGGGCAGCTTCGATCCCATCACGAACGGGCACCTCGACGTGATCAAGCGCGGCACCAAGGTCTTCGACAAGGTGATCGTGGCGGTGGGCGACAACCCCGCCAAGAAGGCGCTCTTCACCAAGGAGGAGCGCGTCGAGATGATCCGCGAGGTGACGCGCGCCTACAAGAACGTCGAGGTCGACGGCTTCGACGGCCTCGTCGTCGACTACGTGCACAAGCGCAAGGCCACCGTGATCCTGCGCGGCATCCGCACCATCTCCGACTTCGAGTACGAGTACCAGATGGCGCTGACCAACCGCACCTTCGCCGCCGACATCGAGACCGTCTTCGTCATGGCCCACGAGGAGTACTCGTTCGTGAGCTCCCGCTTCATCAAAGAGGCGGCCTCCATGGGCGGTGATGTAAGCTCGTTCTTGCCCAAAGAGGTAGAGAAACGGCTTAAAGCCAAATTCAAGAAGTAAGGGGAAACAGGAAGCGGGAAACAGGAAACAGAAGAGATATCCCCATCCTCTCCCTCCCCGGGGGAGGGCCGAGCAGAAAACAGGAAGCAGAACCTCGCAGCGAAAAACTCAGAAATATTCGAGAAGCGCTCGGATTTCGTGCCGAGTAAAGCGCCCCTTTTCCCACTGCCAGGGTGGAAAGGAGGGCGAGACATGCCCACGATCACCGGATTTCGGCAGCTCAAGGTTTGGCAGAAGGCGGTCCAAGTGAGCTTGGACGTCTATCACGCCACGAAGCGTCTTCCTGCCGATGAGCGCTTCGGCCTGACCAGCCAGATGCGCCGAGCCGCCGCGTCGGTCGGTGCCAATATTGCCGAGGGGTACGCCAGCCGGGGCCCCCGCAACCGAGCCCGCTTCTTCGCGATGGCCAAAACCTCCGCGGAGGAACTAAGGCACTACATCATCCTGACGCAGATGCTGGGGCTGCTTTCGCCTCGGGATCTTTCCGAAGCCCCTCTAGATGAGGTTTGCGCGATGCTCTACCGCCTCTGGGAGTCCAACTGCCCGGCGGACGAGCGCTAGAGGGCTGGCTTCCTGCTTCCTGCTTCCTGCTTCCTGCTTCCGGGAGGAGTGTCGTCGTTGGGCGGAAATGCCGAGGGGTTGGCTGATCGATTTGGGTTGTTGAATGTCGTCTTCTGTATCCTGCTTCCCTTTTCCTGCTTCCTGGTTCCGGGAGGAGCGTCGTCGTGGGGTGGAGCTATCCAGAGGTCGGTTGATCGACGGGGGTTGCGGAATGTCCTCTTCTGTTTCCTGTTTCCCGTTTCCTGCTTCCTGCCGGCGCCTATTTGTCGTCGATTACTTCAACAAAGTCACCCTTTTGGATCTGGTCGATCTTGAGGTCTCCGTCAGGCTTGGCCCACGATCCCCAAACCTGCACGTCGGTAATGAGGAGCGTCCCGATTTTCTGGCCCAGGCGCCGCACCTCGCAGTGCATGCCGGGCTTCACGCCGTCGCGCTGGCGCAGGTCGATGGCCAGGCGGCCGCCCTTTTCGTCGGCGAGCGCGATCTTGCCGCCCATCGCCTTGTTGAGCTCCTTGATGTAGACCTGGTCGCCGGTCTCGGGCGCGATCTCCATGGTGCCGTCGACCACGAAGCCGACCGAGTGGGTCTTGTCCACCTTGTCGAGGCGGAGCTTCGCCTTGAACTTGCCGTCCTTGTAGACGAAGAGGAGCTGCGTCTGGTGCGCGCCGAAGACGCTGCCGTAGTTGAGGACGTAGCCCGCGCCGGGGCCGGCGCCGGTGCGGCCCGTGATCGCGTAGACGCCGTCCTTGGGCGCCTCGGGCACGACCTTGCCTTCGGGCTTCGCCTCCTCCTTCGAGGGCTGCAGCTCGCCGATCTTGCGGATCGCGACCGCGAGGTCGTCCACCTTCATGTCGGCGACGTTGCCGTCCTTGATCACCAGCTTCGCCATCGAGTCCTGGCCGAGGAACTTCTCGACCTCGCCGATGCCGAGGGCCGTCAGCTTGCTTTCGCCGCCGTTCTCGTAGGTCTCGCGGAGGATCTGGAAGCGGTAGCCGACCTCGACCTTGTCCTTCTTGCCCACGCTGAGGGCGATGAAGTTCTGCTTCGTGTCGACGAACACGACCTTGGCGCGGATCGGGGCGAGGGGCCCGATGTCGGGCTTGGGCGAGGGACCGCCGGGAGTCTTGGGGGCGGACGGCTCGGACGGCGCGTTGCTCTCCAGCAGCTTCACGACCTGCCGGAGCCGCTGGATGGTCTGGGCGTCCTCGACGGCCGCCTGCTCGAGAAGGCTCAGCCGCTCCTGGAGCTCCACGGTCTGCTTCTTCAGCTTCTCGATCTCCTTGCGCAGGTCGTCCGGGGAGTCCTGCACGAAGAGGGAAGCCACCAGAGCCATCCAGAACATCGTCTCGCCTCCTTTAAAGGGCCGGTATTATAGACGTGAGAACGGGGCCGTTCAACGGCAAACAATTGGAAGCGCCCCGCGCGATTGCTACAGTAGATCGGCCATGAGCGAGCTTTTCCTGTTCACCCCCCGCACGAATATCCAGGAAGCCCTCGAGCTCGACGACCGCGTCGTCCGGGCCCTCCAGGGCATCGGGCTCAAGTGCGTCGACCGGCGCAACGAGATGTGCGTCGCCGCCGCGGTCGAGACGCTGGCCGACGCCGCCCTCTACCACGACATCCCGCTGGACAAGATCCTCGCGACCCTGAACGAGCTGGGCATCGAACGCAAAGCTCCGCCCCCGGCGGCGCCGGAGGCCCCCTGAGCCTCGCCGCGACGCCGCCCTCCGACCTCCTGTTCCGCCCGGTCCAGTTCATCAAGGGCGTCGGGCCGCGCCGCGCGAAGCTCATGGAACGCCTCGGGCTGCGCACGATCGACGACCTCCTGCACCACCTGCCCGCGCGCTACTACGACCGCCGCGAGATGACGCCGCTGGCGGCGCTCAAGGGCGCGAGCGGCGACGCCACCGTGTGGGGCGTCGTCCAGGGGATCCGCTCGCACCAGACCAAGCGCCAGCGCATGGACGTCCTCGAGGTGACCCTGGAGGACGGCGAGGGCCGCGCGGTGCTGGTGTGGTTCCGCCAGCCCTTCCGCGAGAAGGAGTTCCGGATCGGCGACACGGTCGTGGCGTCGGGCAAGGTCCAGCCGGGCCGCTCCTTCCTCACGGTCGACGAATTCGAGATCCTCGGGGAGGGGCAGGAGCCGCTGCACGCGGCGGGCCTCGTCCCGTCCTACGCGGCGACGGAGGGGCTGAGCAAGCGCCAGATCCGCTCGCTGGTGCGGCAGGCGCTCGACGAGGCGGGGCCGCTGGCGCCCGACGTGATCCCGAAGGAGCTGCTGGCCCATCGGGGCCTTCCCGGGGTGCAGCAGGCGCTCCACCTGATCCACGCGCCGGGCACGCCCGCGGAGGCCGAGGCGGGACGGCGGCGCTTCGCCTACGAGGAGTTCTTCCGCCTCCAGACCGAGCTCGCCCTCCGGCGCCGCCACCTGCGCCGCGAGACCGCGGGCCGCCGCCTCGTCATCAGCGACGCGCTCGACTTCCGCATCCGCACCCGCTTTCCCTTCAAGCTTACCGGCGCGCAGGAGCGCGCGATCCTCCAGATCCGCAACGACCTGGCGGCCGGGCCGCCCATGAACCGCCTGATCCAGGGGGACGTCGGCGCGGGCAAGACGATCGTCGCCGCCTACGCGCTCCTGGCGGCCGTCGGGAAGCGGACGCAGGCCGTCCTGATGGCGCCGACCGAGATCCTGGCCGAGCAGCACGCCCGCACGTTCCGCCGCCTCCTCGGCGAGTCGCGCGTCCGCATCGAGTTCCTGGGCGGCGGCGTGAAGGGACGGCGCCGCGAGGAGATCCTGGCGGCGGTCGCAAGGGGCGAGGTGGACCTCCTCATCGGCACCCACGCGGTCCTCGAGCAGGACGTGGCGTTCAAGGACCTGGGCCTCGCCGTCATCGACGAGCAGCAGAAGTTCGGCGTGCTCCAGCGCGCGGCGCTCGGCCGCAAGGGGCCCCGGCCTCACGTCCTCGTCATGACCGCGACGCCCATCCCCCGGACGCTGGCGCTCACGCTCTACGGGGACCTCGACCTGACCGTGATCGACGAACTTCCGCCGGGCCGCCGCGAGGTCCGGACCATGTATGTCCCGGCGGCGGGCCGGCGCGACAAGCTCTCCTTCATCCGGCAGAAGCTCCGCGAGGGGCGGCAGGCCTACTTCGTCTTTCCGCTGGTCGACGAGTCGGACAAGATCGCGCTCCAGTCCGCCATCAAGGCGCACGCCGACCTGAGCGGCGTGTTCAAGGAGTTCCGCGTCTCGCTCCTCCACGGCCGCATGAAGCAGGAGGAGAAGGACGCCGTGATGGGCGAGTTCCGCGAGGGCCGCGTGCAGGTCCTGGTCTCGACGCTCGTCATCGAGGTCGGCATCGACGTGCCGAACGCCAGCGTGATGGTGATCGACCACTGTGAGCGCTACGGGCTGTCGCAGCTGCACCAGCTGCGGGGCCGCATCGGCCGCGGGTCCTATGAGTCCTGCTGCATCCTGTTCGGGAAGAGCAACGAGCGGATCGAGACCTTCGTGTCGACCAGCGACGGGTTCCGGATCGCCGAGGCGGACCTGCGGCTGCGCGGCCCCGGCGAGCTGCTGGGCACGCGGCAGAGCGGCCTGCCCGAGCTCAAGGCGGCCCGCCTTGTCGAGGACGCGAAACTTCTGGAACAGGCCCGGGAGGACGCCTTCGCGCTGGTGGCGCGCGACCCGCAGCTGAAGGAGGCCCCGGCGCTGCGGGAGCTGCTGGCCCGGGGGCGCTCCGCGTCCCTCCTGCACGTCGGCTGATTCAGATCGATGTGGAACGCCGCTGCGACCTTGTGTATGGTATCGCTCCAGTGACTGAGCCAGCGGCGGACCACCTCCTCCGGGTCGAGAGCGTCTCGAAGGTCTACGGCCACCGCAAGGTCGTCGACGGGGTGAGCCTCCAGGTGGACCCCGGCGAGGTGGTCGGCCTCCTCGGCCGCAACGGCGCCGGCAAGACGACGACCTTCCGCATGGTCATCGGGCTGGTGAAGCCGAATTCCGGCAAGATCCTGTTCCGCGGCAACGTGGTCACGAGGATGCCGATCTACAAGCGGTCCCGGCGGGGGATCGGCTACCTGCCCCAGGAGAAGTCGGTCTTCCAGCGGCTCACCGTGGAGGAGAACCTCCTGGCCGTCCTCGAGACGAGGCCGGACGTGAACGGGGACCGGCGGGCGCGCGCGGCGCGGATGCTGGCCGAGTACGGGCTGACGACCGTGGCCGCCCAGAAGGCCTACACGCTCTCGGGCGGCGAAACGCGCCGCCTCGAGATCTGCCGCGCGATGATCACGGAGCCGTCGATCCTGATGCTCGACGAGCCGTTCTCCGGCGTCGACCCCATCGCGGTGGGCGAGCTCAAGCGCTTCATCAGCGGGTTGCGCGACCGGGGGATCGGCGTGCTGCTGACGGATCACAACGCGAAGGAAACTCTTAACGCCTGCAATCGCGCGTATATAATCCACGAAGGAAAGGTGCTCGCGCACGGCACGCCAACCGATCTCGCGGCCAACGAGCTGGTGCGGCGGACCTACCTCGGAGAAGACTTCCGCCTCTAACCCTTCATGAACACGCGCAAAGAGGTGATGATCCTGGCGTTCGCGCTGGCCTCGGCCGTCGCGGCGGCGTCCGTGGGCGGCTCCTGGAAGCGCTCGCTGGCCTTCCTCGCGGCCTGGCTGCTCCCCGGGGCCGGCCACGTGATGATGGGGAAGTGGAAGAAGGGGCTCTTCTTCTTCGCGCTGCTGGGCGCGGCCTACGCCTTCGGGATGCACATCGCGGGCTGGCGGCCCGTGTCCTTCGACGACAACCCCTTCTACTTCGTCGGCCAGTACGGCTCGGGGGCGACGCTGCTCGTGGCGAAGCTGCGCGGCTCCGAGAAGGCGATCCTGAGCGCGGGCATCCACCCAAGCTGGTTCGATCCGGGGCTCCTCTACGTCTGCGTCGTGGGGCTCCTCAACCTGGTGCTCATGCTGAACGTGCTCGACCTGAAGACCGCGTCCGCCCCGGCGCCAGCGGCCGGAGCCCCCGCGGCTACCGCCCCGATTCCTCCCGCGGCCGTGCCGCCGCCCGCCCCGGAGAAACCGGCATGAGCAACGTGAGCTACCTGGTCCTCTTCTTCCCGATCGTGCTGGTGATCCTGCTGGTCCTCGAGGCCTGCCGCTCCGACGACCCCCGGAAGATTGCGAAGCGGGCCTTCGCGAACTTCGGAGTCCTCACCGCGGTTCTCGTCCTCGGTGGAGCCTTCGTCTACGTCATCAATCGCTGGTTCTGACGGGCAGGAAACAGGAAGCGGGAAACAGGAAACAGAAGAGAAGTTCCCCCCTCGGATCCCCCCTCGGGGGACGCACGCCACAAAAGATCCCACGCTATTTTGCAGAAAACAGGATGGGGGTCGGGTTCGCCCTCCCCGAAGGGGAGGGATGGGGTGGGGGTGCGGGTCTTCTGATTCCTGTTTCCCGCTTCCTGTTTCCCGATCGTCAGCGGATGAGGTGGAACCATCTTCCCTGGGGCCACCAGATCCACAGCGCCTTGCCGACGATGTACTTCTGCTCCACGAAGTGGAAGGCTTCGGGGGTGTCGGACTTAAGCTGCTCGCGGGTGAAGGCGACGTCGTTGCCGTTGATGTCGCCGTCGATGCCGAAGTCGGGGACGTCCGGGAGGCCCAGCTTCTCCTGGAGGCGGAGGTTGAAGTCGGTGCGGCCCTGGTTGACCTGCTGCGACTCGCAGACGATCTTGCGGCCGTCCTTGAGCTCGAAGGTGCGCTTCACCCAGGCTCGCGAGTCGTGGCTGTTGGCGACGTTGTCGCCCATCATCAGGTAGCAGTCCTTCGGGATGGACAGGGCTTCGTCGTCGCGGAGCGCGCCTTCGCGGCCGATGTCGTTCTTGCCCCGATAATAGATGTCCCGGCCCAGGGCCAGGTTCTTCATGCGGATGGTGGCGCCGCGCGACCCGAAGGCGATGCGGCGCGCGATTCCGGAGTCCTCCTTGATCTCGTCGAGCCGGTCGATGAACGTGATCTTCGCCCGCTCGCCATCGTTGATCCGCACGTAGGCGACGCCGTCGAAGATCGACAGCTCCAGCTTGTAGCGGCGGTTCATCTCGAGCTTCACGTCCTTGAGGTCCGCCTTGATGGTGGGATGGGTGGTCACGGTCCCGGTTTTGTCGGGCGGGTAGTAGTGGAGCCAGCTGGTGCCCTCGGTGTCGAGGATCGTCTCGAAGCGCCCGTAGGTGTTGGCGATCTCGGCGAAGATCTGGCCCTTGGGGCTCGTGAGCTCCACCTCGAAGGAGATCCGCTGGTCGTCGACCGACATGCCCGAGCCGTCGTCGAGGGAGCGGTTCTTGTACGCGAACGACATCGAGCGCTCGCCCGCGACCTCCTGGGTGGAGAGCTCGCCGTCCGCGACGTGCGGCTCCGCCTGGCCCCTCTGGCCCGTCGGCGTCTCCTTCTCCCAGCTCTTGTAGAAGGTCTCCTTCTTCTCCAGGTAGGTGTTCGTCTCCTCGGGGTCGATCCAGATCGAATCCTGGGTCCGCATCGTCCGCCGGGCGATGCGGAAGTCCTTGTCCTTGTCCTTGCTGACGTAAAGATTCCCGTGGTGGATCTTGAGGTACTCCTCGGGGAGGCCGACCACGCGCTTGATGAAGTTCTTCGCGTGGTTGAGGGGGAACTTGAAGACCAGGACGTCGTAGCGCTCGACCGGCGAGAACGAGTAGTAGTACTTCGTCACCATGATGCGGTCGCCGCTGGCGTTGTCGGTGTTGTGCGGGACGTGGTACTCGCGGAAGGGGCAGGAGCCGCGGCCGTGGGTGCGGCTCAGGTCCCCGAGGAGCGTCGGCTCCATCGAGCTCGACGGGATCTTGAAGACCTCGATGCAGAAGCAGCGGATCACCAGCGCCATGATGAAGGCGATGATGATGGCCTCGATGTTCTCCTTGAGCCAGACGCCGAACGAATCCGGCTTGCGCTCGGCCTTCTTGGGCTCGGCGGCGCTGCGGGGCGGGCTGAGCGAGACGAGCAGCACCCCGAGGACGACCGCCGGGGCCAGGTAGACCGGGACGAAGCCCGTGTGGAGCACGCGCAGGACGAGGCCGACCAGGGTGGCCCAGACGACGTACTGGCCCAGGATGTAGCCCCAGCGCTGGCCGAGGAAGACGCCCAGGGGGGGCAGCAGCGCGCCGCCCATCAGGACCAAGGCGAAGATCATCCAGACGCCACCGCCTTCGCGCAGCGACAGGAAGAGGCCCACGGCCGGAATCGCCTGGAGCAGGAGCAGCAGCGCGCCCGCCGCGAGCGGGCGGTTTCCCTTGAAGAAGACCTCCAGGGGCGTGGAGTCCGGCGAAATCTTCGGGCCCGCCGGCGCGGGCGCCGGGGAAGGGGCGGGAGCGGGGTCGCTCATTCGACGTCGTCCCCCGACTTGAGCACCGCCATGAAGGCGCTCTGCGGGATCTCCACGTTGCCCACGTTCTTCATCCGCTTCTTGCCTTCCTTCTGCTTCTCGAGCAGCTTCCGCTTCCGCGAAATGTCGCCGCCGTAGCACTTCGCGATCACGTTCTTACCTACGGATCCGATGTCCTCGCGTGCGATGATTTTTCCGCCGATCGCGGCCTGCAGCGCAATTTCGAACAGCTGCCGGTGGATCTCCTTCTTCAGGGTCTTCAGGATCTTACGACCTTTGTACTCCGCTGTCTCCTTATGCAGGATGATGCTGAGGGCGTCGACCTCGTCCCCGGCCACCAGGATGCGGAGACGGCAGAGGTCCGCCGGCTCGTAGCCCGTGGTGTGGTAGTCGAGCGTGCCGTAGCCCCGGGTGATCGACTTCAGCTTGTCGTAGAAGTCGTAGACGATCTCCGCGAAGGGCATCTTGTAGTGGATGATGACCCTCGTCTTGGAGATGTACTCGGTCTTGATGTACACGCCGCGGCGTTCCTGGCAGAGCGACATGATGGGTCCGATGAACTCCGCGGGGATGATGATCGTGGCCCGCACGATCGGTTCGCGCCACTCCTTGATCATCGCCTCGTCCGGCAGCTTCGCCGGGTTGTCGATCCGCATCACCTTGGGCCCCTCGTGGGTCTGGGCCACGATCTCGTAGGTGACGTTGGGCGCGGTCTGGATGAGCTCGACGTGCTCCTCCCGCTCGAGGCGTTCCTGCACGATCTCCATGTGCAGGAGGCCGAGGAAGCCGCAGCGGAAGCCGAAGCCGAGCGCCTCGCTGGTCTCGGCCTGCCACTTGAAGCTGGAGTCGTTCAGGCTGAGGCGCTCCAGCGCCTTTTTCAGGTCCTCGTAGTCCGTGTCGCCCGTCGGGTAGAAGCCGCAGAAGACGACCGGGAGCGGCTCCTTGTAGCCGGGGAGCGGCGTGATGTCCCTCGCGGCCGACGTGGTGATGGTGTCCCCGACGCGCACGTCGGCGATGTTCTTGATGTTGGCCATCAGGTAGCCGACCTGGCCCGCGGTGAGTTCCTTCACCTCGACCATGTGGGGCTTGAAGAGGCCGGTGTACTCGACTTCGTATTCCTTGTCGGTGCCGATGAAGCGGATGCGGTCGCCCCGCTTGACGGAGCCGTCGATGAGGCGGACGTAGGCGACGACGCCGCGGAACTCGTTGAACTCCGAGTCGAAGACGAGCGCCTTGAGCGGCGCCGCCGGATCCCCCTTGGGCGGCGGCACCAGCATGAGCACCGCTTCGAGCAGCTCTTCCACGCCGTCGCCGGTCTTGCCGCTGATCCGGAACACGTTGCCCTTGCGGATGCCGAGCGTGTGCTCCATCTCCTCGAGGGACTCGTCGATCTGCGCGGTCTGCATGTCGATTTTGTTGAGGGCGGGCACGATCTCCAGGCCGCCCTCCATGGCGAGGAGCGCGTTGGCCACCGTCTGGGCCTGTACGCCCTGGGTGCAGTCGACGAGCAGGATGGCCCCCTCGCACGCGGCGAGGGAGCGCGAGACCTCGTAGTTGAAGTCGACATGGCCCGGCGTGTCGATCAGGTTAAGGCGATAGCCCTTCCAGTCCATCGCGACGGCCTTCGCCTTGATCGTGATGCCGCGCTCCCGCTCGAGCGAGTTCGAATCGAGGTGCTGGGCCTTGATGTCGCGGTTGGCGACGGTGTTGGTCAGCACGAGGATGCGGTCCGCGAGCGTGGACTTGCCGTGGTCGATGTGGGCGACGATGCAGAAGTTGCGAATCTTATCGAGGTTCATACGGGAATCATCAAAGAGTTATACGAACGAAACGAGCAGACCCTTAAGCCGGCGAGGAGGTGGGCTCCCGGATCTCGCGCGATTCGAACTTGCGGGCTCCCCAGAGGGCGGCGCCGAGCCAGCCGGCGTCGTCCCCGGGCAGCTGGGACGCTTCGATGCGGACTTTGTCCTCGAAGACGTCGTAGACCTTCTTCTTCACGCTGACGCGGACCTTGTCGATCAGGAACTCGCCCGCGAGGGCCATTCCGCCCGCGAGGACGACGATGTCCGGGTAGAGCACCTGGATGACGCTCGCCACGCCCCTCGCCAGCCCTTCGACCGCCCAGTCGACGACCGCGACGGCGTCCTGGTTGCCGTTCCGGGCGGCCTCGAAGCAGTCCTTGGCGGTGCCCTGGCCGAACTTCACGGCGACGGCGCTGGCCGACGCGTACTGCTCCACGCAGCCCTTCTGGCCACAGGGGCAGAGGGGGCCGTTCGGGTCGATGACCATGTGCCCCAGGGCGCCGGCGGCGCCGCTGGCCCCGACCCACATGTCGCCGTTGAGAACGATGCCGCCGCCCACGCCGGTGCCGAGCGTGTAGAGGACGAGACTGTGCGAGCCCCGCCCGGCGCCGGCCACGAACTCGCCCCAGCCGGCGCAGTTGGCGTCGTTCTCCATGTACGTGGGCATTCCCAGGCGGTTGCCCAGCATCTGCGGGAAGCGCACGTTGTTCCAGCCCGGCAGGTTGTTGGCCTTCATGAGGATGCGGCGGGGGAGGTCCAGCGGCCCCGGGACGCCGGCGCAGCAGGCCCTCACCTTCCCGAACTTCTTCTGGAGCAGATCCGCCGCCTCGCCGACCCGCTGCACCGTATTCTCGGGCCCAAGGTCGGGCCGGGTGGGGATCGACATGGACCCCTTGACCTCACCTTTGACGCTGGAGATGCCCAGCTTGACGAAGGTGCCGCCGAGGTCGATGCCCAGGAACAGGTCGGTCATGGTATTGGGGGTGGATTAAATCAAAAAAGGATAGGGAACACAATGGCACGGCGGGAGGCGGGAATAGCGAAAAGAGAATCGAAGCGGCCCGCGGGCCACTATCATCGATAGAGCGATGACGAGGGGGAAGCGGCGGCTCCTGCTGGGCCTTCTGGCCCTCCTTCTGCTCGGGCTGCTCGTCCTCGCGATCACTCTGTCCCGGCCGTCGGCCCCGGCCGCGCGGCCCCCCGAGCAGGGGCCTCTGCTCCGGCCCCGAGCCCTGGCGCCGCAGATCGTGGTCGGGTTCTGGAACATCCGCGACTTCTCCGCCGCCAGCCGCAGCCGCGAAGAACTGGCCCTCATCGCCCGGGTGGCGCACCGGATGGACTGCCTCGCGATCTGCGAGCTCAACGACACCCAGGTCCTCCGGGGCTTCACGCGGGAGCTGGCCGCCCTGGGCGGCGAGTGGGAGGGGATCCAGACCCCGTCGAAGACCGGCAACACGCCGGGCAGCTCGGAGTACTACGGCTTCGTCTTCCGCTCGGACAAGCTGCGGATCCGCTCTCCGCCCCGCATCCTTCCGGAGCGGACCTACGCGGTCCCCGGAGAGTCCGGACTTCACCGCTTCGATCGCGACCCGGCGAGCTGTTCCTTCGCCACGCACGACGGCCACCTGGATTTCACGCTGGTCGTGGTTCACGTCACCTGGGGGAGCAAGGTCTCCTACCGCAAGGCGGAGATCCGCGCCCTGAGGGACTACTTCCAGCAGGTGCAGGACGAAGACCCGGGCGACCAGGACGTGATCCTCGGCGGCGACTTCAACCGCGACGTGGGCGATGAGTCGTTCGCGGAGTTGCTGTCGATCCCCTCGATGGTCGACACGACCGACCCGGCCCCGCCGACCGTCGTGCGGGGCGCGAGCACCTACGACCATATCCTCTTCGAGCGCCGCTACGTTACCGAGTACGAGGGCGTCCACGGCGTCGAGGCCTTCGACGAGACGCTCTTCGGCGGTGACGCGGCGAGGGCGCGGACCGCGGTCTCGGACCACCGCCCCGTGTGGATCGTCCTGCGCGTCCCGGAGCGGGACGACGACTGATCCCCCTCTGGGGAGAATCGCGAATCGGGAATGGCGAATCGCGGAACAAGGGTCCCCCACCCGGCCCTCCCCCCGGGGGAGGGGGATGCATCCACCGCAATTCGCGATTCGCTATTCGCGGTCCGGAATTCTCTTAGAGGCACTAATGCTTGACCCTCTCGGCTCCCTCTTCATAATGAGTCGCGGCAAAGAGGAGAGGGATGCTTCCGAAGATCGTCACCGTCGGTCTGCTTCTCGCCGCCTTTCCGCTCGCCGCGCTCGCCCAGGACCAGAAGAGGTTCCTCGAGGAGGAGCGGCGTCGCGAGATGGACGCGCGTCCGAAGCTCGACGAGGACATGAAACAGCCGCTCCTCTGGGACGCCGGCGGCTGGCTGCACCTCCAGTTCGATCACCTCGACGACCCGCCCTTCGAGGACACGCGGACGGACCGCAACGTCGACCTGCGGCTCTGGGGCCAGATCCAATACGAGCGCAACTACACGGCCTTCGTGCGGGTGCAGACCGAGTACACCGATTTCAACTCCGGTCAGCAGTTCAAGACCAGCGAGGACAACCAATTCCGGCTCCGCATGGACCAGGCCTGGGTTCAGGGCGACTGGACCGAGTCGGGCCGCGGATTCGTGCTGCGCGCCGGCCGGCAGTTCGAGACGATCGGCAGCGGGCTGCTCTTCAACGACGTTGCCTATGCGATCCAGGGGACCTACGACGCCGAGCGCTGGGCCGTCCGCTCGTGGCTGGCGCATTCCCTGATCCACGAGGCCGACATCGACCAGTCGCTCCCGCACCCCAACGAAAGCCGACGCGTCTTCTTCGGGCTCGAAGGAGACTACCGGATCACCGGCAACCATCGGGCGTACGCGTTGTTCCTGCTGGAGCACGATCTCAACCGGGAGAACGACCCCCTCCAGGACTGGACCTATAACGCCAACTACATCGGGGTCGGCGCCCTCGGCACCATCCTGGCGGGCTGGGGCTACTCGGCCGAGGCGGTCTTCGAGTTCGGTCAGACGGCCAGCGCGGGATCGACCGGGCTGGACACCATCCGCGCCTTCGCGCTGCTCCTGACGACGGATTACCAGTTCCTGGGACCGATGGAGCCGGCCGTCCGCCTCCAGTACATGTTCGGATCCGGCGATTCCGACCGCGCGTCCGTGTCCGACATGGCGGCGGGGAACCGGGAAGGGACGAACGACACCAGCTTCCTCTCATTCGGCTTCGTGCAGACCGGCTTCTCGCTCTTCCCGCGCGTCTCGAACATCCACATCCTCCGGCTGGGCGGCTCGATCCGGCCCTTCGAGTCGGTCGAGCTGCTGCACAAGTTGGAGGTCGGGGTCTACGGGTACTACTACCGCAAGGCCGACGCCACGGAGCTGATCTCCGACTCGCGCGCCTTCCTGAACAATGCGGACGTGGGGAAGGAGATCGACCTGATCCTCCGCTGGCGGGTGTTTTCGGACCTGGGGTTCAGCCTGAATTACGGGTGTTTCTTTCCGGGGAAGGCGTACCTGGACGACTCGGCGCGGAATTTCTTCAGCGCCGGGATCACGTATAGTTTCTGAGAGCGAACGATGAGCGGAAGGACGTGGGCGATCCTCGCGGCGCTGCTTCTCGCGCTGCCGCTGCTCGCCCAGGACAAGCCGGCCGGCGAGAAGCCCAAGGAGAGCCGGACCGCCTACCTGCGGCGCATCTTCGAAAAGGACCGCGCGTCCTACGGGGACGCCTGTCGTGCCGTTCTCTCCCTGATCAAGAACGAGCACAGCGACGCCGACTTCGCGGCGATCTCGGGCGACCTGGCCGGCCGGGGCGTCGTGAGGGCCGACTGGGGCGTCCAGGAGGCGAGCCTGCTCACGAAGGGGACGCTCGCCTACATGGTCTGCCAGGCGCTGGAGATCAAGGGCGGCGTGACGATGCGGCTCTTCGGCATCAACCGCCGCTACGCGCTGCGCGAGTGCATCCAGCGGCGGCTCATGACGAGCGGGACGGTCGACGAGTACGTCACCGGCCGCGAGCTGATCGACGTGATCACGAACGCGATGATCCACAAGGATCAGGGGCACACGGACTCGCAGTACAAGTGACATGAGAGTAATGCTGAGCGTCCTGGTCCTGACGGCGGCGGCGGGGCTCGCGGGCTCGCAGGAGCCCAAGCGCGAGGAATTCGAGGCCACGCTGGTCGAGGTCAAGGGCACCGTCGACGTGAAGCGGCCCGAAGACAAGGACTGGGTCGCGGCGGCGCGGAACATGAAGCTCAAGAAGGGCTCCGAGATCTGCACGTCGGTGGCGTCGACCGCGGGACTGCTCTTCACGGGGAACATCAAGATCGACGTGAAGCCGCTGACCCAGGCGAAGGTCGAGGACCTGGCGAAGGGGGGCAACACCGTCAACGTGGACCTTAAGCTGAAGTTCGGCTCCATCGAGGTGGACATCCAGAAGGGCGACCTCAACTCGGACATGAAGGTCTCGGCGCCCAACTCGACGACGTCGGTCTCGGGCTCGCACGGCATCGTGCGGGCGCCGGCCACCGAGGGCGGCTGCCGCGTGACCCTGAGGACGACGACGGGCACCTGGCGGCACCAGGCCTCCGAGGTCGAGCGGGCGATCTTCGGCGAGGACGTCGCGGACAACCATGGCAATCAACTTCGGGACCTCCGCGCGCTGGCGGACAGCCACGACTTCATCGACTTCTTCGGGCGCAACCGGGACGAGCTCTACCAAGGACGCTTCGCGGGGAAGGCCGGGGACCCGGATCCCTGGGACGTCCCGTTCTTCGATTACGCGAACAACGGCCCGACGGCCCCGAGGTCCAAGCGGGCGTCGACCTTGCCCTTGCCTCCGGGGACCCCATGATGACGAAGCACGCATTCCTGGTCGTCTTGCTGGCGGGCGCTCTGGCGTCGGTCGCCGAGGCGCAGCAGTCCGGCAAGGCGGTCGCGGTCGACGCCGGATCGGCGCCCAGCGCGAATTACGTGTACGTGGTCTGCAACGGCGGCAACACCGTGGCGGTGCGGCGGACGGACGGCACGGGCGTGACGACGCTGGGGGCGGGTTTCGGGTTCAACGCGCCCTACGACGTGGTCGCATCCCCGTCGAAGCACCTCGTGTTCGTCTCGAACGCCGGTGCGAACCCCGGAACGGTGACCGTCATCGACTCGGACTCGCTGCAGCTGGTCCAGATCGTCACGGTGCTCGGGAGTCTCAACCTCCACGGCATGAGCCTGTCCGAAGACGAGAGCGCCGTCTTCATCGCGGGCCAGGACGCGAACGGCCCGGCCGTCTTCCGCCTCGATACGACGTCGCCCTTCACGACCGTCGGGGTCGGCGGCATCACCATGGCGGGCGGCGCCGAGGATTGCGTGGTGATCAAGGCGGCGATCACGGGCGGAGGTGGGAACGGCCCGGGCCGGGTGTATTTCTCCGTGCCGCGGGCGGGCGTGGCGGGGCGCATCGGCATCATCAACCTCAATCCGGCGTCTCCCGCGGCGCCGATCCAGACGGGCGTCGGAGCGCTGGCCTCGATCGAGCAGGCGGACAAGATGGAGCGGACGCCGGACCACCGCTTCGTCTTCGTGGGCTGCTCGAAGATCGTGAGCTTTGGCACCGACGTGCGCATCGTCCGCATCGACACCTCCACGAGCGCCGCGACGGCGACGATCATCAATAACGGGGTCCAGGATCTGGCGAACAACCGCAGTTGGGACGTCAGCTGGACGACCGATACCGGGGGCAACAACCGCGGCTTCGTTCTGATCCAGCAGGACAGCGGGACGAAGCAGATCCGGGAGATCCTGGACACGGGGCTTCCCAGCGGCATCGGCCTGATCGCCGCGAACCAGGGCGGCCTCACGGACCCGATCACGCTGCGCTTCGCCGGCCTGTCGAACCAGGTCTTCATCGGCGACATCTTCGGAACGGGCACGGGGTACTCGTTCTTCGACGCGGCCAACACGCCCTTGAGTCCGCCCGCGCCCGTCGCTCCGACCGGCATCGGCAACCGCTGCCAGGCCTTCGCGGTGGCGGCGACCCCGGCGATCGTGGTGACGGATGTCTGCCCCCGCGCGTCGCTCTCGACCGGGCCCCTCACGGTGACGATCCACGGCGCCGGCTTCACGTCCGCCTGCCTCGTCGATTACGGGGCCGGGACCGTCGCCATCGGCGGCGGACTGATCGACGCGAACACCGCCATCGTCTCGTTCACCGGCGCGGGCGGATCGATCGGGGTCAACATCAGCAATCCCCAGAACCTGCAGTCCGGCACGCTGGACACGTTCTTCCGGGCCTACAACCCCGAAGTTCGCGCGCCGTTCACGGTTTCGCTGCCGTCGGCGTCCCAGGGCTACCAGCTCATCTCGCTGCCGCAATACGCAACGCTGACCTCGCTGAAGTCGGCGCTGAGCGCGGCGCTCGGACCGTACAACCCCGTGCTCTACCGGGTCTTCTTCTACCGGGGCGCGAGGTACGTCGAGCTCAACGCCCTGGCTGACGACGGCTGCGACCTGGCCGGCGAGTCGTTCTGGGTCCTGACCCGCAACGGGGCGACGCTCACGATGAGCGAGCCGGACGTGCGGCAGAACGACGCCGGCGCCAACCGGGTGATCCCGCTCAACACGGGGTTCAACCTCGTCTCGGTTCCCGACACGAACGCGGGAGGCCTGACGGGGCAGATTCCCTGGGCGAGCGTCCGCGTGACCACGGACCCCACGAACTTCGGGGCCGGGCCCGTCGGGACGACGACGGCGGCGGGGCTCCTGATCGTGGACCCGGCGGTCGAGTTCGTGGGCGGCGGCTATTTCCTGGCACCCAACCTGATCGCGGGGCAGGGCGTCTGGGTGCGTAACATCAGCGGGAAGCCCGCGTATCTCGTCTTCCAGCCCGGCCTGGTCACCAAGCCCTCGGGCGCGTCCTTCTCGTCCGGCGTGTCGCCCGCGCCGGGGAGCATGCCGCCGGCGCCGCCCTCAGGGATCACGGACGCCGATTCCGGCGGCTCCCGCTGCGGGTTCGTCGGCCTGGAGTGGCTGCTTCCGATTCTGGTCCTGCGGCGGGCGGCCCGTCGTCGTAGACTAACCGCGTGAGCGTCGCCTCCACCCGGCGCTACTTCCTGCGGCGCGCGATCGAGCGCGGTGACCCTCGCCTCGGCATGATCGTCGGGCTCCTGCTCGCGCTGCTCTGCGGAGCGGCGGCGTCGACGGGTCTGACGGAACCGCTGGAGCTGCGGGTGCTCGACGTTGCCTTCCAGCGCCGGCCGCCGATCCGCGAGTCCGACAAGATCGTCTACATCGACATCGACGATCTCACCCTGCGCGAGCTTCCCTGGCCGCCTCCGCGGGACGCCTACGCGCAGGTGATTCTGGCGCTCGATCGGCTGGGGGCAAGCCAGATCGTCTTCGACGTCCAGTTCAAATCGACGATCCCGCGGCCCGGGAGTTTCGATCCGGAGTCGGGCGCGTACCTCATGAATGACGAGGACCGCAAGCTCCACGCCGCCATCCGCCGTTCCGGCAAGGTCTGCGTCGCGTACAGCTTCGACTTGCAGACGCCTCTCTCTCCGGCCCTCATGGCGTCGTACCCGGCCATCAAGGCGGCCTTTCTCAAGAACCCGCTCGCGGAACTGGACGAGGTGGCCCGGGGAAGCGGCGTTTCCCCGGCGCTCTTGAGGGAGGAGTTTGAGCGGGCCCGCGAACAGGCCTTCGTCTCGATCGTCGGCGACACCCTGGACGGGAAGCCCGACCTATCCTTCCTCAACCTCCGCAAGGCGATTCTTCCGAACGTCGAGGTTGACGCTCAGCCGCGCGCGCTCAAGCTTCTACAGAATGCGTTCTGGATGTGGCAAAGCCGGCGGGCGATCGATGCGAAGTCGCTGCCGGTGGCGGTGGAGGGAACGGAGTGGAGGGGCCGGCGCGCCAGCGGGCTCCTGCCGCCGCTGTACCCCTTCCTCGAGCCCGCGCAGAGCGTCGGCTGCGTCAACGCCGAGCCGGACTCGGACGGCGTCATGAGACGGCCCTGGACCCATCTGTCCTACCAGGATCGGTCCTTCTCGTACCTCGGCCTGGAGGCGGCGGCTCGGGCCCTGTCGGCCAAGTCGGGCCGGCTCGGGCCCGGGGTTGCCGAACTGCGGGGAGGGACGGATGCGGTCACGCTCCCTCTGGAAGCGGACGGACGGCTGCTCGTCAACTGGGCGGGCAACCGGTGGAAGCCGCGGAACGCCTGCTTCGAGCACCTTCGCTTCGGTCAGATCCTCTCGTTTTACGAGGGGCGCTACGACCGATCGGACCGGAGTCTGCGGGAGATCATTCGCGGTCTGAGTGACGAAGAGCGGCAGCCTCTCCATAAGAAGTATCTGGAGCTGAGTGACCGGCTCTCGCTGGCCCTCCAGGGGAAGTCGACGCTTCCGCCCGAGGAACTCCGCGCCATCGAGACAAAGATGGACGAGATCCGGGCCCGCATGATCACGGACTTCGACAGCGAGATCGCGCAGTACGACCAGGGGATCGCGGCGAATTCCGGCAAGGACCGGCTCATCAAGCGGCTGTCGGATCTCCGCTCCAACCGCGTGGCCCAGAGGGATCAGCTCGTGCAGGGCTTCGAAAGCGAGGCCGCGCTGCGGGGCCGCATCAACGGGAAGATCTGCTTCATCGGGTCGGCGGCCACCGCCAGCGGGGACCTTCACGCGACGCCCGTGGGCTCCCTGACGCCGGGCGTGGACGTGCTGGCCAACGTCGCCAACATGGCTCTGACGGGACAGGTGATCCGCCGCGCCCCGGGCTGGGTGAACTTCGTCACCCTGCTCGCGCTGGGCCTGCTGGTGTCGTTCTACGTCACCCACTGGAACGCCACGGCCAGCGCGGTCGCGACGCTCGCGACGGCCGCGGGGTCGCTCGGCCTCTTCTGGGTCCTCTTCACCGGGCCGGCGATCCTGGTCACGGGCGCGGGGCCGCTCGTGACGGCGCTGCTGAGCTTCGCGGGCGTGACGGCCTACAAGGAGCTCGTGACGCAGCGCTCGAAGCGCAAGCTGCAGCGCGAGCTCGAGAAGAACACGAGCCCGGCGCTGGTGAAGATCCTGATGGAGCACCCCGAGTTCCTCTCGCAGCCGCGCAAGATGATCGGGACCTTCTTCTTCTCGGACGTGAAGTCGTTCACGTCGATCACCGAGAAGATGGACGCGGAGGTGCTGTTCCCCTTCATCAACCGCTACCTGGACCGGGTGACGCAGGCGCTGATCGGCCACGAGGCCTTCGTGGACAAGTACATCGGCGACGGCATCATGGCGCTCTTCGGCATCCCGGTGCCCGCGCCGCACCACGCCCTCAACGCCTGCAAGGCCGCGCTCGACTGCCAGCAGGTGCTGAAGTCGCTGAATGCCGAGTTCGCCAAGGAAGGGCTGCCCGAGGTGAAGATGAGGATCGGCATCCACAGCGGGGAAGTGCGGGCGGGGAACGTCGGGTCGCTCTACCGCTCCAACTACACGGTCCTCGGGGACAACGTCAACCTCTCCGCGCGCCTGGAGGGGGCCAACAAGGAGTACGACACGTCGATCATGATCAGCGAGGCGACCTGGGACCTGGTCGCGGAGAAGGTCGCGGTGCGGGAGCTCGACCGGATCCGGGTGGTGGGGAAGCGGAAGCCGGTGCGGATCTACGAGCTGCTCGGGCTGGCCGGAGGGGTGCTGCCGCTGGACGCCGGGTTCCTGGGGGCCTACGCGGCGGGCCTGGCGGCCTTCAAGGAGCGGCGCTGGGCGGAGTCGATCGAGCTCTTCCAGAAGGCGCTGGCGTCGAAGCCCGGGGACAAACCCAGCGTGACCTACATCGAGCGGGCGAAGGTCTTCCAGATCATGCCGCCGCCGCCCGACTGGGAAGGCGTCTTCGAGCTCACCTCGAAGTAAGCCTGGTCATACTTATATATCAAAATATTACAATGTCGTAATGTTGTGAGCGGAGAGCAAACCCCTTTCGGGGTTGCCGTGATTAGTCCTGGGAGCGGACGTAAAGGTTGCTGCCCTTCCAGATGTCCACGTCGGCGGCCGCGGCCCCGACGCTCCGGAAGCACGCCCGCATGTTGGGGCGGATGCTCAGCACGCCTTCCTTCTGCTCGGTCTTGGGCTCCTCGACGCCGCCGATCCCGCGCTCGATGATCGGCTGGCCCTTCGAGTCCAGGACCGCCTTCGTGTAGTACACGGTCAGCGTCTGGTTGCCGTCCTCGAGCTTCTCGAGCGTGAGGTTGGTGCGGAAGTCCACGTTGCCGACGCCCGCCACCTCGCGGAGTTCGCCCAGGCGGTCGCCGGGCTTGATGCAGAACTCTTCGGTGACGTTCCGGCCGTCCACGAGCCGGTGCAGCAGGAACTTGCCGACCTTGAAGCTGGCGCCGATGTCCACGCACTGGACCCGGATGGTCCGCTCGGCGACCGGCTCCTGAACCCGCGGGACCCGCATCGTGTAGGGGAACGAGTCGACGTGCTCCGTGTCCTTGCCCGTCCTGTAGGCGCGGAACTTATAGACGTAGCCCTGCCCGGGCTGCACCGCCGTGTCGATATGCTCGGGGGAGGCGAGGCGGCGATTCCCGCTGATCTTCACGAAGGCGTCGTCGCCCTGGCCCTCGTTGCGGCGGAAAAGCTCGAAGGAGCCGAACTGCTTCAGGTCGAAGACGCCCCTCACGATCAGGTGGTGGGGGGCGATGTCGGCCAGGATGATGGCACGGTCGGGGGAGCCTTCCGCGGCGTCCTTCACCCGCAGGCTGGCGATCGTACGGCTGGCGTCGTCGCTGATCTTGGAAATGATTCCGTTCTGCTCTTGGACCCGTTCCTTGAGCGAATCGATCTTCGAGGCCACCTTCTCCAGCTCTCGGGAGTGGGAGGCGTTCAGCACCACCACCAGGCCGACGACCAGCAGCGCCGCCGCGGCGAGGTGCAACAGCGGGCGGCGGGACCAGGGCGTCATCTCGTCGTCCAGCGGCTTGGCCTCGATGGGAGGCTCCTCGCTCTTCAGCTCGCTCATCACCGACTCGATGACCGTGTTGCCGAACGACTCCGTCGACAGCGCGTTGGAGAGGATGCTCTCGTTCTTCTGGAAGATCTGCAGCAGCTCGCGGCAGGGGGCGCAGGCGGCGACGTGCTCTTCGGCGCGCGCGCGCTCCTCGGGGGAGAGCTCGCCGTCCACGTGCCGGGACAGCAGGGTCTTCATGTCGTCGCCGCAGGCCATCGTCCTTCCCTTCTTGCTTCCCGCTTTCTGCTTCTTCTTACCAGTACAGGTCCATCAGCTTGTCTTTGAGCATCAAGCGCGCCCGGTACAGCCGGGACTCGATCGTCGCGACGGGCAGCCCCAGGAAATCGCCCATCTCACGATACGTCATCTTCCTCAGGTGCCGCAACAGGATGATCTGCTGATAGATCTTCGGGAGCGCGTTGACCACGTGCAGGACCTTCTCGCGGAGCTCCTCGAGCTCCGTCGAGGTCTGCTTGAACACCGTGCCCAGGAACTCGCCCTCGGGCTCCAGGCCCTCGTCGGTGATCTTCTCGAGCGAGGTGGGCTTCACCCGTTCCTTGCGGAGGAAGTCGACGCAGGTCGTCCGGACGATGGAGCAGAGCCAGCCCTTGAAGCGCTTCGGGTCGTCCAGGTTCCGCAGGTTCCGGAACACCTTGAGGAAGGTGTCCTGCGTGATGTCGCCCGCGACGTGGACGTCGCCCACGATGTTGTAGGCGATCGAGCCGACGAGGTTGGCGTACTTCGCCATGAGCTGCTCGAAGGCTTCGGTCTCGCCGCTGAGCGAACGGGTGATCAGGGCGGCATCGTCCCGTTCGGAAGTTCCCTGGCGGCGCTGAGCTTGGCGCGGCATCGTGCTCCTCACTGTATCACAACCCTCTCCACGGAATCTAGACGGACCTTGGAATCCAAACCCTGCAACCTTGCACGAAATCCGGACGGGAAGCAGGAAACGGGAAACAGGAAACAGAAGAGCCGCACCCCCACCCCGTCCCTCCCCTGCGGGGAGGGCGCACGTCCCCCTTGGGGGGCAGGAGGGGGGACCCCCTCTTCTGCTTCCTGTTTCCGGTTTCCTGTTTCCGGGCTGCACGGAATGCCGAAAATACTTAGTATCCCCAACCCTACTGGGTTGTGATCGTTAGAAGGAGGCTTTAGTGACGTCCGGTCAAGGGGAGGACATGAACGACGACGAAGATCTCCTGCGGCGCTGCGCGCGCGGAGACGCCGCCGCGTACCGCGAACTGGTCGAGCGGGTCGAGAAACCCCTCGTCAATTTCATCCTCCGCTTCGTCGGGGAGCGCAACGTCGCCGAGGACCTTTTCCAGGAGACCTTCGTCCGCGTCGTCAAGACCTTGGGCTCGTTCCGCCCCGAGGCGTCGCTGACCACCTGGATCTTCACGATCGCCCGGAACCTCAGCCTGGACTGGCTCAAGGCCAAGCGGCGCCACCGCGAGATGGCCCTCGACGCCGCCAGCTCCGAGGAGAAGGGCCGGATCATCTACTTTAAGGACGTGCTGCGCTCGGGCGCCGCCGCGCCGGAGGACCGCGCGGAGGCGACCGAGGATGAGCGCCGCGTCAGCGCCAACCTGTCGAAGCTCTCGCCCATCAAGCGGGAGGCCCTGGTGCTGCGCATCTACGCAGGGCTGCAGTACTCCGAGATCGCTCGAATTCAGAACGCGCCCGTAGGGACGGTGAAGTTCCGGATCCACGAGGCGCTCAAGGACCTGTCCCAGCTCATGGGCGCGGGTGAAGACCGGAACCCCGCGGCCCAAGGAGGATGACCCCCATGACGTGCTCCGATGTCCGGAAGGCCCTTTCGGGCCTGGCACTGGGCGACCTGGACGCCGAACCGGCGGCCGAGGTCCACGCCCACCTGAAGTCCTGCCCGGAATGCCGGGCCGAGGAGGCCGCGATCGGCCGGACCCTGGGCGCGCTGCGCCGGGCCGCTCCCGTCGCGGCCTCGACCGAGCGGCGCTCCGCCGCGGTGTCGGCCATGCTCCGCGCCCACGGCGACCAGGCCGAGAAGCTCCTCGTCCGTCCGCGGTCCGTCGCCTGGATCCCGCTGGCGGCGGCGGCCGTGTTCCTGCTCGTCGTCGTTGCGGCGCTGAACCTCCGCGGGGGCGGGACTCCCTTCACGGTAGCGACCGTGACGCACGGCGCCAACTTCCGGGACCGGGAGAGCGGCGACTGGCGTCCCGTGCTCGAAGGCATGACCTTCTCGGCGGGCGATCGGCTGGTCACCGAAAAGGGCTGCAAGATGCGCCTGACCTCGGGGACCGCCGAGCTCCTGCTCGATGAAGAGACCGAGGTGGATCTCGTGGCGCCGCGCCGATTCACCCTCGAGGCCGGGCGGGTCATGGCCGTCGCGCCGGCGTCGGAGGTGCTGATCATCAGCGACCGGGCCAACAACGGGGTCCGTGTGGCCGGCCGGGTGGAAGTCTCGCTCCGCGAGATCAAGGCCAGCGTCGCCGGATCCAAGGAAGTGAAAGGCCAGAAGCCCGTGATCCCGGAGCCGACGACCCTGATCAAGAAGTCGATCGTGGCTCGGGTGGAGAAGGGCGAGGTCGCTCTCGACGGCGACCGAGGCCAACTGCTCCGGGCGGCCGCGGGGCAACAGGGGACGTTCACCTTCGGCGGAAAGCCCGAGACGGCGCCGCTGGAGGATTCGCGCGTCGGGACCTGGGCCGACGAGCTGGGCGAGGGACGGTAGATAGACGAGGGTAGGGACGATGAATCGCTTGATCGGCGTCGCGATCCTGTCGTGCCTGATGGGCAGCCTGCTGCCCGCTCAGGACAAGAAGGACGACACGAAGAAGATGGGCGGCGTGCTCCAGGACGTCAACCTGCACGACCTCACCATCGCGGTGCAGAAGATCACCAAGAAGACGATCCTCTGGACCGAGGACCTGGGTCTGCGCAACAAGCGCGTCCACTTCATCAGCGACAAGCCCATCGCGGACGACCCCGAGGTCCTCTGGAAGGCCTACCTGTCGATCCTGCAGGTCACCGACCTGACCCTCAACTCTATTGGCAAGGAAGGCGAGGAGATCTACAAGCTCAAGCCGGCCCCGATCGCCGGGAAGGGCAACGTCCCGGTCCAGAAGGACATCACGCAGCCCGAGGACCGTTTCGTCACCCGCATCTTCCAGCTGCAGTTCGTGAGCCCCCGCGACGTGCAGGCCGCGCTGATCAACATGGCCTCGTTCCCGCAGAACGTGCTGTCGATCGAGTCCGCCGGCCTCCTGATCGCCACGGACTTCGACTACAACATCAAGCGCTTCGAAGACATCATCAAGATCATGGACATCAAGAAGCCCGACATCGAGATCAAGCTCCTGCCGCTCAAGAACGCGATCGCGAGCGAGATCGAGCAGATGATGGGCGGCCTGGTCCAGACCCTCATCGGGCGCCAGACCCAGCCCCGCGTGCCGGGCGTGCCCGGCGTGCCGGGCGCCGAGTCCGTGAAGGTCGTCGCCGACAAGCGGACGAACTCGGTCGTGCTCCTCGCGGAGCCCAACCGCCTGCCGCAGCTCGAGGAGATCGTGAAGCGGCTCGACGCCGAGACCCAGTTCGAGACGAGCGGCATCTACATCTCCCACCTGCGCCACACCAACGCGCTCGACATCGTGAAGACCCTCAACGCCATGTACCGCATCGGCGTCGGGCCCGAGGGCGTCCCCTCCGGCGGCGGCCAGGGTGCCGTGAAGCCCGGCCAGGCGGTCGCCCCCCAGGGCGCCGCGATCCCGCCGACCACCTTCGGCGGCGGCAGCACGCAGCTCACCGGTTCGGAGCCGACCATCGTCGCGGACATCCGCTCGAACTCGGTCATCATCGTCACCGACCGGAACACCTACCGGACCCTGGAGCAGATCATCCGGCGCCTCGACCAGCGCCGCCCGCAGGTCCTCATCAAGGCGACGGTCGTCGAGATCACCGCGAAGGACAACTTCGACCTCGGCGTCGAGCTCAAGCACCTCGAAGACCCGAAGGGCCGCCTCATCGGCGCCGGCGGCACGTCGTTCGGCCTCTCGACCATCGGGGTGGACCCCGCGACCGGCCTCTTCTCGGTGACTCCGGTCCCGACGCCCGGCGTCACCCTGCTGGCCATGAAGGACCGGATCGGCAACATCCCCGCGCTGCTTCACGCGCTGGAGGACAAGGCGCGGGTCTCGATCCTCGACCAGCCCGAGGCCGCGACCAACGACAACGGCTTCGCCGAGATGGCCCTCAAGGCCCAGGTGCCGGTGACGACCACCACGGTCGCGGGCACCGGCATCGCGCAGTCGTCGTTCAGCCAGTTCGCCGAAGCGGTGACGACGCTGAGCATCTCGCCGCACATCAGCGAGGGCGGCTACCTGCGCCTGGAGACCAAGATCAAGATCGAGAAGTTCACCCGCGAGTCCCCGGACCCGAACATCCCGCCGCCCAAGACCTCGCGCGAAATCACGACCAAGGAGATCATGGTCCCCAACGGGGGGACGATGGTGATCGGCGGCATCGTGACGCAGGACAAGTCCGAGTCCACGCAGGGCGTGCCCTGGCTCTCCCACATCCCGCTCCTGGGCTGGCTCTTCAAGCGGGAGCAGGACAGCGACGAGAAGCGAACCCTCTACATCTTCCTGACGCCGTACATCCTCTACGACTACGGGTTCGGCGACTACCGGGAGGCCACGCGGGTCCGGAAGAACGAGATCGACCAGCTGCGCGGGGACCCGCTGCAGGGGCTCAACGTCGACCTGAGGGGAGAAGTCCAGCAGGAGTCGACGTTCCGCTACCTGGTTCCCAAGGGAAGGAAGGAGCCCGATTCCCGGTAGGACCCTATGGCCCTCATTGACGAACTGAAGCGGATCCTGGAGCGGGAGAAACTCTACGTCCAGGACAAGTTCGAAGAGTGGGTCCACCTCGCCAAGACGACCCACCAGACCATCGACCGCGTCCTCGCCACGTCCGGCTACCTCACCGAGGCCCAGATGCTGCGCATCTTCGGCGAGTGCCTCGGGCTGCCGGTGCTCGACCGGGTGGTGGAGGAGAGCGTCCCCCCGGAGTTCATCCAGAAGGTCCCGGTCCAGTTCGCCCGCCACCACAACCTGATCGCGATCGGCAAGGCCAACGGTACCGTGCGGGTGGCCTCCTGCTCGCCCCTCGACACGCACCCGATCGACGAGCTCTCGGCGATGCTCGACCGCATCGTCGAGCCCGTGCTGGCGTCGCGGGCCGAGATCACCGCGCTCATCAACCGCGCCTACCAGTCGAAGGTGGACGTCGTCGACGAGATGCTCGAGCAGTTCGACGAGGACGACCTCGCGGGCCTCGCCAAGGAGGTCGAAGGCTCGCAGGACCTCCTCGACATCGCCAACAAGGCGCCGATCATCAAGCTCGTCAACATGATCCTCTTCCAGGCCCTCAAGATGCGGGCGTCGGACGTCCACATCCAGCCCTACGAGGACAAGCTCCAGGTCCGGTATCGCGTGGACGGCATCCTCTACGACATGATGGCGCCGCCCAAGAAGATCCAGGACGCCGTCCTCTCCCGCATCAAGATCATGGGCAAGATGGACATCGCCGAGCGCCGCCTCGCGCAGGACGGCGGCGCGAACGTGAAGCTCGGCGACAGCGACGTCGACATCCGCATCTCGAGCGTCCCGACCATCTACGGCGAGCGCATCGTCATGCGTCTGCTCGACAAGAGCTCGCGCCTCTACGACATGGAAGAGCTCGGCCTCGAGGGCGAGGAGGTCAACATCTTCAAGCGCCTGGTCGACGCCTCGCACGGCATCGTGCTCGTCACGGGCCCGACCGGCAGCGGCAAGACCACGTCCCTCTACGCGGCCCTCAAGAAGATCAACACGATCGAATACAACGTGATGACGATCGAGGACCCGGTCGAGTACCACCTCCCGGGCATCAGCCAGATCGAGGTGAACACCAAGAAGGGCCTGACCTTCGGCGCCGGCCTTCGCTCGATCGTCCGGCAGGACCCGGACATCATCTTCGTCGGCGAAATCCGCGACCTCGAGACGGCGACGATCGCGATCCAGGCCTCCCTCACGGGCCACCTGGTCTTCTCGACGCTGCACACGAACGACGCGCCGGGCGCGATCACCCGCCTCCTGGACCTGGGCGTCGAGCCGTACCTGGTCGCGAGCTCGGTGATCGGCGTGATCGCCCAGCGCCTCGTGCGACTGATCTGCAAGCACTGCAAGTCCGAGTACCAGCCCACGGAGCGCGAGGTCGCCGGCATCGGCCTGGGCATGAAGGACGTGCCGCGCGGCGTGATCTGGAAGGGGAAGGGCTGCCCCTACTGCCTGAACTCCGGCTACCAGGACCGGACCGCGATCTTCGAGATCTTCACGGTGGACGACGTGGTCCGCGAGCAGACGATGAAGCGCGTGGGCTCGACGTTCATCAAGCAGGACGCGATCAAGCGCGGGATGCGCACGCTCCGCATGGACGGCGCCCGCAAGGTCCTGTCGGGCAAGACGACGCCTGAGGAAGTGCTGCGCGTGACGCAGATGGATACGTTCTGAGGAACGAATCGCGAATCGCGAATAGCGAATCGCGGGCCGATTCCACCTAATGCCCGTTTACAACTACAAAGCCCTGAAGGAAGACGGCGGCGCCGATGCCGGCGTCATCGATGCCGATTCGCCCAAGGACGCGCGGCTGAAGCTGAAGAACCGCCGCCTGCATGTCACCGACCTGCAGACGGTCGGGGGAGGCGACGGCAAGCCCGGCGCCGTCCGGAAGCGGCGCTTCAAGTTCTTCGCGCGGCGCCGCCCGGAGCAGATCGCGATGCTCACCCGCCAGCTCGCCACGCTCCTCGGCTCCGGCATCCCCATGATCGGCGCCCTCACGGCTCTCATCGATCAGGTCGAGCACCGCGACCTCAAGGCGGCCATGATGGACGTCCGTGAGAAGGTGTCGCAGGGCGGCACCCTCTCGGACGCGATGGGTGGCCACCCGGTCTACTTCAGCGAGCTGTTTGTGAACATGGTCCGCGCGGGCGAGGCGGGCGGCAACCTCGACAAGGTGCTTTTCCGCGTCGCCGACTACATGCATGCGCAGAACCGGACGCGGGCGAAGGTCATGGCGGCGCTGACCTATCCGATCATCATGCTCCTCATCGGCACGGGCGTCGTCGTGATCCTGCTGACCTACGTGGTCCCGAAGATCATGGAGGTCATCCAGAAGCAGGGGAAGGCGGCGCTGCCGCTGCCCACCGAGATCCTCCTGGCCGTGTCGGGCTTCATGGGCAAGTACTGGTGGCTGCTCCTCGCGGGCGTCATTGGTACCGTCGTCGCCTACACCCACGCGCGGACGACGAAGGCGGGTCGGTTGTGGATCGACACGATGAAGCTGCGGATTCCCGTGATCGGGAGCCTGATGAAGAAGGCGTCGATCTCACGGTTCGCGATCACCTTCGCCACTCTGCTCGAGAGCGGCCTGCCGGTGCTCGAGGCGATGGGGGTCGTGCGCAAGGTCGTCGACAACGAGCTGCTGGGCGAGACGCTCGACATGGTGCGGCAGAAGATCGCGGAAGGAGCCGACATCGCCACGCCGCTGAAGCAGAGCAAGGTGTTCCCGCCGGTCGTCGGCTACATGATCGGCGTCGGCGAGGAGTCGGGACGCCTCGAGGAGCTACTCAAAAAGACCGCCGAGGCGTATGATGAGGAAGTGGACGTCGCGGCCCAGAAAATGACCGCGCTCCTGGAGCCGCTGATGATCGTCGTCATGTCCATCGTGGTCGGATTCATCGTCCTGTCGATCATGCTGCCGATTCTTGAAATGTCCAATATCTAGGAGATCTGTCGTGAAGAAGACCGTCGCCCGCTCCTCCCGAGGGTTTACGCTGGTCGAGATGATGGTCGTGATCGTCATCATCGGCATCCTCGCCGGGGTCCTGATCACCCAGCTCTCCGGGCGCGCCGATCGGGCCAAGGTCGAGGCTACCC